>Ga0206924_1072_pt1 | contig 23624 bp, 25 predicted proteins | sample Alteio_BWOrgHeat_61_FD_152947 | JGI IMG/M metagenome (GOLD analysis project Ga0206924, IMG submission 152947) | Enriched cells from forest soil in Barre Woods Harvard Forest LTER site, Petersham, Massachusetts, United States -... | ecosystem: Environmental > Terrestrial > Soil > Temperate forest >...
GCTCTTGGAATGCGCATAGGCCACCGCGTCGCAGACCTTTTGAAAAATCGTCAGCAGCGTGCCGAGAGAGTATTTCTCGATGGTCTTTTGCCGGCCATTGCGGATGCCGCGCAGAACATCGTCGAGGGTCGTGCCCTTGACGAACTTCATCGTGTAATAAATCTCGCCCTGATCATCGATCCCCAACTCGTAAACGGGAACGATGTTGGGATGCTCGAGCTGGCCGGTGAGCTGCGCTTCGTCGATGAACCGCAACACGCTTTCCCGAGAAAACTGGCTGCTCGTTTTCATGACCTTCATGGCCACGGTGCGCCGAATGCGCAGGTCGCGCGTTTGCAGGATCACGCCCATGCCGCCGCGGTTGATCGTGGTGATCACCTTGTATTTCCGGTCCTCGAGTTGTTCGCGGACCTGGGCGAGGCCGAGGTCCTTGTCCCAGAGCGCTTCCGCGAGCTGCTTGGCCGCCGCTTCCCGCAGACGAATGAACAGGCGGCCCGTGCCGATTTGCACTTCCTGGTCGAGCCGGACCCGGGTGGGCAATTGCACCTGAACGCCTTCGATGAAAACCCCGTTGCTGCTGCCCAGGTCCTCGATCACGAGTTCGAAGGCGTTGAAGGTCAGCCGCGCATGATGGCGCGAGACCAGGTCCGCATCGACGACGATCGGGCACGAGGCATCGCGCCCGATGATATATTCACCGTGCTCAATGGAATATTTGGCGATGAGATCCTGTCCGACATAGACGAAAATCTCCGCCAGGAGTTGTTCCGGTGCCGCATCCGGCTCGTTCGAAGGCGAGTCAGGCATGACAGGAGGCAAGTCGTTCATTCAGGGATAAATTCAACAAGCACAATCCGCCCGAGCCGAAAACCAAAGGCGGCGGAAACGTTTTCCATGCGGGGCGAAACCCACACGGAGCTTTCAAGTTGCTCTCCAAAAACGCGGGCGCGAACGCCAACGCGCGCAGCTTCACTTCGCCGGAGGCGGCGGCGCGGCAGGCGCCCCGGGAGCCGGGAGACCCGGGATGGCCGGCGCGGCATCCGGTGCCGCAGGCGCAGGCAGGCCGGCTGGCGGCAAACCGGGCACATCCGGCGGCGGCGCGGCGGCGGCGGCATCCGCGGCACCCGTGTCTTTTTTATCCAGCGCGCCGAGAATGCTTTCCGCGGAGACTTCCTTCTTCTCTTCCGGTGGCTTGAAGTAGTTCCTCTTGTAGGAATAAGTCCGGTCGTAAATCGTGCCCACACAGCCCGAAAAACCAAGCGCGCTGGCTAAAAAAACGACCGAAAAAAGAGGGCTGAAGGGGCGGGACATGACTTCCTGTATGCAATGAATACGCCCGCCGTCAATGCTCGGCATGCAGGAGAAGCAATCTTCTTACGGTGACACCCGTTCCAGGGCAAAGGTCCCGTAATCGTAACTGGAGGTATAGTGAGCGGCAAAATGGCGGCCGTCGATGGTCGCATCGTAGTGGTACGCCCCTCCAAATATGGCCGGTAAATCATGCGTTCCCCGATAGGCCAGGGCCTGATGACGGGGACCGCCCTTCACCGGTTCCAGCGTCATATCGAAGTTGCTCGAAAAGATGACCCAATTGGCGTGAAAGTGCGCCACTCGGTTGTTTCCCTTCTGGGGCTCCAGCACACAGCGCAGGTGGCCATCTTCGTGATGTTTCTCGCTGATCCACTTCCCATTCCACCGTGTCGCGCCATTGTGTCCCGCACTCGCGTCTTTCCAGTGTTGATCGAAGGATGCGCAGCCCCCAAAAAGCCCCGCCAGCACAGCCATGGTCACGCGGCAGAAGAGGCGGCTCGTCATTTCTTGGGGAGGGTCTTCAGGAACTCTTTCATGTCCGACTTGCCCCCCCGGAAAGCGATAAGAAAACAGTGGTCTCCGCGCTGGCGGATCGCGCCGACCCAATCATCCTGCGTCAGGACCTGCCAGTCTCCATCCCCGGGCAATTGCACCCCGAACTCGCTGGCATGAAATTGATAGATGAGACAGCGCAACGCATCCGCATTGCCCACCGCCAACTGCGCGACCGTGCGGCCCTCGAACTTGAAAACACGCGACCCGATCACCGGCAGGCCCGCCAGTTCCCCTGGCGCTTCATACCCTTCGTAGCCGCGCATATAGAACCAGTCCCCGAGCTGGCCCGTGGTATCGGACACGGTCTCGAGTTCCGTGCCGGTCATCTTTCCGGCCCCGGTGAGCATGTTTTCCACGGCTTCGCGGCCCGGGAATTTCTCCATGCGATCGAGGATGAAAAAGACCACGATGCCGACGATGAGCAGCACGCCCAGGATGGCCGTGAAGACCGCCGGATTGGCCCATTGCGAGCGCCGGCGCGCTTTCTCCGCGACCGGTTTGTCGCCGAGTTCGCTGAGCTTTTGCCGGAGATCTTCCGGCGGCTTGATGAAGTGGATGACGTCGACGATCTGCTCATCGAACTGAACCTGTTCGCTGAGCACCTTGCTCAATTCCGGATCCTCCCCGGCAAAGCGCGCGGCTTTTTCCGTCTTCGAATCCGTGCGTTTGCCCGGGCGATAGCAACGGATGAGGGTTTCGGCGGTGCGGCTGTTCACGAGGGTTGGGTGGGTTCCTGGCGCATTTCACTCAGGGATTTCCGCAGCAGGTCGCGTCCCGCGCCCAGCGTGTCGGCCAGCCCTTCGATGTCCATTTTCAAAAGCTCGGCTATTTCCCCGGTGGTAAAAAGCTCGAGATAAAACAGGGCCAGCGCGCTGCGCTCCGGCTCCGGCAACAGGTGGAAACGCTGGGCGAGGAGGAAAGCCTCGATCTTCAATACTTCGGGATGCACCCCCGATTCGGAATCGTCGCGCACGAGGCGCGGCGCGGTCGGCGGAGTGGATTTGTTGTTCTCAAGGCAACGTTCGCGGATGTGCATGGCCAGCCAGGCCTGCCGGCTCGTTTCATTGCGAAACTGGGCGAGTTGCGAGTCCACCTCCGTGAGCGTGTCGGCCATTACTTGCTCGGCGCTTTTGGCGTTTCCGGTCAGGAGCAAGGCGAAGCGATAGAATTCAGCAAGTGTCGAACTGGGAAAGGGAGCGGTTTGCAACGCCCTCCAGCATAACGGCCTGCCCCGTGCAGGCTCAAGCGGGAATGCGGAGGGGAGGAAATGACGAATGGAGAATGACGAAACTGCGCTGTTGGCTTCGTCATTCGTCATTTGCCCCGTCCGCGTTGACTTGCCTCGCAAGCGTCCCTATTTTGCCGTTCCACCTCATACTGTGAAAAACGTCCTTTTCGTCTGCACCGGGAATATCTGCCGCAGCCCCATGGCTGAGGGGATTTTCCGTGCCGCGGTGAAGGACCAGCCCGATATCGAAGTGGGTTCCGCGGGCGTCGCCGCGGGCTATGGCGAACCGCCCAGCAAGCACGCCGTGGAGGTTCTGCGCCCCTGGGGCGTGGACATCTCGCAGCTACGCAGCCAGCCGCTCACGGAAGCGCTGGTCCGCGAGGCGACGCACATCTTTGTCATGACCCGCGGTCACAAGGAGGCGATCAAAATGTATTTCCCGGAGGCCACGGAGAAGACCTACTTGCTGCGCGAATTCGACGACACCGCGCGCAATGGCCACATCGATGTCCCCGACCCGATCGGCCTCGGCATCCAGGCCTATTTCGAATCCCGCGACACCATCAAGCGCGCCGTCCCGGGCATCCTCCGCTTTCTCGAACAATCCAAGCCCATGACCTCACCCCAACCCACGACTGCCACCCCGACTTCCACCCGCACGCTCCGTATCGCGCTCGGCGCGGATCACGGCGGCTTCGAGTTGAAGAAGGCCATCCACGCCCACCTGGCGAAGAAGGGTTATGTCGTCACCGATTTCGGCGTGAATTCCACGGAGTCCGTGGATTATCCCGATTTTGCGGAAAGCGTCGCCCGGCACATCCTCGCGAGCGAGAGTGATTTTGGCATCCTGGTCTGCAAGAGCGGCATCGGCATGAGCATCGCCGCCAATCGCTTCCCGCACATTCGCGCCGCGCTGGTCGACAATCCGGCGGATGCCACGGTGACGCGCCAGCACAACAACGCCAACGTGCTCTGCCTCGCGGCCAATCATGTCGACCCCAGCGCCGCGCCCAAGATCGTCGACGCTTTTCTCAGCGGGCCTTTCGAGGGCGGACGCCACGAGCGCCGCGTGGAAAAGCTCGAACATCTCGGCACGACCAATGCCTCGCATCCTTCACTGGAAGACGCCGACCCGGAAATCTTCCGCGCCATCGAGGACGAGAAGAAGCGGCAATTCGAAAACATCGAGCTCATCGCGAGCGAGAACTTCACTTCCCGGGCCGTGATGGAGGCCCAAGGCTCGTGCCTGACCAACAAATACGCAGAGGGTTATCCCGGCCGCCGCTGGTATGGCGGATGCGAGCATGTGGACGTCGTCGAACAGCTCGCCATCGATCGCGTGAAGCAGCTCTTTGGCGGGGACCACGTCAATGTCCAGCCGCACTCCGGTTCCCAGGCGAATACCGCCGTTTACTTCTCGGTGCTCCAGCCCGGCGACCGGATTCTAACGATGAACCTGGCCCACGGCGGGCACCTCACCCACGGCCACAAGGCAAATTTCAGCGGTCGCTTTTACGATGTCGTGCACTACGGCGTGAGCGAGAAGGACGAACGCATCGACTACGACGCCCTCGCGCAGCTCGCGCTCGAATCACGGCCGAAGATGATCACCGCCGGCGCCAGCGCCTATCCGCGGATCATTGATTTCCAACGCATGCGCCAGATCGCCGACAGCGTGGGCGCGTATCTCTTCGTCGACATGGCGCACATTGCCGGCCTGGTCGCGGCTGGCGTGCACCCGACTCCCGTGCCGCTCGCCGATTTCGTGACCACCACGACGCACAAAAGCCTGCGCGGACCGCGCGGCGGCATCATCATTTGCAAGGAGCAGTTTGGCAAAGGGATCGACTCGCAAGTCTTCCCCGGCATCCAGGGCGGCCCGCTGGAGCACGTTATTGCCGCCAAGGCGGTCTGCTTCCACGAAGCGCTCCAGCCGTCGTTCAAGGTCTATGCCCAGCAAATCGTGAGCAACGCCAAGGCGCTCGCCGCCGGGCTGATGAAGCACGGCTACCGCCTCACCAGCGGCGGCACGGACAACCATCTCATGCTCGTCGACCTGCGCCCGAATGGGCTCAACGGCAAGATCGCGAGCGAAGCGCTCGACCACGCCGGCATCACCGTGAACAAGAATGGCATTCCCTTCGACACGGAGAAAATCACGCTCGGCGGCGGCATCCGCATCGGCACGCCCGCCGTGACCACGCGCGGCATGAAAGAAGAGCAGATGCTGGAAATCGCGGACCTCATCCACCGCGCTTTGACGGGCCGGGAAAATGCCGCGGAAATCGCCAAAGTTCGTGGCGAAGTGCGCGCGCTCACCTCGCGTTACCCCTTGCCCGGCTGAAGGTAGCGCTTAGGCGCAGCCCGGTCCGCCTGTAATGGAATAGGCTACAAATTAAATTGAGGGTGTGTCGGATAAGCAGTCGCTTTTCGATTAGGGCACCCTCAGTATCCGCCGATGGCCGAATTGGAGAAGTCCACCCCCAAGCTACGTATTTACACCGTCGCGTTTCACGCGTGCTGGGTGTTGATCGTTGTAGCGGCGGCCGTCTGGCGCTTCCGGCTCCCATTGGAACTGCTCTCGGACCGCGATGTCTGGGGATACCTGAGCCCGGCGCTGACCAAGATCACGCGCGGCGTCTTTGCGCAGGTGGAAGGGCGGGCCTTCGTTTACCCGGGCTTGATCTACGTGATGCTCAGCATTTTTCGGAGCCTCACCTCGCTGGCCATCCTCCAGCATGTGCTGGGTCTCGCCACGGGGGCGCTGCTGCTGGCCAACTGGACCACGGCGCGCCGCCTCCTGCCCCGCCCGATCATCCCACCGCTCTGCTACGACTTGTGCGGCCTCGTCCTGATGGCCATCTACCTCTTCAGCGCGCAATCGGTGCTCGGCGAACATCATCTTCGCCCGGAAGGGATTTCTCCCTTCTTCGCCGTGCTGGGCTTCTGGTTCACGCTCCGGTTTCTCGTGGCCAAACACGTCGAACATAACGCCACGCTGGCCCTCTACTGCGGCGCGGCCAGCCTCGGCGTTTCTTTTTTGCTGCCCCTGCTCAAGCCCAGCTACTCGCTCGCCGCGGTGCTCACGACGCTGCCCGTCTGGTGGCATCTGCTGGCCGGAAAAGATAAGCTCGTCCGCCGGGTGGCCATGGCTGGCGGTCCCGTGCTCGCCGCCCTGTTGCTGCTCTGGCTGCCGGAGCACCGCTACGTCGAAGGCGATCCCAAGGGGCAATTCTTCCTGCCCGCCTCGCTCTTCACCATTCACGCCGCCCAGATTCGCGCCCAAATGGCCAGCGACGTCGCTTCGAACGCGACCGATGTCCCCTACCCGCACGAGCAGTTGCAGAGCATCTTAACGCTTCTCGATACGGAGATGGAACTCAGCCGGCCCAGCGTGCGGCGCGGCTTCGCGGCCCTCGGCTTCAATCCCGACTACCTCCTCTATAGTAGCGAGTCCTTCTGCCACAAGCTGACCGGCATCCTCCCCGAGCGCACGGCGCGCGCGGATTTCTACCGTTTCTATTTCCGCCGCACATGGCGGAAGCAACCGGCGGCCATGCTGCATAAGTTCGTCATCCAGCTCGGCCTTTTCTACAATTTCGACTGCCCGGTTTATGAAGAGAAGACCGTCCGCTTCAATCGCGAATACAGCGAGACGCGCGACATGCTCGCCGACACCGATCGCGCGGCATTGAGCCTCCGGGTTCCCGCCGTGGCGGACTATCTCAACCGCCTGCCCGCGCTCACCCATATTCATGCCGCCGCCGTCCAACCCAAAGTGCTCGCGGCAATCTTTCCTATTTTCGCCTGCACCTATCTCCCTTTGCTGATCCTCGCCGCAGCCGGCATGCTCTGGGTAATCGCGGCGCCCGATCTGCGCGCCGCCTGCGGCACGTTCGCCGTCGCCGTGGCCGTGGGGTATGGCTATAACTTCGGCAACAACATCGCCATCGCGCTCTTTCACACCCTCGGCATCGGCCGCTACTCCCACGTGCAAATGTCCACCACCCTCCTCACCCAGAGCCTCGCCCTTTGCTTCGTGGTGGAAGTCGTCGGGCAGAAGATCCGCAGCCGCCGCGAACTTCCCGCGCCGACACCGTTGCCTTCCGAAGTGCCGGATTTGTCGACGCGGTAAAAACATTTCACTTCGCGTCTTTGCGGCGGAGGGGTAAAACCTTTCCGCTTTGAACGCCACCACTTCTTCCACCGCCAACCCTCTGCGCGAGGGCCTTTCCAGCCGGCCCATGCCCCAGCCGTGCAGCGTCGTGATCTTCGGTGCCTCGGGCGACCTCACGTATCGCAAGCTCATCCCCGCGATCTACAATATCGCCGCCGATGGCGACCTACCCGCGGCCCTCAGCGTCGTCGGCTTTGCCCGGCGCGAAAAGACCGACGAAAGCTTCCGCAAGGAACTCGAGGAAGCGACGCGCAAATTCTCCCGCTCCGGCTTGAACGATGAAGTCTGGCACAGCTTCGCCGAGCGCCTGTTCTACCATCGCAGCGAATTCGGCGACGCCGCCGGCTACAAAAGCCTCGCCGAGCGCCTCGACAAACTGGACGAAGAACGCGGCACCCGCGGCAATCGCCTCTTCTATCTCTCCGTCGCCCCGAGCGAGTTCGAGGGCATTCTCACGCAACTCGCCGCCGCCGGCCTGAACAAAGCGCGCGAAGGAAGCTGGGCGCGCGTGATCGTCGAAAAACCTTTCGGCACCGACCTCCCTTCCGCGCAGGAACTCAACACCGTCGTCAACCGCGTCTTCGAGGAAAAGCACACCTACCGCATCGACCACTACCTCGGCAAAGAGACCGCGCAGAACATCATGGTCCTGCGTTTTGCCAACGCCATCTTCGAGCCGCTCTGGAACCATCGCTACATCGATCACGTCCAGATCACCGCCTCCGAACCGCTCGGCGTGGAAGCCCGCGGGCCGTATTACGAAAGCGCCGGCGCGATGCGCGACATGGTGCAGAACCATCTCCTCCAGCTCCTCAGCCTCACCGCCATGGAGCCGCCCACGGACCTCGGCGCGGACAGCATTCGCGACGAAAAAGTGAAGGTCATCCGCAACCTGCGCCAGATGTCTCCCGAAGACGTCGCGAAGAATGTCGTCCGCGGCCAGTACACCGCGGGCGCGATTGCCGGCAAGGAAGTGAAAGCGTATCGCGATGAGGAACGCGTCAACCCGCAGTCGATGACCGAGACCTACGTCGCCCTCAAGGTAAACATCGACAACTGGCGCTGGGAAGGCGTGCCCTTTTACATCCGCATGGGCAAACGCCTGCCCAAGGGCGGCACCGAGATCGCCGTGCAATTCAAGAGCGCCCCGAGCGTGCTCTTCAACAAGCCCGACGAACCGCAAGGCCCCAACGTCCTCGTCATCCGCATCCAGCCCGACGAAGGCATCTCCCTGCGCATGCAGTGCAAGATGCCCGGCGCCGCCGTCCGCATCGAGCCGGTGAAGATGGATTTCCACTACGGCACCAGCTTCGGCAAAGCCTCGCCCGAGGCCTACGAACGCCTGCTCCTCGACGCCATGGCCGGCGACGCCACCCTCTTCGCCCGCCGCGACGAAGTGGAAGGCGCATGGACCTTCGTCGACCACATCGAAAACGCCTGGCATAAGGATCCCAACCCGCCCCCACTCGCCTTCTATCCTTCCGGCTCATGGGGCCCCAAGGAAGCCGACGATCTCCTCGCCCGCAGCGGCCACACCTGGAGGAGAATGTAGGGCATGTTTGAGGTTTGAAGTTTGATGTTTGATTTAACGCATCGACTCGCCTCAGCCGCTCCGAAGCCGCAGATCAAACTTCAAACATCTTCCTTCAAACTTCCACCCCATGCCCGCGACCTTTGACACTTCCAGCCTCGGCGAGCCCGTGGCCATCGGACAGATCAACCGCGAACTGAAAAAACTGTGGGATACTGGCGACGGCACACTCACCCGCGCGTCGCTCATCAATCTCGCCGTCTATTGCCGCACGCCCGAGCAACTGCTCAAGAATACCGACCTCATCTCGGAATTCACGCGCACCCACGCCTGCCGCGCCCTCGTCATCTGCGTGGACCGCAAAGCAGCGCAGCCCAATGCCTCCGCGTGGATCAACGCGCATTGCCATCTCTCCGGTGGCAACAAGCACGTCTGCTGCGAGCAGATCAGCTTCCTCCTCGAGGGCGAACTCAAGGGCCGCTTTACCAACATCGTCTTCTCCAACCTCGATTCCGATCTCCCGCTCTATTTCTGGTGGCAGGGCGACATCTCGGAGAATCTCAATCCCCACCTCTGGTCGTGGATCGACCGCCTGATCGTCGACAGCCTCGACTGGAAGGAACCGCGGCCCCAATTCGACCGCCTGCGCGCCTCGCTCGCCCAGACGAAAGCGCACCTCGCCCTGCGCGACCTCAACTGGACGCGTTCCCTCTCCGCCCGTCAGGCGCTCTCGCAAATCTTCGATCACCCGGACAACTCGCCGCACCTCTCCCGCCTGCGCAAAGTCTCCATCACGCACGCCCCGGAAAACCGTTCCACCGCGCTCCTGCTGCTCGGCTGGCTCGCCGCGCAGTTGCAATGGAAACACCGGGGCAACTTCCCCATCACCTTCACCAACGCCGACGGCACCAAAGTCGCCATCGAACTGAAATCCGCGCCCGGCGCCGCGCTGGGCGAAATCACCCTCGCGAGCGACGACGGTCGCTTCATCCTGCATCAGGAACCCAAGTCGCGCTTCTTCCAGGCCACTCTTTGCCCCACCGGCAACTGCGACTACCACCACATCTACCCCGCCAGCACCGGCGACCTCCTCGAGTTGCTCGACCAGGAAATGGGCCGCGCGAGCACCAGCACCATCTACCTCGCCGCCCTCAGCAAGATTGAGGAGCTGTTGTAGGCGGCGATCCAATTCGGATTTCTTTCCTTCCGAAATACAACTTATCCGTCACCGGATTGACGACTCTGGACTTGTCCACAGAAACGAAGGAAAGAGATGCCGAAGGCATCTGAGCTCCGTAGCCGGTGGTTGAGCGAAGCGTTACCACCGGTCACTCAAAACAGCGAAATTACCCCGGAGGGGTAACAGCGATGTTTCATAAATGTCGGTTTCGTCTGCCATCCCTTCGGGATGGTTTGTTTTTCCTACGCTACCGGTGGTGTCGCTTCGCTCAACCACCGGCTATCAGGCTTTGATGCCTTCGGCATCTTCCGCCCCCAAGGTTACGCCAGCCCCGCGCGCGCAAGCTGCCGTTTCGCGTCCCACCCATGAGGCGCCGGCCGCGACGCACTCCACCACTTCATCCCCCCGCCAATCCATTTCCCCCGCGCCTGCTCGTAGGTGACACCCTCACTGTCATCATCAAACCCAAACTCAAACCCACAGCACGGGCAAATCTCGAACGACGCACCACCCTTTTCACCACGCGGCGGTTCACTCAACTCCGGCCACCCGCACACCGGGCACGGATATTTCATCGCCCCGCGCGCAAATCGACCCGCTCCCCCTCCTGACGATCGAAGTAACCCGGACTACCCGGCTTGAAAAACGTCTTCGTCGTCCCGTTCGCATTATAAGCCGCAAAAGCCCCCGAAGCCGGATCGTAAATCCGCAATTCCCCATCGCCCGTGCGCTTGGCGGGAAGGCCACTCGCCTTGGCCCGCTCGAGAAACGCATGCGCCTGGGCCGCGTAATCCTCGGCATCCTTCGCATGGAAATCGCCCCCATGCCGCGCGAAATGATCGTCCAACGTCTCCGGCCGGCCCCACGTCTCGCGCGCCGACCCATTCGGCATGACAATCGTTCCCCGCGCCCCGGAAACCGGCGTCGGCGCGCCGCCGGAATCGCCCGCCGGATTCTTCATCAGCCACATCGCCCCCGCGAAGACCGCGAAGATGATGAGCTTGATAACCTGGCGCTGCATCATGGCCGGACCTTAGGAGAGGCAGGCCATCGCCTTCGTCTCTTCCGTGGCGAAAGGCTTCTGCGGCGTGAGATCGAGATCGGCGAGGAGTTGCTGGTCGTCGTCCACGCCGGGATTCTTCGCGGTCAGCAGCTTGTCGCCGTAGAAAATCGAATTTGCGCCGGCAAAGAAGCAGAGCGCCTGCCCCTCGCGCGAAAGCCGGGTCCGACCCGCACTCAACCGCACCTTCGCCTTGGGCAAAACGATGCGCGTCGTGGCGATGAGCCGCACCAGTTCGAAAACTTCCACCGGCGGCTGCGCTTCGAGCGGCGTGCCGGGCATGGCCATGAGGCAATTGATCGGCACACTCTCCGGCGCGGGATCAAAATTCGTCAGCACCTCCAGCATCTTCAGCCGGTCATCGATCGTCTCGCCCAGGCCGATGATTCCCCCGCAGCACACATCCATCCCGGCTTTTTGCACGGCATCGATCGTGTTGATCCGATCCTGAAAAGTGTGTGTCGTCACGATCTCCGCGTAATGCTCCGGCGACGTGTCGATATTGTGATTGTAAGCCGTCACGCCTGCTTCCTTGAGCTTGCGCGCCTCGGTGAGCGAAAGCTGGCCGAGCGTCACGCACACCTCCATCCCGAGCTTGCTCACCTCGCGGATCGTCCCGAGCACCTGTTCAAATTTGGCATCGCCATCGCGCACCCCTTTCCACGCCGCACCCATGCAAAAACGCGTCGACCCATTCTCCCGCGCCCGCCGCGCCACTTCCATCACCGCGTCCGTCTCCATCAATTTCTCCGCCTTCACCCCCGTCTGGTAACGCGAACTCTGCGCACAGTACCCGCAATCTTCCGAGCACCCACCGGTCTTGATCGAGAGCAACGTGCAGAGCTGGACCTCATTGTCGTTCCAATGCCCGAGGTAAGCATTGCGCCCCTGCTGGATCAGGTCAAAGAAGGGCTGGTCGTAAATGGCGCGAAGCTCGGCGAAAGTCATCGCACCCACGATGCGAAGCGCGACGGGACGTGTCCAGCCGATTGACGTGCGGCGGCAAATTCCTGGAGCGTGTCCGGCACTTTTAGGTTCGGATTTCACGCCTGTATTGGCGCCGGAGGCGTCATGAAAATTAGCCGGTCGGCGTAAGCCACCGGAACTCATCAGCAAAGAGCGCAAGCCCCGGAGGGGCGGCAGAAATCCGCAGGGACCGTTCCGGCGCCCCTCCGGGGCGCAGTCGTTTTTTGCGATACCGGTGGCTTACGCCGACCGGCTAATTTCCGTCGTCTCTTCGGGACTTCCCAGCAAAAGTGCCGGACAGCCTCTGGTGGTCAACCCCTCCCTTGACTTCAAGGGCGTGGTTTCTACCCTTCGAGAAGCATTCGACGTCATCATGTTGCGCTTTCACGTCATTCCTTCGGCTCTCGTCTTTTTCGGCCTGGCGTTTTGCTCCGTTCCGGCACGCGCCCAGGAGGTGCTCGAAGGGCCGCTCGCCGTGGTGAACCGTGATATCGTGACTCTCTCCGAAGTGCGTGAATTGGCCGCACCGAGGGAGAAACAGGCGCACGCAACGCTGCGGGGCCAGGAACTCGTCGACAGGATCAAAGAGATCCGGCGGCAGGCCATCGATGACCTGATCGACCGCACGCTCATCATTCAAGAGTTCAAGTCCAAGGGCAGCAAGCTCCCGGAGGAACTCGTCGACAATCGGATCGCGGCGATCATCCAGAACGAATTTGGCGGCGATGAGAAAGCCTTTTTGAAACACCTCGATGCCCGCGGCCACACACTGGAAAGCTTCCGGGATCTGCAGCGCAACATGATCATAGTCGGGGTCATGCTGCGGCAGGTCGGCAGGGATGTGGTCGACCAGAGTGAGCGGCAGCAAATCGTTGAGGCATGGCTCCAAGACCTGCACGCCAAAGCCTTCATTAGAGTCTATAGAATCTATTGACGCCCCTCACCTGACCGGGAGGCAAAAGCGGGGCGGTCTAGGTAGCGTTCACGAATTCTGTCGGACGCATTTAAGCACCGAAGGTGCGCCGCAAGCCAGCCCAGCGAGGAGGAGGAAGGGAATAGTGGAGGTCGGTGGGCGGGCGAGCCGGCAACGCCCTGGGTTTGGATTCCAAATATTGCCAGCCCCGGACGGGGCGATACAAACCGCGTTCTTGTTTCAGCCCCTTCGGGGCTGAATCGCGACGGTGATGAAACCCAGGGCGTTGCCCTGGGCTGGCTTGTAGCGGGCCTTTGGCCCTGAAGAGGATGTCGACGCGCGAACTCAAATTCGGGAACACAACCTAATCACTGCCGTGGTACGGTCAAACTAGGACAAGTGTGCGATCAAAATCGCTCGCGAAAGGGAAGGCGCCTACGTTTGGGGTGCTTGAAAAAAGTACCAGCAGTTGTGCGGTCGGCAGGCCGCTCCTTTCGTGCGTGATGTGATCGCACGCTTTTGTCGACTATTGAATACAATGCCACACATTTGACAAAAAGGATTGCCTCCCAAGCGGTGATTTTGCTAATGGCGATTCGTTCCACGCATTTGTCAGCCGCAGGCGGCCCGGCCTTCCTGCGGCGGAAGCGCGTGGAGACAGCAGGCCAGTAGCCGGGTGCCGAGGGCAGATCGCGCCAGGGGCTGCCGGTGCGCAGGAGATACAGGACCGCTGCGAGAAACTCCCGATCGCTCATTTCCCCAAGCGCCCCAGCCGCAGAATGCCTGGCCTCCTTCAGCGGGGCTTCCAGCTTCAACCCTATTTGATCGGTAATCATTTTGCGCTCGGGATGTTTGACCATCCCAAGCTTCAATCATCTCCGCCTCTATTGCCCCCGGCCCCAATCACTGTCCTGCTTTGCATGCAACACCACCGGGTGGTCGGTAGTGCCCTAATTTGAAATCGGCTCAAACAAATCGGTCCACGCAATGTGCTTTCCGTTATCAAAAACGTGCCATGCGTTGGTATCGCCGGTTTCCGCGTTTTTGAACCAATATCTAGTGACTCCGTCGTATCGATCGTATCCAAACCCGGTAAATCTCACACGTTCTCCGGACCTGAACGTGTGGTTTAGAAACGAGTGATCACGTCTGACCCGATACTCGCAATTTTCTCGAAATGGGTGAAATGAGTGTGAGCCTGACGACTCGGTAGCGTTCATGATCACGTTTCCTGAGCTTATGTAGCGTCGCGGCTGAAAAGAAGAAATCAAATTGGGGCACTACAGGGGCGGTCGGTAGTGTCCTAATTTGAATTGTTCCACAGAATCGGCGGCCAAATCTGATCACAAAAACGGGGTTGACGCGCGGAAAAAAGTTCGTAGAAAATCGCGCTCGCATGAACATCCATTCCGACGCCCCCGGTCGTGATCCGGTGGCCATAGCCATAGAAACTCTCCTTGTGGAAATGCAAATGAAAGGCATGGGGTCAATCTACAAGAAAATCACCCCTCTTGGCGTGCAACTGACCTTCGATGGCGTCATGGCCGAAGGCGAAACGCTGGACTTGGCCCTTGTGCGGCTGGCGAACGCCATGCTGGACAAAGGCAAATACTCCCCGCTGTTGATCGAAACACTGAAACCGCTGAAGTCTGAGGCGGCGTAGGTCATTTCTTCGATTGGCTGACGAGCCAGACGCGCACAGCGGCGAGCGGTGGGCGGTCTCATCACTTGACTTCAGGGTCATCGTCTCTACCGTTTCCGGCTCCGTTTGCATCCCGCTATGCTGAAACTTCACACTCTGTCCTTCCTCCTTCTCTGTCTCGCGTTTGCGCCTATCGTCGCACGAGGCCAGGAGGTGCTCGATGGCATCGCCGCCGTGGTCAACAGTGAAGTGGTGACCTTCTCCCAGGTCCGCGAACTGGTCGCGCCCAAGGAAAAACAGGCCCACGACACCCTGAAGGGCACGGAACTCGTCGAGAAGATCAAGGAGATCCGTCTGGAGGCGATCAACGACCTGATCGACCGCGCGCTCATCATCCAGGATTTCAAGAAGAACGGCTTCACCATTCCGGATTACTTCATCGACGAGCGGATCGCTTCGGTCATCAAGGACGACTTTGGCGCGGACCGGCAGGCCTTTTTACGCACCCTCGCCGCCCAAGGCTATACCCTGGACAAATTCCGCGAGTTTCAGCGCGACATGATCATCGTCAGCGAAATGCGCAAGCAGGCGGTCAAGGGCATCACCGCCGTCTCCGAGCCGAAGATCAACGACTACTACAAGGAGCACGTCGAGGAATACAGCCAGCCGGAGCAGATCAAGCTGCGCATGATCGCCATGCACGGCGTGGACAACAGCGCCCGCCGCAAGGAAATGGATGAAATCCGCCAGAAGATCATCGACGGCGCGGAGTTTGGCGACCTCGCGCGCATGTATTCCGAGGACAGCACCCAGGAAGCTTCCGGCGACTGGGGCTGGATCGACCGCAAGAAACTCAACGAAAGCCTGACCAAGATCGCTTTTTCCCTGAAGCCCGGCGAAGTCAGCCAGGTGGTGGAGATGGGCGGCAATTTCTACCTGCTCTTTTGCGAAGCCAAGAAACCCGCCACCGTGAAGCCGCTCAAGGACGTGCACGACGAAATCGAAAAAGCGCTGCTCCAGACCCAGCGCCAGCAGGAACAGCAGGAATGGCTGCAAAAGCTGCGCAAAAAGGCGTTCATCAAAGTGTATTGATGCCTGCGTCGCTGTCAGGCGACGTCCCATCCGTCTCATAGGCCCCTTCCGTCCCTCCCTCCCATGAGCACCGCCGCGCCGACCATCGGCCTGACCCTCGGCGACGCCGCCGGCATCGGCCCGGAAATCATCGACGCGGCCCTGGCCTCCGGCCGCCTGGATGCGCGGTTTCAATATCGCGTCATTGGTTCGCGGGAAGGCGCGCAACCCGGGAGCCCCACCGAAGCCACGGCCCAAGCCGCCCGCGCCGCGCTCGAGGAAAGCGCCCGCCTCGCTCTCACCGGCGAGATCGCCGCCGTCGTGACCGGCCCGATTCACAAAGCCCGCATGCAGGCCATCGGCTTCGAGTTTCCCGGGCAGACGGAATTTTTCGCGCACCGCGCCGGGGTGGAGGATTTTGCCATGTGCCTGACCGGCGGCGCCCTCACCGTGGCGCTGGTCACGGCCCACATTCCGTTGCGCGCCGTGGCGGAAAATCTTTCCGCCAGCGAGATCATCCGCGTGGGAAAACTGCTCGCGGCATTTCTGCGCCAGCGCCTCAGCCGCGCTCCGCGTCTCGCCATTGCGGGGCTCAATCCGCACGCCGGGGAATCCGGCGCGCTCGGCCGCGAGGAAATCGAGCTCATCGAACCCGCCGTGGCTCTGCTCCGCGGTGAACTCGGCGACACCGCCACCTGCACCGGCCCGCTTTCCCCTGACACCGTGTTTTATCGCGCCGCCCGGGGCGAATTCGACGGCGTGCTCTGCATGTATCACGATCAGGGCCTGATCCCGCTCAAGCTTCACGCCTTCGACGAAGGCGTGAACGTCACCCTCGGCCTCCCCTTTCCCCGCACCAGCCCTGACCACGGCACCGCCTTCGAGATCGCCGGCAAAAATATCGCCCGCCCCGACAGCCTGATCGCTGCGATCAACCTCGCCGCGCAGATGGCCGCAGCCTCCTGCGGCTAGAACGTATCCGGAAAGCACGGAAATACCCACGGTGACCATTCTCCAGGCATTTCAAATCGCGGTCCAATACCACCAATCCGGCCGATTCGTGCAAGCGGAGGCGCCGTTCGGCTCTTCCGTCAACCTGGACTCGGCGAGTGGAATTCCGTCATCGCCGACGTGGGCCGGCAACTGCGGGCGCTCGTGGGTCGCCCTGCGGACCTGTAATAACAATCGTTAACGTACTGCAAAGAATGAATTTCCGGGAATTAAAGATTTGAAAAATAATGCCGAAACGAACCCATTCCGTTTCAAATCCATGATGCGGCCATGATCTTCTCCAAATACGCCAAGGTCTTCGACATCGGGATGCAAAACACCTTTGTCTATCGCTGGAATTTTCTCCTGCGGGCCGTCTTCGGCATCGTGCCGTTGGTCGGCGCGGTCTTCATCTGGAAAGCCGTCTTCCATTCCTCGGGCCGGCCGATCAGCGGGTACGACTACCCGGCGATGATCTTCTATTTCCTGCTCACCATCTTCCTCGAAAATCTCATCACCCCCACCGAGGACGAATGGCAGATCGCCGCGGAAATCCGCGATGGCAAGATCAGCGCTTATCTCACCAAGCCGCTCAACTATCTTGGCTACCGCATCATGCTGTTTGTCAGCTACCGGCTGCTCTACATCACCGTGGTCGCGCTGCCGATCGTCGCGCTGGGCTTTTTCTTTCGCGACTACCTGCGCTTTCCGGAACAGCTCGTGACCTGGCCGGCCTTCATCGCCTCCACCGCGATGGCCGCGGCGCTGCAATTCTTCATCGCTTACTCGATCGCTATGATCGCCTTCTGGGTGCTGGAAATTTCCACCATCGTTTTCATCCTCTACTCCTTCGAATACTTTCTGAGCGGCCACGTCTTCCCGCTCGATGTCATGCCCGCATGGTTCCAGGGCTTCATCCAGTGGTCGCCTTTTACCTACGAACTGTTCTTCCCCGCGCAGGTCTTCATGGAACGCGTTCATGGGGCGGCCCTCGCACAGGGCCTGCTCATCCAGGCCGCCTGGCTGTGCCTCGCCTGGCAATGCGCCCGCACGCTGTGGGCCCGCGGCGTGAAAAAATACCAAGCCGTGGGAGGCTAGCACTTCTGTCATCATGTCCCGCTACCTCGAAATCTACTGGATGATGATTCGCAACTCGCTGATCCGCGAGATGAGTTTCAAGGCCAACTTCCTGCTCTGGATGGTCGTGGAGTTTTTGTGGTTCATCGGCCAGATCATTTTCCTGCAGGTGCTCTTCGCGCAGGTCAACAGCATCGCCGGTTGGTCGAAATGGGAGTGCGTATTGCTCGTGGGCACCCACCAGATCACCGGGCAGATCTTTCAGGCCTTCTTTTACGTGAACCTCGCGGAACTGCCGGAACTGATCCGCTCCGGGCGGCTCGATCTTATGCTCCTGCTCCCTGTCGATGCCCAGTTCGCCGTCTCCACTCGCAAGTTCGGCATGGACAATCTGGTCAACGCCGTCGTGGGCATCGCCATCGTTGTTTTCTCGCTCGCCCAGCTCCATATCGTCCCGACGCTCCAGCAGGTCATCCTCTACTTCATCGCCATCGGTTTCGGCGTGGCTGTGCACTACTCCGTTCTTTTCGGTCTCTCCACGGCGGCCTTCTGGATCGTCCGGGCCCAAGGGCTCATTTACGGGTATTTCAACGTCTTCAACATCGCCCGCTATCCCGACAGCATCTTCCCGTATGGTGTCTTCAAGGCTATCTTCAGTTTCTGCATCCCGGTGATCATCGTGGCCAATGTCCCGGCCCGCATTCTCGCCCGGGCTTTTGAAGGCCCCTGGATGGGCCTGGCCCAACTGGCCGGCGCCACCCTGTTTATCGTAGCCATGACCCGTGGATTCTGGCGCTTTGCCCTGCGCCGCTACTCTTCGGCCAGTTCGTAAAATCCCCACCTATGACGCAGCCCAAACCCTGCTCAAAAATAGGTCGCGTTTCCCCTTGCGCCCCTTGGGGAAAGCCATTATGTAACGCGCCTCATTTTCCCTGAAAAAGCCAAAGTCCGACTCCCCCTCCGCATTTTATATGGCCAAATCCAAACCCGCCAAATCCGCCGCCAAGGCCAAGAAATCCGCTCCCGCCAAATCGGCGAAGAGTGCGAAGAAGCCTGCGGCCAAGGTGGTGAAGAGCGCAAAGAAGCCAGCTCCCAAGGCAGCCAAGGCGAAGTCCGCGCCCAAGCCGGCTGCGAAGCCTGCGGCCAAGGCCCCGGCAAAAGTGAATGGCGCGGCCAAGCACCCTGCCAAGCATGAAGTCACGGGGAAGACCAACGGCCAGGTCGCCAAGCCCGCTCCGAACAAACCGATCAAGCTCACCCCTTTCCTCATCAAGCAGAAGGAGCGTCTGCTTCAGTTGCGCGATTCCATGCTCGATTCCATGATGGGCGTGGCCAAGGACAACCTCCGCACCCGCGCCGAGGGCAGTGAAGCCAGCGCCTTCGGCATGCATCAGGCCGACGCCGGCAGCGACGCCTACGACCGCGACTTCGCCCTGAGCCTCCTCTCGCAGGAGCAGGACGCTCTTTACGAGATCGAAGAAGCCATCAAGCGCATCGACCTCGGCACCTACGGCGTCTGCGAAATGAGCGGCAAAGCCATCGCGCATCCCCGCCTCGAGGCGCTCCCTTTCGCGCGTTACACCGTCGAATGCCAATCCCAAATTGAGAAGCAGGGCAAAGTCACCCGCGCCCGCGTCCCCGTCACCTCGCTCTTCGGCCTGACCGACGAAGAGCCGGGCGAAAACGAAGAAGAAGAAACGGTCAGCGAACCCAAGGAATAAGCACCACCATGGCCCGCGAATTTATCATCCTCGAATGCACCGAAGCGAAAGCTGAAGGCAAACCCGTCTCGCGCTACATCTCGTCGCGCAACAAAAAGAGCCCGAACACTCCGAACCGGCTCGAAAAGAAAAAGTACAACCCGAATTTGAAGCGGCACACGCTTCATCGCGAAACCAAATAACATCGCTATGCAGCCGAAAACTCCGCAACGCCGTTCCAACTTCCGCCGCGCCAACCGCACCATGCCGCGGCGCCGGATCGACATCGCCCTCGAGGCGCTCGATTACAAGAATCCGGACATCCTCAAGAAGTTCGTCACCGAGAGCGGCAAGATTCTGCCCCGCCGCCTCACCGGCATGCCCGCGCACTTCCACCGCAAGATCACCCGCGAGATCAAGCGGGCTCGCGCGGTTCTGCTCATGCGCTGATTCTCCGAATCCCGCCTCATTTTCCCAAAAGCGCGCTCCCATCGGGGCGCGCTTTTTTTTGCTGCCGATTTCCCGAATCGGCGTTTTTTGTACTGGCCTTCGCTACAAAGGTAAAAAACTTCGCTCTTTGGCTGCATTTCACCTTGCGAACCCGGGAATCTCGGCTACGTGAAATCCGGGTGTTAGGCGGGCCAAGGCATTGGCGCGCTTGCAGTTCCCTCAGCCAGCAACCGAAAACCATGAGCAAAACCCTGTTCCTCCCCCTCGGTTGCTTCTCCCTCGTCTGGCAGTGCGTAAAATCGCTGTTCGGCAGGCGGCTTGGAAGGACGCTCCAGATCGCAGCTCAGCCTGACATCCCCCGGCGAAGTTTTCCCACAGTGAACCGCTGCCCCGCTCCTGTTCGTACGAGCGTTCGGCGCCACTCCAGGAGCTGTGCACCTCGCGTGCGCTTCCCGGGCATCGCAACACCTCGAAAAGTAGAAAAGTATTCACATGAGACCAAACGACTCGCGAGGCCAAGGCCGCCGCTCCGGTCGCGGCCCACGCCGCTCCTCCCGTTCCCGCAACGACGCACCACGCCCCTCCTATCCCTCCACGCCCCCCGCAAAAAAGACATTCTGGCAGAAGCTGGTTTCGTTTTTCAGCCCGGCCACTCCTGCCGCCGCCAACGGCGCACCGCGTAACGGATCCTCTGCCACGCCGGTTCGCAAGGAACCGCGCCAAGCGCGCAAGCCCGAAGCCGTCGAAGTCACCTCGGAAAAGCTTTATGTCGGCAATCTGAGCTACGATGCCACGGAAAGCGACTTGTTCGAGCTCTTCAAGGGCGTCGGCACGGTTAAAAACGCCGAGATCGTGAGCCACAAGTACAACGAGAAATCGAAGGGTTTCGGTTTCGTCAGTATGTCGAGCATCGATGAAGCCAAGCGCGCCGTGGTCGAATTGCACGACAAGGAATTCATGGGCCGCAAGCTCGTCGTGAGCGGCGCCAAAACCAACGAACGCGAGCCAAACTACCGCGGCTGATTCGCCACTCATTCAGAAATTTAAGAGGCTCACCGGCAACGGTGGGCCTCTTTTTTGTCGAGACAACAAGATCCGCCAAACGAGACAGATGACATCCGTCTTCCGCGCGTCCAATCTTCCCTCTTGCCTCCAAACCCCACCCATTTCTTCATCATCGCCGGTCCGACCGCCGTTGGAAAATCCGACATCGCCGTGGCCGTGGCGGAGCGCTGTGGTGGCGAAATCATTGGCGCCGATGCCTTCCAGCTCTATCGCGGCCTCGACATCCTCACCGCCAAGCCTTCACCGGAACTGCTCTCGCGCGTGCCACATCACCTCATCGGCGAAATTGCCCTCACCCGACCCTTCGACGTTGCGCAATATCTCGCCCTCGCTCGCCAGCGCATCGGGGAAGTGCAGGCTCGTGGCCACGTGCCAATCATCGTCGGAGGCACCGGCATGTACCTGCGCGCCTTGACTCGTGGCCTCGCCGACTTGCCCGGCGCGGATGCCGATCTGCGCACTGAGTTGGAAGCGCAACCATTGGCTGAACTCCAGCGCCGCCTCGCTAAAATGGACCCCGCAGGCGCTGCGCAACTCGACCTGAAAAACCCGCGCCGTGTAATCCGCGCCCTCGAAGTATGCCTGCTCACGGGCCGGCCCTTTTCCAGCTTTCGCGAACAATGGTCCGGCGCTTCCTCAGCAACGCGCGGTGTCGTCCTGACGCTCGACCGCAACACCTTGCACACCCGCGTCGAGCATCGCACCGCAGCCATGTTCGACGCCGGAGTCGTCGACGAAGTGGCGCACTGTGGCGAACTCGGGCCCACGGCCTGTCAGGTCCTGGGTTTGCGGGAAGTGCAGGCGCATCTTGCCGGAGAGATGAGCCGCACCGAATGCCACGCTGCAATCACCCAAGCCACCCGCCGCTACGCCAAGCGCCAAATGACTTGGTTTCGACGGGAGACCGAACTCGAGACCATCGAGCTCGCGTCGATTCCCGCGAGTGATCTCATCGACCGGCTCGCGACGCAGGCTGCCCTCGTCAAAGAGGCTTAGCCCCGCCGCCCGCAAGCTGCTGGCGCGCGAGTTTTCCCAGATACGGAATCTCCCATTCCTTTCCGGAGTAGGCCTTCACCACCGTCATCACCCACGCCAGAAAGATCCCAAGCCGCACCACGATGCTGACCATCAGGAGCAACGTCCCCACCAGCGGAACGCCATGTAAAATCGCGAAAGCGATGCTCATCGCAATGGAAAGAGCAACGTAGACCCCGCCGAGAAAAACCGACTGCATCGCATAAAAGCGCACGAACTGATCTTTCTTCTCCAAAATCAAAAAAGCGACGCCCCCAACCAACAAAAGGAAACTGGCCAGTGCCGCGGCCACGTTCGACTGCAATCCCGTTCCTTCGGCCGCAGGCTTCGCGTCCGGCGGCGGCAAAGACGCGGCTTGTGAACCCGCCTGCGCAGCGGCTGGTTCCGAAGGTGGCACGGGCGGAATGGATGACGGATCGGTCGGATCGGACATAAGCGAGCGAAGCTAAATTGCGGCTACCGGGTGTCAATCCAAGCCAGCACAATCCGCGCACGCCTGTTCACCGCAATTTCGTGATTTACGTGGGAAAAACGCCAGCTAAAGTCCCCGCTCGTTCCTTCTTCCTGCTCTCAAGCAGTGGTTCACCCCGGGGCAATCTTCAGACCGCATTTGTAGATTATGGCCAAGAAAACCGACAGCATCAGCAAAACCGCCGCGCCCGAAAAACCGCCGGTCAAAGCCACGGCGGAAAAGAAGCCCGTAGCCAAAAAAGCGAAAGCGCCCGCCAAGAAGAAAGCAATACCCGCCGCCAAGGCAGCCAAGCCCGCCTACACGCGCGACGATGTCGCACTGCGCGCCTATTTCATCGCCGAAAAGCGCCACGCCCACGGCCTCCACGGCAACGAGCACCTCGATTGGCTGGAAGCCGAACGCCAGCTCGCCGCCGAGCACAAGCCCAAGCACTTGAAGAAAGCGTAGCCAGCTTTCCGTCCATCCTGTCCACTAGGCCCATGCCCCCTGCCACCCCCATCGAGCAATCCCTCGCCACCGCCTTGCGCGAGCGTCTCGCCGTGATCGGCGACCGCGAGTGGTATGCGCGTGACCCCTCCAGCCATCTCCAGCGCCTCCAGGCGATCTCCACCCAGATCATCGAACTCCAGCAGCAACTTCCGCCTCCGGTCGACCCGCAACTCGCGCACTACCTCCAGCGCTGTAGTTACGACAAGGCCCTCGCCTTCCTCGAAGCCCACTGACTCACACCGCCGCAGAGTGCGAGATTTTCCCTGACCCCGCCGCGCGGCTGTGTATGCTCCTCCTCCCATCCCATGGACCCGCTCCTTCAACTCCTCCGCCAAAACGCCCGCACTCCGGTTGCGGACCTTGCTCGCGAACTGAATTTGTCCGAGGACGCGGTCATCGATCGCATCAAACGGTTGGAGGAGGAAGGCATCGTCCTCGGTTATCAAGCGGTGGTGGACTCGCAAAAGGTCTCGGTCTCGCTCGTCACCGCGGTCGTTGAGGTAAAAATCACGCCCGAACGAGGTGGCGGTTTCGATCGCCTGGCCACGCGCATTGCAAATTTCTCCGAAGTTCAGAGCTGTTACCTCATGAGCGGCGGCTACGACCTGCTCGTCATCCTCGAAGGCAACAGCCTCCAGGACATCGCAACCTTCATCGCAGAAAAGCTCAGCACGATCAAAGGAGTTATCTCCACCGCTACGCGCTTCCGCCT
>Ga0206924_1073_pt1 | contig 23135 bp, 24 predicted proteins | sample Alteio_BWOrgHeat_61_FD_152947 | JGI IMG/M metagenome (GOLD analysis project Ga0206924, IMG submission 152947) | Enriched cells from forest soil in Barre Woods Harvard Forest LTER site, Petersham, Massachusetts, United States -... | ecosystem: Environmental > Terrestrial > Soil > Temperate forest >...
AGAGCTTTTAATTCATATATTGTTGCAAAGGCAAGTGTATTCATGCGTTATTCCTCCACGCTTTCTTTTTTATCACCGCCTTCAAGAATAAGAGGAACCACAAAATAGTTACCTTCTCGCTCTGGCGCTCGCATGAGTAATGTTTCCGGATTACTCGTTGTTATCGTATCTTCGCGAAATACATTGCTCGTATGAACAGCAAATTCTTGCACATCCGTTACTTCTTTAACTCGTTCTGCATAACTCAATACCTGCTCGAGCTGATGCATTAACGATTCAATCTCATCTGAATGCACTTCCAAATTAGAAATACGTGCAATATCTAATACTTCTTGTCGTGATATTTTTGCCATAACTATTCCTTTTGCCCAAGCGCATATTTCCAACGGTTAGTGCGAAATTGATAAAGGTACACCACACTCATAAACGCATTTCCCAGATAAAATGAGCCATACACGAGCATAAATTTTAGTAATTCATTTTCTATATTCATACGTACCAAAAACCAAGAAACCGGTACAAAAAAACCAAAACATATAATTAAGCGAGTAAGCATCACAATGCGTACGTCACCCGCTCCGCGCAATGCTCCAGAAAGCACCAGTTGCAATAGATCAAAAAAGGCCAAAACACTCAAAAAAGGAAATGCACTAGAAGCCATAGTCACAAAATCGCCCTTTTTATCGAATAACTCTATAAAAGACCGCGGCGAAGTCATAAACATCATCAAAAGACACCCTACCGATACTGATGCTATTAGTATAACCTTTTTTATATTAATTTTAACTGCATCCCACTCCCTTGCTCCTACGTTATTGCTCACTAAAAAAGTAATAACTTGAGCGCACGCAATAGCAGGAATCAGCGCGAAGCGTTCCATATCTTTAACAACGCAAAATGCAGCTACTCCGTATTTTCCAATCGAAGCCATGGTGCGACACAGCCAAATATACGCCATTGCCATAATAGCTTTATCTAAAATGACCGGCACACTAATACGTATAAATTGCGCTATTTCATCAAACGATTCCACGGGAGAAAAAAGCATTAATTTATAGCGACGGTTATCCGGATGTAAAAATAGATATGCCAAAGCAAGAACCACCATAACGCTATATTGTACAATTGAGGCTATAGCTGAACCTCGCAAACCCATTGGTTCAAATCCCAATTTTCCAAAAATGAGTACGTAATCAGTGCAAACAAACGCAACCATACCCACCACAAAAATGTGCATCGGCGTGCGCGTGTTTTTAATACCACGCAAAAAACCCATAAAAGCAAACGATACAAACATTAAGACTACCGACACTGCCCGCAATTGCATAAAGGGAATGCTAATCGCAATCACATCATCGGTAAGCCCATGCCATACATAAATCTCTCGCGCGAAAACAACCAGACTCGCTGCGATAAAAATACCAACCGTAATCGTCGTCCAAAATGCATTTCTCAGCGACTTTCCTGCTTTTTCATATTCGTGCGCCCCGTTGTGCATACCTACCACAATAACAGTCCCAACTGAAAAAGCTTCAGCCATTTTAATAATCAAATGAAGAAATGTATTGCTCGCTCCAAGAGCCATATACGTAGCCGTTGACTGGAGGGTGCTTACAAACCAAGCATCCAATAATACGGGCATAGAATAGACAACAAGATTGGTAATAAATTCAGGGAAACAATAATAGATAATGGTAGCAAAAGATTCCCCTTTGGTTTTGTTAAAAATGCCCGACACGTAGCTCGCAATAACTCCTTGCTTCATAGTAATATCCTTTTACTGCGATTTATTCCTGCATGTTCATTAAAAATTCAAGTCTACCATACTTTATGCCCATAACCTATTGGCCTGGGTAGGCTAATGTGGGTTAACAAAAAAAACAAGCTTCCGCTGTTTTATTCCTACAGTATACGGAAAGCTTTTTTGCATAAAAGGTATTTCGTCTTCAGCTGGCTGCCACTGATCTGATGCCCAATATACTAAAGTAGAAAGTCGATAATGAGATGATGGCTTAAAGACGCGCAGCAATTCAGGTATAGCAAGTGAAGCACGCGCAAAAAAGTAATCAACGGGGTTTGTATGCTGACGCAAAAAAGTACGCCAATCTTGTTGGCACAAGGTCACGTGTTGCAAGCCCAGCATATCTACTATGCGTTGAAGAAATGCAATACGCTTTCCACTCACTTCAATAATGGTTACTCGTAGATGCGGATATTTTATTTTCAAAGGGATGCTAGGAAATCCTGCTCCAGATCCAATGTCAGCAATTGATTGAATTTCATTAAACGGTAGTGCGTGGCACACGCTCAACGAATCGCGAAAGTGATATGCCAAAACCTCATCTAACTGCGTAATACGCGTCAAATTCACATCGTCATTATACGTAACCAGCTGCTCATAATATAATTTAAACTGAGCCAACTCATCTTCATTTAGGTTTTCTTGTTTAGCAAAAGCCTGCCAAGCCAACTCTTTATGCTGTATTTCCAATATACATTCTCCAAACTATGGATTTTTATCTTTCACATATGCTACACATACAATAAGACTAATAATATAACAAAGTGTTCTTGTTGGAAAATGCATGAAAACACTGCGAATTATATGCTGCGCGTTTTTAATGGCTCCATGTGCTCTGAATAGTTCAACTATTACTTTGCGCATAAGCCCTTACCCAGCAAAACAACATCCTATGCCATCAATGCAGCACCCAAGTGTTGCATCACATCATACTTTAGACCATCTTATTAATAGCAGTCGCATCACTGGTGTTTTTGCCACGTATGCGGGTTTTTTAGAAGCCTCTAATACTGATGGATTTATCATTTTTCCAAGAAAACATACAAATGCTAAAGTGAATCTCTTAGTCACCAATCAAATAACACCCATTGTTATGTTTGAACAAACAATACAAAATTGGCAAATACTACCTCATGCTGCAACAGAAATGTATCAAGCTGAACGCACTACAGATCCAGAAACAGGACTTACCTATTGGGAAGTCTCAGCAGCAGAATTGCCAACAGATCTTACCATCCCCCTTGAAACCATTATTATTATTGCTGAACCTGCCCATATGTACATTCCTATCGGCATCAGCTTAACTGATAGTGGCCCCAACTTAGTATTACCAACCATCTACACACGCAAAGGAATACACATCGTTGAAAATTCATTGTATATGCTTCAGTTGGCCCACTTGTTCAGGCCCGCACATATTATTCATACTACAAAAGACCTCTATTATGCTTTGCAACTTCATGAATAAATAATACAGTTTATTATCAGATCATAACACGATATTCACAAAAAAATTGTGTTCACTTATCTGAGTAGAAGGGTTCCATGAAAATACACATTTCTTTAGATACTCCTGACCTTGAGCACGCCCTTGCGCTAATAAACTCTACACAACCTTATATTGATGCAATTCATATTGGTCCGCTTCTTTTATATAAGTACGGTATTTCTATAATTGATACATTCAAAACCGCACATTCTGATACATCCATCCTGATTGACACCGCTATTGTAAACGATGGCAAAAAACTCGTATCTCTTTTTAATGCCCATCAACCTCAATGGATTACCGTAATGGCAGGCGCTGGAAATCAGACCATTCATGCTACCACATCTTCTGCTCACACAACGCGCATAAAGGTAATGATGAATCTTTTAGACTCTGCTTCGATAGGCCAATCTGCAATGGAGGCAGAACGTTTAGACGTCGATGCTCTTATATTTCATCAACCATATGATCCTGAAGACCCGCTCTTATTTATGGACCGATGGGATATGGTAAAAGAAAATACCAAGCTGCCTATTTTTATTGCAACAACTGTTACTCGAGAAAATATACAAGAAATTGTGTCATTAAATCCCCACGGCATTATTATAGGATCTGCCGCCTTCGACACCAAAAAACCTGAAGTAGAAGCTCAATTTTTTTATGAAAAAAGTAATCGGAGCGAGTAAAATAAAAGAGGACATCCTGTTTCAAAGACGCCCCCTTTTTTCATTACACCTTTATTAAGCAACCACCGAACTTTGAAGACTTATCGTATTCTTATCAAGCACATAGTTATCTGATTCAAAATACCACAGCGCTTCTCGAACCAACATTAAAGCACGACGTGTTAAATTTTCATTATTTACAATATCAAAATCACCATGTTTATATGCCATCGAAAGATAACGTGCTGATTCATTATTATCTATATATCTTTTTATTAATTCTTGAGGGCGATATGATAAGTCTACAAGGCCTCTACACAGTAAAAGAACGTGCTTCAGAATGGATAGGCAGGCTTTTTCATACTTAGTAGGCGTTCGACCAAAGTACCCTTCTAAAAGAGCATTATCATTTTCATAGTTTGAACTATTATCTACTGCAACAAAAGCTAAATCTACATAGGGCGAATTGTTTGCAATAAATTCATAGTCGATAATGCGAAACCCTTGCGATGTATATAAAAAATTGCCCGCATGTAGATCGTCATGAGAACACACATAGCCACCAGGAGATGATGGAAATAATGTGTCGCACTCATCAAGACACTTATTGAAAAAATCTACTGAAACTAATGTCTCTATTCCTTTGGGTAATCCAGTTGAAAATACTCGCCTATATCTATCAAAAATAGTTTCTGCATAAGTAGACTGCAGAGGCGCTTGGTGCAATAAATGCACAGTATGGCCTATCTGCCTATTCCACTCTTGCGTATCAAATAATAAACAAGGCGCTCTTAAGATATCTAGAGATTCCATAACCATAACACCCGATTGGGCATCTGCATATAAAATACGAGGCCCAAAGCCTTTTTCTGCCGCGTATTGAGCAATTGTTATTTCGCGTTCGCAACGTTCTAAAGTATTATTTTTATTCATATAACGAATAACGCACGTATGATACGCTTTAAAGACTTGTGCTCGAGCACCACCTCGCAAAGGATAGAGTGATACCGCATCTGCCTGCAAAACAGTGCGCGCTAAATCTGATGCTGTTTGATATATATCCGGAACTTCTGAATTAGCTTGCAACAAAGAACACAAAAATAATACTAAACTTATATATTTAATCATAGAATGACTCACTTTCATGGCTTTATTTGCGACATTAATAATATTAAAAAATGGCCAAAACTGCCGAATGAGACATGGGGCATAATGGTAGAGCATTTTGTGTCTTAATTTGTTATGAGCAATTTTTTAATCGATGGTTATACAGTTGCTTCTGTAGCATCTGTCGGTAGACTTTTTATCCCTAAAAGCTCCCAAAGCCAATCAAAATCAACTTTAAAGCCTCCTTGCTCATGCAATTGCTTACGAGCGTGCTTCCTTTGCTTTCTTCGCTCTCTCTTTTCCCGAATTTGTTCTACAAGACTTTTTTGCTGCCCCTGAAAACTTATTAATTGGCTTGATTGTGCGCATATAAAAAATAAAGAAATAAATACCGACAATTTTATATTATTCTTTAACATCCAGTAATCCTTTGCTCATTTTTATTAAATACCAATAATAGTATGTTAAGAAAATTGATCAGCTTGTCAAATTTTAGAACTTTAAAAAAAGCTGCCTTGAAAAGTATTATACTCGGACAAAAAGCCTTGCAAAGAAACCTATCGTTGCAATTTGAATACAAGGAGCCTTATGCTTAATAAAAAATAGAATATTAATCGAAGATGAAAATAGGGAGACCATTATGAACATATGGATACTAGTAATTCTCGCTTATATAGGAACGGCTCTAGAATTCCCTGCATATGCCAGAACAAATTTAATTATGCACAAAGAAGATCTAGAAAAGTTAATTAGAGACACTCTAAAAGACGCATTTGGCGCCGATCACCTTTATGCACAACCTTTGAATGGCCAAAATGTGCGCAAATGGAAAGATTTAGTAGATGATGCTGGAGCATATGTCAATCGCTATTCATTTGATGACTCTGTTATGATGGGGATCTATAGGGATATAAAGCGCACTAATAATCACATCATTGAAAATATTCAAACTACATATAATACCATGAAAGATGTAAAACCTCTTTCTGCGTATGACCGGTCGCGATTTTCAAAAAATAACAATAGTATTGGCGACGCAAAACATTCATTTCTACAAGCAGAAAAAGATATGATGGAAACTCAAGATAAAGTAAAAGCATTTAATATAAACATCAATGAAGCTGACAAAATAAAGGTTCGTGACATGCTTATACTTTTAGGGAAAAGTGTAGAACTTTTAGCAAAAAAAGCTGCTACTGATGTTAATAAAGAATTGTAAGGATTATTTTAAAAATTGATCTTCATACAATCGTTTTATTTCATGATTGGTGGTTGCGTTATATGCTGTTTTATCTTCACTATATCCCATAAAACGAGGAAACCGCAGCGCATATCCTAACGTACCTGCCGTTTTTCCAGCAGTATGCACCGGAGAAAGCGTGATTTCGTCAGCGCGTATAATGCACACTAATTCAGGATTCACCCATACGTCTGGATACAAGTGTTTTGCGCATTCAACATTATGAGGCCGCTCATCCACCGCAATCGCATCACATTTTTTTTTCACTTCACGCCATTCTTCATCGGTAAGGCCTGTTCCTATTTTAGCAACAGTTTGAAAATCATCCTTATCGCGATCATAAACTCCAACAAGCAATGCCCCTATGCCAAAAGCCGATCGCTTGCCCTGCCCCGCGTAGTAGCCTAAAATAACACAATCGACCGTATCTTCTAGGTGCCCTTCTTCTTGACGTTTTAATTTAATCCAGTTGAAATTGCGCTTTCCTGGCTGATAAACTGAATCAACTCGTTTAACTACCAAACCTTCTAAGCCATGCGCTATATTAGCAACAAAATAATCTTCTAACTGCTCGGCCGTATCGATGCTCTTCTCTTCTATCATCTGCACTGATGCGTTGCCATTGTGGCTCGTAATAGATGCCAGTGCTGCACGCCGCTCTTCATGCGTTTTTGATAATAATTCTTGTCCGTTGAGATATAATACATCAAACAAAAACACTTTTAGTGGATATTCAGTAGCCGCTTGCTCAATGCCATGCTTGCGCTTTCTTTTAACAGTTTCTTGGAATTTCAAGAAACTACCACTATGCACATCATAAGAAATAGCTTCTCCCTCACACACCAATGTCTCAACAGGTAATGCATAAAAATCCTGAACCAAATCAGGAAACATATCAGACATATCTAGTAAATTGCGTGAGTAAAAGTGAATGCGCGGTTCTTTGCCTGTTTTATCAAGATGAATTTGCAATCTAAAACCATCTAATTTAGGCTGCGCTACACAATGGCCAAGTTTCTCAACAATTGCTCGCGCGGTAGGCAACCGTTCTGCAGCAGCAGGCCTAATGGGAATGCCAACATGAATATGCATACGCTCCAAAGCAGCTACACCATCTTTTTTGAGAGTTGCACCAATGAGACCAATATCCGCGCAAAGGTTATAAGCATTTTCTATAGAAGAACGCAATGACTTGTCACCCGTTTCCATCCAAGACAATGCATCCACTAACGTCATATCAGAAAAGCCAAGGCGCAATTTACCCAAAATAATGCGTACTATATACTTTGCCTCTTCAACTGATAATGATAGTAATAAATGCTTAAGCAAACGGGCCTTTTCTTCTTGAGAGCCAGTCCCACCAACATGTTCTAGCGCACGCAGGGATTCATACACTTCATCAATTGACAATGAGCCATCTGGCTTATGCCAGCTATATTCAGACAATACGTCGCCAATGTCACCGACTGTTTTTAATTGGGACTCTATAATTTCAGGAGTTACTTGCACCACATCGGCAATAATGCGAATCATTGTCTTCTGCGCAATATTAAACTGAGTTGCAATATAAGGAGGGTGCAATTGGCCTAGGGTAAGATTACATACCCGGGAAAGCTCTTGTGGCGTTAATTGCTTGAATAGGTTTGCCAAAATATGAGTTATTTCAGTGCGAGAGCTCGTTTTTTCTATAGCTTCAAACGCTTGTGTAACATAACTAAACTTCATTCCACTTCCCGGCCATATAAGCATTATGAGTACGCCACTTATTACAAAGGCGATGCTATTACCAAAATTTTTTAAGACCATACGCAACTGAAACAATACCAAATATTATTATAACAATACCTGATACCATATTAATGGTTTTAATAACAGAAGTTCCCATTTTTTTTCGAATAAAAATACCAAACAGCGTCAATAAAACCCACCAAGCAAAAGAGCCAAGACCCACACCCACTGTTGCCAATAGCGCCTCATGCAGTGACAAAGAAGTTATGCCAAATGCGCTACAAAAACTAAGAAAAACTAATATAGTAATGGGGCTGGTCAGTGTTAAAACGAAAGCAATCATCGCATCATGTACATACGTAGTATTATTAACAGTCTGCGTATCTACACACTCAATATCTTTAAGTTGAAAACTTTTATATCCAAGATATATCAAAAATATTCCGCCAAAAATACGCAATAAATCTGCATGTTCTAATAAAAGAGACGAAACAGCGCCGAGTCCCCAAAAGGCGACAAACCCAAACAACATGTTCGCGATAGAGGCCCCTATCCCAATAGCAACGCCAGATTTAAAACCAATAGTGCATGCCTTTTTTAAACATAATATCGCAACGGGACCTACAACTGCCGATATGGCTAGCCCCATCATGCCACCATTCATAAAAGATGTTATCATTTAATTAACTCCCTTCCTTGCTAATGCGTCTTTAATATTTACGCGATGACGCATCAGTATCCAAACACTTACAAAACACGAAAAAAATAATAGTTGCGTCGAATAGTTACAGATAAAAGACCATATCGGAAAACTTATTATAGCCGCAACAGAAGCAAGACCCACTGTTTGAGTGCACAAAAAAACTAAAACCCAAACCAAAAACAGATATGGCATTACATACGGCTGCAATACCATTACAAGGCCGACGGTAGTGGCTACCCCTTTTCCGCCACGTCCCTTTAAAAAAACAGACCAGCTATTGCCGATTAAATGAGCGACTGCTGCTGCAATTATACTATAATCTTTATATCCCATGTTCAAAAGAATGAACATATTAGCATATGCCTTGCATGCATCAAATAAAAAAACAGGTATAAAAAAACGGGCACCTAAAATACGCGCTACATTTGTAGCTCCGATATTCCCAGATCCATGGTTGCGTATATCTATAATACCACAAAGGCGTGCGAATATGTAACCGGTGGGAAAAGATCCAATAAAATACGAAATAATAATCGGTAAAATAAACTGCATATTTTCCACTATTGTCCCAAACATTATTACGATGCTTTTGCTAAATATTCAGAAAAAAAGCTATACGCGTATTTTTTTGCTGACCAAATAGTTAAAAAAAGAGCAGTAATCAGTAAAACACTTTCAATACTATGCCACCATGGCGCTTGTGACCATGGTAATAAAGCATACGGATTTAAAATAAGAAATGCTATATACATCATAAGAACAGCCGTTCGGGCCTTACCCCATGCAGAAACAGGAACTTCAATCATGTGTTGCAAACCGATTTGCCGCAATCCCATTATAAAAAGATCTCGACCAATAAAAATAAGTACCCACAGAAAGAATATTTTTTGCGCTGCAAGCAACCCTATCAGGCTTGAAAAAATAAGAAACTTGTCTGCAATAGGATCTAGCATTTTTCCTAGCGCGCTCTCTTGATGATAATAACGCGCTAAAAAACCATCAAAAAAGTCTGTTAACGCAAACGCTATAAATAATAATGCCAGAAAGCTGTTAACAATAATGTGATTGTATGGCAATAGGCCAACAAAAAGAATGGGCAAAATAATGGGAGCTGCAATGAGACGGAATAGAGTAAGATATGTAGGAATTGTTATATATTCAATCATCATTTATTTCCTGGTAGCGGCGCAGGGACTTGAACCCCGGACCTACGGATTATGATTCCGTCGCTCTAACCACCTGAGCTACGCCGCCGCCTATTTCAACATCACTTTATAGTATACTAAATTTTAAGCGTTTGCATACCAAAAACGTTAATCATAAAGCTAAACATTGATCGCAAGAAAAATAATCCTGTGAGCAATGTCGCAATAATACCAAGCATCATGGTCACTGCAAAACCTTGAATTGGACCTGTGCCAAAATTATAAAGAACAACGCCCACAATAAAGGTAGTAATGTTGGCATCTAAAATAACAGCCATTGCTCCCGCAAAACCTGCATCGATGGCTTTACGCAACGTTACACCACGGCCCAATTCTTCACGTACATGCTCAAAGATTAATATCGAAGCATCAATTGCCATACCTACAGTCAAAATCATGCCGGCTATGCCTGGCAATGTAAGAGTAGCTTGCAACCATGCCATACCAACAAGAACTAATATTAAGTTGAATATCAATGCAGCGAAAGCAAAGAGGCCTGCAACCTTGTAATAGAAAATACTAAATATAAACAACACCAAAAGACCCACAAGGCATGAAATAAGACCTTTATGAATAGCTTCTGCACCAAGAGCGGGCCCTATTTGGCGTTCTTGTTCAAACGTAACAGGCGCTACAAATGCACCGGATTTCAACAACAGCGCAAGTAGATGAGCCTTATCTCTCGTAAATCCGCCCGATATAGTGCCACTTTCTCGAATAGCGCTGTTAATAGAAGCTACGGAAATTATTTTACCATCTAAAACAATTGCCAACGGACGCCCTATATTCTTGCTGGTCAACTCATAAAAGAGATCGCCACCTTCTTTAGTAAAGGTAAATGCCACCACTGGTTCAACGCCATGCAATCCACCCAAAGAAGGCTTCGCATCACGCAGATATCTCCCAGATATTTGACCATATTTTTGTACTAAACAATATTCTTGGTGACCACGATCATTTTCATAGGGCAATATCTCTTTATCATGAGGAATTTCACCATCAAGTTCGTAAAGAAGATCTTCTTCTGTTGGTGCTGTACGATATACAAGACGGAAATCTAGCTGCGCTGCAGTACCAATCATGTCTTTTGCTTTTTGCGGATCAGTGACATCAGGCAATTCGATAACAATATTGCGCTCGCCTTGACGCGCTATAGGTATTTCGGCAACGCTAAATCTATCTAAGCGTGATTTTAATACTTGTCTATCGCGCTCAACAGCATCTTGCTTTATTTCATTAACTCTAACATCGGTAAACTTAAGTTTAACAATGGCACCTTCTGCTTGTTGCTCTGCCGCATTGCCCTGCTGAACAAGATACGGTGATGCATCATGAATAACACGCAACGCATCTTGTGCTTCTTGTAAAGAACCAAAAGTCAAAACGATGGTATTATCTTCAACTATTTTTTTGCGAGGAAGTTTTTTATGCGCTTTTTTCAAAAGGCCATCAATTGATTGCATCTCACTTGCAAGTTCTGTCTCTACCGCCTTTTCTGTTTGTACTTCAAGAGTAATAAAAGTACCGCCAACCAAATCCATACCCAGACGCAATGAGTTACGCAAAGGCATAATCATATAAAGTGCCGCAGAACAGACCACCAACCAAAACATCAGTGGTGAAAAAACTATCTGACGAATAGAAACCGCCATGAGATCTCCTTTTACACAGTCTTTAAATGAACCTATCAATTTTTAGCTATCGCTGCGCAACTATATCGTGTAATTACGTTACAACGCATGCGCCTACATATTCTAGTGAACTAAGTCTACCTTGTTAAGCTCTAAAAATATAATTCAAAGACATATCTCGAGCTATACATTCCTAGGATGGCCAAGCCAGGCGAAGTCTATCGGACTTCTAAAACCGTCCGACTCCGCTAATCCTACCTCGTTAAAACTTTGTAGGATATGAACTACGTCGTAACTTATTAAATTAATTACGCCGTAGCCTTGGCGAAGGCGAATGGTGCCGAAGAGGGGACTCGAACCCCTACAGGATTGCTCCCACAGCCCCCTCAAGGCTGCGTGTCTACCAGTTTCACCACTTCGGCTAAAAATACATGTAAGAAATGTACCATACTTAGGTTTGGTTGACAACTCCATCAAGTATGTTTTTTCTCTGCCATCAAGTCTTTTTTATTTTTAACCGTATAAACCGCCTCTACTTTTCTTACTATCACCATATGTTGATTATTCAACTTGGAATACTATATATTTAATAATAAATGGGGTTTTATTGCTGTGGAGAATGAGGGTAATGAATATCTTTAATAAAAAAACACTCTCTGCGCTATACCTTTCAATAGGCTTATCAACTCTGTATGGCATGGAGCTTCACAACAAAGATTATTATAAGCAACACTTTATGCGCACTATTGAACATAGAGATGAAGATCCCGCTGATTTTGCCAAAAGGCAGCTCAATCATGTTGAAGAAAATTCTCCTCAATGGCAGGCCTTACAAGAAATAATCCAAGAACATACTCCACAAGCCACTACCACAACAACTACAACAACCCCAGAGCGCCCATTAAAAAGAGCCAGTTCAACCGAACTCGCACACATAGTATTGAAACGCTTTAAAGCTTCGCACGACCAACAACCCATACCCGCAAAAAATTATCCGCAAGAAATCCCACTTATATGGGTTAGAACATCAGATAATCAAACCATTGCGTTAAAAAAATGGCAAATTGACGAGATGAAATTGTTACAATTATTACTTGCGCATCAAAAAGGCACAAACTCGCAAGAAAATCCTATTATATTACCAAACAATCTTACTATAACAGCTGACGATTTTTTATTAATTGCTGCAGCTCTTGATGAAACTGCATCGGAACAATTTGAAGCTTTTTACGATGTACTTTATGGCGAATATCAAGAAACATTAACACATAACCAAATGGGCGAAGGTAGGTTGCGTCGATTACTCAATATCGCTCAGAAATTAGAAGCAAATGGCATATCTGCCTTGTTTGCAAAAAACTTTTTTCAAAATTTATGGGGTCCAGAAAATCCTCTCATCACCGGTATATTTAATGAAATAAATAGATTTTTCGTTGAAAATTCATATCGCCTATTACTAGATCCATCTAAACCGCAGCAAGGTCCATCCGGCCCACCACTAAATGTATTTCATCCAGTACTTAAGGAAAACGAAACACAGGATCATACATATGTACAATTAAGTCCCAATAGCAGCAAAGTAGCTCTTATATATAAAACACAGAGCAATAATACAATTCATACCACTCTTATAATTGTAGATGCCAAATCGAAACAAATGCTCACCTATTTCCCGGTGCCTGGTATCAATGATGATCTTATAGCAGTTAGTCCAGATCTCAATAAAGCATTGTTTATGGTTCAAGACAAACTAACAATTTTTAATACATTAACTAATAAATCTTATCCTTTAGGAATGCTGGAACCAGAAGCCGAGATTGACATTGTTGTTTTTAGTCCAGATAGCAGTAAATTTGCAACTATCTGTGATCAAGGTGAAGTTATAACCATATGGGATGTTACATTGGGGAAATTATATACAATGCAAGATATGCATAGTATAGTCGCAGCGTTTAATCATCGTGGGAGCACAATAGCCTTTCTGCAAGAAATCAATAACGATCAATTCATCGTTATACAAGATGTTGCATCAAAAAAGATAATGCACACTATCCCCGTAGCAGATTTCAATGAATTACTATTTAGCCCTAATGACACTCAATTGGTTACTTTTGGTGCAGGCCTTGCAATGTGGGATCTGCAATCCGGCGAAAAAATACACGATTTTATCGGAAATAGCATGACAATTAATGGCGTAAAATTCAGCCCTGATGGCAGAAAAATTATTTCGACAAACTACGATAACCTCATTTTATGGGATGTGCAATCAGGAAAAAAAATACATAACCTAATAGGACATCAAGGTCACATTCAAAATGCATATTTCGATTCAGCCGGAGAAAAAATAATTTCTGTAAGTAGTCATAACGAGAGCCCGCAAATCATCCTATGGGACGTTGAGTCAGGAGAGCAACTCTACAATATTGCCCCTAATATAAAACGTCATTATTTCAATTTTTTCGATTGCGCTCTTTTTAATAACTACTTAATAGTTAAATACGATGCACAAAAACTCATTGAATTTTATTTAGATCTATTAAACATTAATGATTTAAACATTGAACAAATACAAGCACTCTATCAATGGTATCTTGCGGTAAAAGCTGGACACAACCCACTCGTCACCCAAGGCACACGCTTATACGCCGTATATCAGAGCCTACCCGATTATGTTAAAAAGTTAGTGTTAAAAACTTTTCGCCTTAATATTGAACATAAAAAGCAATTAACTACTAAAGAATCACAACTTCTTAATGAATAAAAAAGGAAATAAAATGAACCTTTTTAATAAAAACATATTGTTTGGAATAGGCCTATTAACCTTAGTAGGCATAGCAACTCTGTATGGCATGGAACTTCACAACAAAGATTATTATAAGCAACACTTTATGCGCACCATTGAACATAGAAATGAAGATCCCGCTGATTTTGCCCAAAGGCAACTTAATCATGTTGAAGAAAACTCTCCCCAATGGCAGGCCTTACAAGAAATAATCCAAGAACATACTCCACAAGCTACCACCACGACAACTACTACAGCGCAAGAAAAACTCCGAGAAAAAGGCCTTTCAGTAGAATCTGCAGCACTGTTATTAAAGCATCTTAAAATATCCCAAGATCAACAAAAAATTCCCATTCGGCATGCCAATTCTCTCATATGGGTTAAAACATCAGATGGCAAAACTATAGAATTAAAAAAATGGCAAATCGATGAAATGAGACTGCTGCACGTGTTACTTGCAGATCAACAGGAACCTAACTCACCAGATAATCCCCTTATTGTGCCTCAAAGCGTCGCTCTGACCGCTGAAGATCTTACTTTAATGTCTACAGCCCTCGATAAAGCCGCATCAGGAGAATTCAATGATTTTTATGATGAACTTTATAACGAATACGAAAACACACTACAAAATAAAACAATTGGCGAAGGCAGTTTGCGAAAATTACTTAACATTGCCCAAAAAGTGGAAGCCGATGGCATGTCTGCCTTGTTTGCTCAACATGTTTTCATGGGTTCTTTTGCCCCAGAAATCATAGCTAAAGATATGCTTAATGCAATACATAATTATTTTATTAATTATATGCAGTTTTCATTGATTGGTCATCCTGACAATGTCAATGTAGCGGTTTTCAGCAAAAATAATAAATATATCGCTTCGGGATGCCATGCTGCCCGGGCCAACTGCTTTATTTGGAACGCATCAACAGGGAAAAAAATAGGTGGTATCCTTCAAGCAGACAATGTCACCGCTTTAGATTTCAGCCCCGACAGCACCGAAATAGCTTCAGGTAATTATGGCACAGAAAATAATCTTATTCTCTATAACATAGAAAATAGAAACCAACTTCGTAATCTTATTGGAGATGAGGATGGTATCTCATGTGTGCAGTTTAGCCCGGATGGAACCCGGTTAGCCTCAGGCGGTTTTGGCCCCGACAACAATCTCATGATCTGGGATGTTAAATCTGGCACCTTAATGCGCAACCTTGTAGGACATTCAAATTTGATTACCTCAGTAAAATTTAATCCTACAGGAGATCGTATGGTTTCTGCATGTATGATTGATGAAAACAATCGCTCTCCTAACCTTCTTGTTTGGGACGTTGAATCTGGCGAAATAATACACAATCTTGTTGGACATCCTGATGATGTTTATGCGGCAGAATTTAGTCCAGACGGTACCAAAATAGTTTCTGCGGGTTTTGGTAACACAAACAATCTTATAGTCTGGGATGTAAATACTGGCAAACAACTACACAATCTTACTGGACATTCAATCGCAGTAAGAGATGCCCACTTTCACCCTAATGGAAACACCATAATTTCGGGTGGAGCAAGTAAAACGAACAACCTTATCATGTGGAATACACAATCAGGGCAACAGATACATAATTTGGTTGGGCACGACAACTCAGTTCACACAGTAGTATATAGCCCCGATGGACGTTATATAGCATCAGGGTCATTAGGTAACCATGATAATTGTATGATATGGAATGCGGCAACTGGCGACAGGCTCTATAATCTTATTGGCCACAACCATTCAATTAATAAAGTAACATTTGACCCTGATAGCAAACGCTTAGTCTCTTGCAGCGATGGCAAAACAGATAATCTCATTTTATGGGATTTAATGGTGCCATTTGCCACAGCTCCCTTAGATCTTGAACAAGCTCAAACACTTTACCAATGGTATCTTGCTGCAAAGTCTGGCCATAGCCCACACATCAGCGAAGGTACACGCACCTATGCCGTATATCAAAGTCTCCCTGACTATGCTAAAAAATTGGCGCGAGAAATACTGCATTTAACGATTGAATCTACAAAAGAAGCTGGCCAGTAAAAAAAAATTATTGTGGAAATAAGTAAGGATTATCAGCATTGTAAGTATCAACGCTATTTGATACATTAGCCGGTGTTACCGCAGGCATACCACCCCATGAAGGTGCCATATATACGACTGGGCTTTGATATGCTGTTTTTTTATGCATGAGATTATCACACTCATCATCTTGTGCGCCACAACATAACGCACATAAAAAACAATTGTATGTATACGCTGCGTGCTCTTGCGATGCATCGTCACCACGCTGAATAGATTTTTTTGTGCATTCCTTTGGGATGTAACATGGGTCAATCGGACCTTTTAAAAAGCTATTTGCTACTTTATTAAAAGCACCCAGGGTATACATCGCCTCGCAATTCAAAACAAAACCACTCAAAAAACAAACCGCTAAAAAAGAATATTTCATATCAATCAATCCTTAAAAATAATGGGTTATGATACACGTTACGTTACTATATCACAACCCATTATTTTTTAAGAATTTTATATGTTACTTCTTTTCCTGCTGACTGTCCGAGTCATCTAATCGTAAGCTTTCGTTGTTCTTGTATTGAGATTTCCAAGTAACTTCTTTGAGCTCATATTCATTTTGCCCGGCTATCACAACAGTTTCTTGTTGTTCTTTTTGTTGTTTTCTGTCTAGCTCTCTCCGTCTTGCTTTTCCATACTCAATCGCAAGAAGATTTAAACCATCTGGCATACCAGTCAACATCCCTTGGCAATCCAAAACGAAACTACTCAAATAACAAATCGTTAGCAAAAAGCGCACCATCTCAATCCTTTTGCAAGAAGCTATTTTTTAAAACCGAACAATCCTGATACAAGACCCCAAATTTTACGTGGAATCCACAGTACCACATCGCTGACACCTTGCACAGCCCATTTTGCATATCCCATAAACCCTTTTGGCTTTTTAGGTTTTGGCGCTACTGGCTCTTCGGCTTGCTCTTCTTGCTCTGGCTCAGCTTCTTGATCAAAATGTTGCACTTTCATTTTAAGATCAATACCTTTTTCTTTCAGGGCTTGTACTGTCTCTCTTATCTGCGCAACTTGAGTTTTGGCGTTTTCTATTAACTGAACAAAATAATGTTGTAAATCTTGCTCAAGATATTGATGAATGCTCTTAATATTACGCCATGCTGCATCCATCTTATAGTATAAATCGCGCGCTTGCTTATCACTTAAAATACGCGCTATATCACGCATATATCTCCAAGCATCCTGTTCATACTGAGCAACACGGCCTTTTTGCTGCATCACTCGATCAATAATGTCATCTGCAGCTTGGCTTAAAAGCAAAATACTTTGCGCATTACGATATGATGTTTGCAACATTTCACGGTCTTCTTGCATAGACGCTAGCTGTTCGCGCTGATTTTCAGAAAGCTCACCACTTTCGCGCTGCTCTTTTTCCATCATTTCAATTAAGTCAGATAATTGCGCTTGCAACTCGCCTTGTTTAAACCCAATATCAAGATAAAATGGATCAAACACTTGTTTATCTAACTCAGTACGTTGCTTAAAAAATTTAATATATACGTCATTGATCTGGTATACAGTTTGTCGTATTTTATCATAACGCGCTTCTGCCCGTTCCCACCAAATACGTTTAAAAAGCCAATTACCTCGTGGCTCTTCTAAACCAAGTGTATCAATTCCCGGAACTGCATCAGCCCCTGCTTCATCTACTTCTTCTTCTTTTCCTGGTTCTTGTTCATGTTGTTCTTCTGGCACCGATGGCATATTTCCCACCGAAGAAGTGCCGTGCCCTTCATCAGATGGAGCTGCTTTTTCTCCCGCACTTTCTTCATTGGTCATAGATTTATGATGGCTCTCATCATGGGTGCTTGCTTGTTCTTCTACCACAGCACTTTCAGTATTATCATGAGAACGTTGTGCAGCTGTATCATGCTCTGCATGTTCTGATTGCTCGTGTGCTACCGCTTGCGCACCATGATCAAGATGAAGACCCTGTTGCTCATGCGCAAGATCTGTATCATTCGCGTGTTCGTGCGCATGTTTAGAATCGTGTTTAGAATCGTGTTCAGGAGCGTGTTCGGGTGCGTGTTCATTCACATGTTCAGGCAACGTTGCTGTATCAGTCCCCTTATTATCAACAGAAGGTGCATTTTCATGTAAGTCAGCATTTTTGGCTGTAAGTTTTGATGCTGTTTCATGCTCATCTACTTTTGGTATATGCTCACTTTCTGCATCAATACTCTCAACAGTTGAATCCTTTGTAATAGCATGTGATTCATCCCCTTGATTAACCTTATGGTCCATTCCTTCTTCAGGAGCACTTGCTTGTATCACATGCAGCGGCACCACGGCCAAAAAAAAAGAAACTAATATAGCATAAATCATTACTTAAGCCCTTTTCGCTTAATTCTTTTTTACAACGTTTCAGCAAGACCCTTTAATTCATCCATAAGGGCGTGCCCAAACTCTTCCACTTCTGGTGATATGTAACTCCACTGCACTCCAGCATCTATCTTAGTTAACACAGATTGCTCGTTTTTTATTTCAATAATATCTATACGCACAACGTGAAACAATGCATTAACAGAAGATGGTGCAAGAACAACGCCAGCTCGGCCTAAAATAGTGTATGCCACATTGCCTTCTCCCAAAAAGCAAAAGGTAACTTTTTTTTGCCAAACCATATTATGGTACGATTCTTGCTCTTTGTGAATGGTTAACAAAAGACTTTCTTGCCCCTTTGGATAAAGCCATTGCACGGGCATTGCATTTGGTACACCTTTCTCTGAAAAGGTTGCCAATATACCAACAGTCTTTTCACTTTTTAGTAAATTAAACAAATCATCGGGTAGCTTTACACCTACATGCTTCGCCATTGTACCTCACGTAAAAATATAAAAAATTGATTAACTATGTTTTTATTTTCTTAAAAATATGCCTGGCACTATTTTTAATGCCTACCAGACAACTGTGCTATAACTTCGTTCTCAAGCGCAAGTCCTTGCATGGTCAAACGAATAGAATCATTATTCCACTCGATAAGTTTACAATCATGCAGCTTTTGCACAGTCTTATGCAAAGCATCTTTTTGTGCCTGAGAAGATGTATCTACGAAATCTTGTAACGTAACGCCTACAGGCCTACGTAAACCAAGCATTAATCGCTCAAGTTTTACTTGTTCATCAGTCAATTCTTCATGAAACACTATAACCGGCTCGTTTTTTTCTATTGCATCCATATAACGCATGATATTTTTTTCATTTTGCATGCGCCTGGTACCATCAAAAGAACAAGCACCTATTCCAAACCCCCTATATTCTCGCCTATCCCAATAGGCACAGTTATGACGTGATTCATATGATTTTTTTGCAAAATTTGAAAGTTCGTACTGTAAAAAATCATGCTGCATCAGCATATTGCATGTCCATTGATATAATGCAACCACATGTTCATCAGATGGCAACGTAATTTGATTGGTCTTCACCTTAAAATATAAGGGCGTATTTTCATGCACACTCAAAAAATAAACTGACACATGTTTAATTGGCCACGATACTACTTCTTGTATCAATTGCCGCCATTCATCTGCAGATACATCTGGTAAACCCAGAATTAAATCTACTGAAAGATTATCAAAGAACATTGATGCTTTTTCTAGCAGCTCATATACCTGTCGTGCCGTTTGATGACGATTAAGGCCACTCAACACTTTATCTTTCAAGCTCTGGACTCCAATGCTCAATCGATTGACTCCGCACGCTTTCCATACTTCCAATTGACCTGCATGTACAGTTCCTGGATTTACTTCTAGTGCAATCTCAACAGTAGGCTGAATTTCGAAGCTTTCTCTTAGTATACCAAACATGTCAAGTAGCAAGTCATTAGGGTATGTACTTGGCGTCCCTCCCCCAAAATGTATGGTATCTATTTGGTCTTTGTGGTGTTGCTGCTCTGCAAACAATCTAATTTCTGAAACCAATGCGCGATGGTACCGTTCCATAAATTGATCGTGAGAAGCTAAGGCAACAAAAGGACAAAAATGGCATTTATAGGGACAAAATGGCCAATGTATATATAAAGAACGCGTTTGCGTCTTCTGACAATAATGCAAAAAATACCCCCTAATACACCAAACCGTCGTGTAGTAATACCTAACCTGCATAGGTTAGAGTATACAAAACTCGTAAAATAACACTATTTTTTAACACAATATATTATTTTTTTTCTTGCGGAATGGTAGCAGATACAAATGCAACGACCGTTTCATAGTCTTGGTTACACTGAGTTCGATTTGAAGATTCGGGACTAAATTTAGTTTCTATGCTGTTATGTAGCACCTGAGAAAGCTTACCTGTCGGGTCAAAAAACGTATTCTGATCAAGCTGTTTACCCACCTCTTGGTCTGTTTTGCCTTGGCAATCTAAAAAATAGCGCGCCTGCATATATTCTTTAATAATATGCGTTAGTTCATCATACATGCACGCATTAGATAATGACGTAGACCGTTTTTTTAATAACGTAAGCGCATGCAATGCTTTTTCCCATGGCTTTTGGCTTTTTTTCCCCATTCTACTCTTGAAAAAAAAGTAGAAACCTGCTATAAGAGCTGCTCCTAACAGGATCGCAAGGCCTATGCAGCAATACCAAAACCATGATTGCTGCCAGAAAGGAACATGATGCAATCCGTAAATATCGTAAAGACCTAATGAATCAAATTCCATCCAATTTCCCTATCAATATCGCATACGACGGCGAAACAACGCAAAAAGTTCACCCACAAAAGCTTCATCATCCCGATTATCCAAACAATCAACCCCGCAGCGCTTAAATAGCGTATCTTGCTCTTTCATACGCATCGCAAGAATCTGCTTGACCGCCGATGAACCATTGATCCCCAAATCAAGTACACCACTCGACCCATCTTCTTGATCTTGCATTGTTACATACCCAACGGATGGCAATTCACATTCATGCACATCCAAACAACGCACTGCGATTACATCATTTCCACGTGCAACGTGCTTAAGATATTCCCCAATATGATCATCGATAAAATCTGATATCAAAAACACAACGGAACTTTTCTGCCGTAACTCAAGCAATTTTTTCAGCGCTACCGTAATATTAGTTGTTTTTTTGGTTGGTACATATTCAAATAAAATACGCATGATTTCATAAATATGCGCACGCCCTTTTGCGGGAGCTATGTACTGTTCTATCATGTCTGTATAAAGTATACAGCCAACTCGATCAGACCCATACAAAACAATAAATGCTAGAATGCTCCCTATCCACGCAACACGATCATATTTGCTCTTCTCGCTATGGCCAAACATCATCGAGCACGACACATCAATAACAAGCATAACCGTACGGCTACGCTCTTCTATATACTGTTTTACCAACAATGTTTGCGAACGCGCTGATGCATGCCAATCGACAAAACGCAAATCATCGCCCACAACATATTCACGAATTTGATCAAACTCAAAACCAACTCCCTTAAGAGCAGTACGACTACTGCCCACCAAAGTATACTTTATACAGACATGATAGAACAGTACATAGCTCCCGCAAAAGGGCGTGCGCATATTTATGAAATCATGCGTATTTTATTTGAATATCTGGAGCGATGCTCATGCAATCTCCCGCATCGTATTAAATGACACTCGTACGCAAAATCTCAGGAAGCGCAATAGAGCCATCTTCTTGCTGATATGTTTCCATTAATGCAACCATAACACGTGGCAATGCCAATGATGATGCGTTCAACGTATGCACGAGTTGTGTTTTATCACTATGCTTATCTTTATAGCGAATCATACCGCGACGCGCCTGAAAATCTCCACAAGTACTTGCAGACGAAACTTCACGGTATTGACCTTGCCCCGGCATCCACACTTCTATGTCATACGTTTTTGCTGATTGAAATCCTGTATCTTGCCCTGCCAACAAACTAACGCGATAATGCAATCCTAAATCTTTTAAAATATTTTCTGCGCATGCAATCATACGGTCAAGCTCTTGGGATGATGTACTTGGCTCACATAACGATACTAATTCCACTTTTTCAAATTGATGCATGCGAATCATACCGCGTTCATGTGCGCCATAATTGCCCGCTTCACGCCTAAAGCAGCTTGTCATCGCCGTCATGCGAACTGGTAACTCTTCTGCTGGAATAATAGTATCGCGGTACACGTTAACCAGATCAACTTCCGGCATATAATATGCTTGATCTTTAAATTTAGGAAAATTACCAGAAACCGTTAACGACGTTTCATTAACAAGAAACGGCGGCAGTACCAAAGAAAAGCCATGCTTAATATTATTTCTAATCATCAGCATACTGAGCGTATATATTAAATGGGCTGCTTGTGAATGATAAAACGCAAAATTGCTTGCCGCTATCTTTGCGCCTAATTCAAAATCAAACCAACCCAACGCGGTGCCTAATTCGACGTGATTTTTTGGTTGCCAATTAAATTCTCGTTTAGAACCATGCGTGCGCACCACCATATTATGCGACACATCACCTTCAGGAACATCATCGAGTGGAATATTAGGACAGGTAAGCACAAACTCATTAAATTGAGTATTGAGCGTTTCATACGTATGTTCAAGTTCTTTTAGTTGTTTACCAACAGCAATCGATTCCATACGCAGTGCATCAGTAATGCCCGATTTTGCTTGATTGGCAAGCTCATTTTTTTTATGGCGTAATGCTTCTATTTCTGCCC
>Ga0206924_1074_pt2 | contig 22567 bp, 33 predicted proteins | sample Alteio_BWOrgHeat_61_FD_152947 | JGI IMG/M metagenome (GOLD analysis project Ga0206924, IMG submission 152947) | Enriched cells from forest soil in Barre Woods Harvard Forest LTER site, Petersham, Massachusetts, United States -... | ecosystem: Environmental > Terrestrial > Soil > Temperate forest >...
GTCCATCACACTGCCGCCGCCGAGAGCGATGGCCACGTCCGCGCGTGCGGCGACGATTTGCGCGGCGAGGATGTCGACTGTATCGATGGGCGGCTCCGGTGCGATCTCAGTGAAGACTCCGGCAAGCACGCCCGCAGCTTCCAGGGGAGCAGTGAATGCTTGTACGAGTCCGGCGCCTTTGACGCCGTTGTCACTGGCGACGAAAGCGCGCTGCCAGCCGTTTTGTTGAAGCAAGCTGGTGACGTTGGCGCTGGCCCCGCGGCCAAAGATGACGCGGCGCGGGAGGTGATTCTCGAAAGAGTGGGGGACCATGGTGCTGGGGGAGGGAGCGACGTTATACGGATAAGCGCGAAAGCCTCTACCGTATTTGTCTCAAATGCTGATGGGATCGTTTTACTGATCGACCACAGAGCTCCGCCGCCGCTTTGGATTAGCGCCTCGGGAAAAGCGGAACTGCTGTTGCCCGCGGCGTTGAGCGGTGGGCGAACCCTTCAGTTTACCGTGCTAGGCGACCTGATCGACTTGCAGAGTGTCCTCTGCGGAAGTTTCACTCACCTGCATCGCGAGTTCGATCAACCTCCCCGCCTCGGAAACGCCGCAACGGTGTTCGAATTTCACGGGGAAGCGAAATGCAGGGCTGGCGTGCACCCAGAGGTGATAGACATTCCCCGCATCCACGAGGCGGCTCTGGGCGGGGAACAATTCCACGGCTTCGCACTCGGTTCCCACGATTTCGTTTTTAATCTGTTGGAAGTGTTCCCAATTGAGGCAGGGACGTTCGTCGTGCCGGCATATATTGAGATGAATGAAAGGGGGGCGGGAAAAAACCTGAACTTCGTAGAGATCGTTGGTGTAAACGTGCAGCGGCGTCACCTCCGCGAGCGCCTGCTCCACGCAAAATAGCTTCTCCGCCATCGTCGGAATCCGACCGCCGCAGAAGCCGCGGAAGAACTCAGGCGGCTTGGCGAGCAACCGCTGGCGGGTAAGCATATTGGCCAGGGCCATGGGATTGACTTGTGTGAAAGGAGTCATGGCCGCCTCTTCCGGGGAAGGCTGTGGAGCATAATAGGAAGCGGAACTCAAGGTGGTTTCCATGGGTGCGAATGTTCCTGCCAATCAACCCGATGCGCGCCACGCCCGGCAAATGACAAGACGAGCGGCAAATATCACGACGCCCGGCGCGGGGTGAGGTGATTCCAGCCACAAACGAAATTTTTTGAAAAACCCTCTTGCGCCTTCAGGGAATGTCCATTACACATCCCGTCCCTTTCGCGCTCTCGTGAGTCTCCACTCATGCTCTCGCGGCTCCCGGTTTTGCCGGCGGCTTCGACGACATGTGGAAGCAAAACGGAGCTGGCGAAAGGAAAAAACGCGAACGCGAAGAAAATTGCTTGCGCCCCAAGCGAAACCTCCTAGTGTCCGCGCTCCCCGCTCCCGGCGGATGCTGTGAAATGCCCGCCCCGGCGGGTTTTTCAGTCCCCAAATCCCGCTTCGGCGGAAGAGGGGATAGCAGCCGCGAATACGAAATATTTTCCAATGCCCACGATCAACCAGCTCGTCCGTAAAGGCCGCCAAAAAGTAACGGTGAAATCCAAATCACCGGCGCTGACCAATTGTCCGCAACGCCGCGGCGTGTGCGTGCAGGTGATGACTCGTACGCCGAAGAAGCCGAACTCCGCGCTGCGTAAAGTCGCGAAGGTGCGCCTTACGAATGGCCAGGAAGTAATCGCTTACATCCCCGGTGAAGGCCACAACCTCCAGGAGCACTCGATTGTGCTCGTCCGTGGCGGTCGTGTGAAGGATTTGCCGGGTGTCCGTTATCATATTGTCCGCGGCACGCTCGACGCCCTCGGGGTTGACGGCCGCCGCCGCAGCCGCTCGAAGTATGGCGCGAAGCGTCCGAAGCCCGGCGCCGAAGGGGCTGATGCCAAAGGCAAGAAGAAGTAATTTTTAAAACCCACTCACCATGTCACGTCGTCGTCGCGTTATTCATAAGGAAGAAAAGTTGGATGGTCGTTACCACAGTCCCGTGGTGGCCCGTTTGATCAGCACGGTCATGAAGAGTGGCAAGAAGTCGCTCGCTGAGCGGATCGTTTATACGGCGATCGAAGAGACCCGCACCGGGACCGATGCGGTTGATCCCTTGGAAATCCTCAATAAGGCGATGGATAACGTGAAGCCCCGTCTCGAAGTGAAGAGCCGCCGTGTCGGTGGCGCCACGTATCAGGTGCCGATGGAAGTGCCTCCGGGCCGCCAGTTGGCGCTCGCGATGCGTTGGATCGTTTCGTATGCGCAGGCTCGCAAGAATGTGCCGCTCGTCAAAGCGCTCGCTTCAGAATTGAAGGAAGCCGCCAACGGCCAGGGCAACGCGATCAAGAAGCGCGACGACACCCACAAGATGGCGCAGGCCAATCGCGCCTTCGCTCATTTCCGCTTTTAGTTTTCCCCAGTAACGACGCTACATCCCTATGTCCGCCGCCACTGCTCCCGCTCCCGCCGCCAAGAGTCCCAACTCGCCGAACCGCCCGTATCCTCTCGAGCGGACGCGTAACATTGGTATTGCCGCGCACATCGACGCCGGCAAGACCACGCTCACTGAACGTATCCTCTTCTACACCGGCATGATCCATAAGATCGGTGAGGTGCATGAAGGCACGACCGTGACGGACTGGATGGAACAGGAGCGCGAGCGCGGCATCACTATTACCTCGGCGGCCACGACCTGCTACTGGCAGCAGCGCAAGGAAGAGGGTGTTTATAAGGCTTTCGAAGGCATCAAGCAGCGCGTCAATATCATCGACACTCCTGGCCACGTGGATTTCACGGCGGAAGTGGAGCGCTCCCTGCGCGTGCTCGACGGTGCGATCGCCGTGTTCTGCGGCGTGGCTGGCGTGCAGCCGCAATCTGAAACCGTCTGGCGTCAGGCGACCAAGTATGGCGTCCCGCGTATCGCTTTCGTCAACAAGATGGACCGCATGGCGGCCAACTTTAACAACGCCATCAACGACATGCGGACCAAGCTCCGCGCGAATGCGTGGCCGGTCCTCATCCCGATTGGTTCGGAAGAAAACCTCAAAGGCCAGTATGACGTCGTCAATAAAAAGGCCGTCATTTACGCCGACGACAACTCGATGGGTTCGACTTACCACATCGAGGATATTCCGGCCGACGCGAAGGATATGGTGGACGCGGCTTATCAGGATCTCGTCGATCAGATTGCCAATATCGACGATGAGATCGCCGAGTTGGTGCTCGAAGAGAAGGAAATCACGCCCGTCCTTCTGAAGGCGGGTATCCGTCGCCAGACCATCGCGAATAAGTTCGTGCCGGTTGTGGGCGGTTCAGCGTTCAAGAACAAGGGAGTGCAGTATCTCGTTGATGCGGTTGTGGACTATCTGCCCGGCCCGTTGGACGTTGCGGCGACCAAGGCGCTGAATCCTGACGACCTGACGCCGATCGAAGTCCCGACGGACGATAATGCGAATTTCTGCTCGCTGGCGTTCAAGCTCTGGTCCGATCCTTTCGTCGGCAAGCTCGTTTTCTTCCGCGTCTATTCCGGCACGCTCTCCAAGGGTGACACGGTATATAATCCGCGCACCAACAAGCGCGAGCGCATCAGCCGCCTGATCCAGATTTCCGCGGACAAGCGCGAAGACATCGAGACCGTTTACTCGGGCGACATCGCCGCCATCGTGGGTATCAAGAACATCACCACCGGCGATACGCTTTGCAACGAGGATCACCCTGTCCTGCTCGAACCGCCGTCGTTCCCTGACCCGGTCATCAGCATGGCCGTCGAGCCCAAGACCAAGGTCGACCAGGAAAAGATGGGTCTCGCGCTCCAGCGCCTCGCTGAAGAAGATCCGACCTTCCGCGTCTTCACCGACGAAGAAACCGGCCAGACGATCATCGCCGGCATGGGCGAGCTGCACCTCGAAATTATTCGCGACCGTATGTTGCGTGAATTCAAGGTGGAAGCGAACTCCGGCAAGCCGCAGATCGCTTACCGCGAAACTATTACCAAGGCCGCTCATGGCGTGGGCAAGTTGATCAAGCAGTCCGGCGGTCGCGGTCAATACGGCCACGTCGAAGTCGACATTCGCCCCGCCGAACGCGGCAAGGGCCACATCGTCGAGAATAAGGTCGTCGGCGGCACCATCCCGAAAGATTACATCCCCGCCGTCAAGAAGGGTATCGCCGAGGCGCTACTCAGCGGCGTTCTGGGTGGCTATCCTGTCATCGATTGCGAAGTCGACATCGTCTTCGGCAGCTATCACGACGTCGACTCCAACGAACTCGCGTTCAAGATGGCCGCCATCTTCGCGGTCAAGGACGCCTTCAAAAATGGCGGGCCGATCCTGCTCGAGCCGATCATGAAGGTCGAAAACAGCACCCCGGAAGAATTCCAGGGCGACATCATGGGCGATCTCAACCGCCGTCGCGGCCTCATCAAGGGCATCGAGAACAAGGTTGGTCTTTCCATTGTCAATGCCGACGTTCCGCTCGCAGAAATGTTTGGCTACGCGACCGCGATTCGTTCGCTGTCGAAAGGACGTTCCAGCTACTCGATGGAGCCGTCGCACTTCGAACAAGTGCCGGAAAACGTCAAAACCGCCGTGCTCGATCAAAAGGGCAAGTAATCCACTGAATTTATGACCGGACAACGCATTCGCATTCGTCTCAAGGCTTTCGATTTCCGCATGCTCGACCAATCGTCGGCGGAAATCGTTGAAACCGCCAAGCGCACCGGCGCCAAGGTGGCTGGCCCCATCCCCCTCCCGACGCGCGTGGAGAAATTTACCGTGAACCGGTCCCCGCACGTGGACAAAAAGTCCATGGACCAGTTCGAAATCCGCACCCACAAGCGGTTGCTCGACATCATCGAGCCGACCGCGAAGACGGTGGATGAGCTCAAAAAGCTCAACCTGCCGGCCGGTGTCGACATCACCATCAAGATCTGACCCTTTCGCCCATCCACGACATGAAGATCGGACTACTAGGCAAAAAACTCGGGATGACCCGCGTCTATGACGACAAAGGCGTAGCTACGCCCGTGACCGTCATTGAGGCCGGCGGCAATACCGCAGTGCAAATCAAGACTGAAGAGAGCGACGGCTATGCCGGCGTGCAGGTCGGGTTTGATACCCAGAAAGAACAGCGCGTGACTCAGCCGCTGCTCGGCCATTTCAAAAAAGCCGGCTCCGAGCCGAAGAAGCTGCTCAAGGAATTTCGTCTCCCGGACGGCACCAAGCTCGAAGGCGCGGTCGATCTCAGCGTCAGCCAGTTCGCCGTCGGCGATGTGGTCGACGTGATCGGCCGGTCGAAGGGCAAGGGCTTCCAAGGTGTCATGAAAAAGCACAACATGGACGGCCAGGGCATGTCACACGGTTCGATGATGCACCGTCGTAACGGCGCCATCGGCAACCGCTCCACTCCCGGTCGCATCTGGAAGAACATGGGCATGCCTGGTCACATGGGTGATGAGCGTGTCACGGTGCAGAATCTCAAGGTCGTGCAGGTCCGCCCGGAAGAAGGCGTGATCCTGATCAGCGGCGCAGTGCCCGGCGCGAATGGCGGTTACGTCATTGTCCGTCCCGCCATCAAAGGTCAACCGGAGGCTGCGAAGAAGTAATTTATGGCTGCGAAAGTTCTTACTATTGAAGCCGCCAAGGCTGCCAAGATCGACGTGATCGAGAATGGCAAATACACCCAGGTCGTTCACGACACCGTGGTCGCGCTGCGCGCCAATCGCCGCAGTGGCACCGCCTCGGTCAAGACCAAGGCAACCGTGAATGGTTCCGGCGCCAAGCCCTGGCGTCAAAAAGGCACGGGCCGCGCCCGCGCCGGTTATAAGTCGAGTCCCGTTTGGACGGGTGGCGGCGTGGTCTTCGGCCCGCATCCCCGCGACTATTCCAAGAAGGTGGCCAAGAGCGTGAAGAAGATCGCCCTGCGTAAGGCGCTGAGCGAGCGGATCAAGGCCGGCGACGTTCTCGTAGTCGACGAATTTGCCGTCAAGGAGCCGAAGACAAAGAATTTTGTCGCGGCCATTGGCAAGATCACCGAAGAAACGAAGACGCTGGTTGTCTCCGCCGCCTTCGATGACAACACCTACCTCGCGGCCCGCAACGTCCAGCCGACGCTGCTCATTACCGCCGCCGAGGTGAACACCGAACAACTCCTGCACTTCCGCAAGATCGTCATCACGAACGACGGTCTCGCCCAAATCGCCGACCGCCTCGCCAAATGAACGAGCCCTACGACATTATCGACACGGTCCGCCTGACCGAAAAAGCGACGCTCCTCGCGGAAAAGGAAAACAAGTACGTCTTCCGCGTGAAGCCGCACGCCAACAAGACCCAGATCAAGGCTGCCATCGAGAAGCTCTTCAAGAAGACCGTCGTTGCGGTGAATACCGCCAACTACGCAGGCAAGAAGAAGCGCGAACGCACCGCTTCCTTCGGCCGCAAGTCGGACTGGAAGAAGGCCATCGTGACCTTGAAGGCCGGCGACAAGATCGAACTCGCCTAACACGTTAACAGTCATGGCTCTTAAAACCTTCCGACCACTTACTCCCGCCAGCCGCTATAAGGCGTTGCCCTCCTTTGAGGAGATCACCACGTCGAAGCCCCAGAAGTCGCTGCTCGTCATCAAAAAGAAATCCGGTGGCCGCAACAACAATGGCCGCCTGACCTGCCGCCACATGGGTGGTGGTCACAAGCAGAAATACCGGATCATCGACTTCAAGCGCAAAAAACGTGACATCGAAGCCGAAGTGAAGGCGATCGAGTACGATCCCAATCGCAGTTGCCGCATCGCTCTTCTGCAATACACCGATGGTGAAAAAGCGTATATCCTTGCTCCAGTCGGCTTGGGTGTTGGCGATAAAGTCTCCGCCGGTGAGAACGTGGAGCCGAAAGTCGGCAACGCCCTCCCGCTCAGCGCCGTCCCGCTCGGCACCGCGATCCACAATGTGGAATTCGTGGCCGGTCGTGGTGGTCAGATTGCGCGCAGCGCCGGCCAGTTGGTCATGCTGAATAACCGCGAAGGCGATTACGCTTTGGTCAAACTGCCCTCCGGTGAAATTCGCAAGATTCACGTGAAGTGCTACGCGACCATCGGCCAGGTGGGCAATGTCGAGCACATGAATGTTTCCTCGGGCAAAGCCGGGCGCAGTCGCTGGCTGGGCATCCGTCCGACGGTCCGCGGCATGGTCATGAACCCGGTCGATCACCCGATGGGTGGCGGCCAGGGCAAGTCCAAGGGCGGTGGCGGACGCCATCATCCGATGTCCCCGTGGGGCCAACTCGCCAAGGGTTTCAAGACCCGCAAGAAGCACAAGACGAGTAGCAACTTCATCGTCGAGCGCCGCAAGTCCAAGAAGAAGGCCTAACCTAACTTTACCGATAACACACTATGGGTCGCTCTCTTAAAAAAGGTCCGTTCGTTGACGGCCACCTCTACGACAAAATCGAAAAAATGGCGAACGCCAGCGTGAAGAAGCCGATCAAGACCTGGTCGCGCCGCTCGATGATCACGCCGGACTTCGTGGGACACACGTTCCTCGTCCACAACGGCAAAATTTTTAACTCCGTCTTCGTGACGGAAAACATGGTGGGGCACAAGCTTGGTGAATTTTCGCCCACGCGAATCTTCAAGAAGCACGGTTCCCACACCGCGAAGGTCGCCAAGTAGCGCGAATGAAAGGCCCGGTGTTGAGACTTATGAAGCTCTCGACCCTCGGCTGGACATTCGCGGCACTGGCCGCCGGGCTGAGTCTGATTGCTGTTCCGCAGCTTCGGGCGCAAGCCAAAGGTTCTTTGACAGAATTGGATATTGAAAACAGTGAGTTGAAAGTAACTCTCGAGAAAGCCCAGGCAGCCCTTGGGAAGTCTCAGGAGGATAACAAGCAACTCCGCGACGCCCTCGCTGAAACCGAGAAGACGCTGGCCGACATGAGAAAAAATCTCGCGGCGTGTCTTGGTGAAAGCGAAGTCTTCAAACGTAAAGCGACGCAGTCGGAGATGAAAATCGAAGCCCTCGGGCTCGATGTCTCCAACGGCAACAACGCCAAACTTGAACAGCGTTTACTGACTGCGGTAAGTGACCTGCGCGTGACGGCCGAGGAGAAAAAGAAACTCTCCGAAGCGCTCGTGCGGCTCGCCGAAGCAGTTTCGCTCTATACGAAGACGCCCAATGCCGATACACGGCTGGCGCTCGAGGCCCAGCTTCGCAATGCGAATGCCGCCCTCGGAGCCGCCTCGCCGAATGCGGTGGAAGCGTTGCCGGTGCCAGCGACCATCTCGGATGGCATGGCCATCAGTGTGAAGGATGACCTCGCACTGGTCGTCATCAATCTCGGGAGTAACCAGGGTGTGAAAGTTGGGATGCCATTTTTGGCCATCCGCGGCGATCACATCGTAGGCAGCGTCCGGGTTGTCGATGTCCGCGAGAAAATCGCCGGCGCTGTCATTCAAAATCTAACGACTGAAAAAGACCGAATCCAGGTCGGCGACCACCTGAAAGTAGACGCCCACCAATAAATTTACCCAACCAAACGAGCACTTAGCATGCAGATCAAATCCATCCATCGAGGCGCACGCATCTCGGCTTTCAAATGCCGGGAAGTCACGCGCGAGATCCAGGGCCTGCCCGTCGCGGCAGCGCTCGACCTTCTTGCGTTCACGCCGCGCAAGGCCGCGGGACTCGTGGCCAAAACGCTGAAGAGCGCCGTGGCCAACGCCGAGAACAACAACAATCTGCGCGCCGACAAGCTCGTGGTGCAGGAAGCCACCGTGGGCGAGGGGCCCACCTTCAAGCGCTTTCAGCCCAAGGCTCGCGGCAGCGCCGGCCCGATCCGCAAGCGGACCTCGCATATCCGCATCATTTTGAGCGACGAAATCGAAATCAAAACCCGCAAGCCAAAAAAGGCGGCGGGTAAGAAGAAGACGGCCAAGCCTGTGGCGAAGCAGAAGGCTCCGGCACCCGCCGCGCCTGAAACGGTCGCACCCGCTCCCGAGCAGACCACCACTCAAGAATAAATTATGGGTCAGAAAGTTAATCCTATCGGCTACCGTCTGGCAGTGAACCGCGACTGGCGTTCGCGCTGGTATGCTTCTCCCAAGGAGTTGCCCGAGTTTCTCAGTTCGGATCTCAAGATCCGCACCTATGTGAAGAACAAGCTCAAGCTGGCCGCGGTTTCCAAGATCGTGATCGAGCGCGCCTGGAACAGCATTCGTGTGACCATCTTCACGGCCCGTCCCGGCATCGTCATCGGACGCAAGGGCACGGAAATCGAGAGCATGACCAAAGAGATCGAAAGCCTCTCCAACGGCAAGTCGGTCAAGATCGACATCCAGGAAATCAAGACCCCGGAACTCGACGCTCAGCTCGTGGCCGAGAACGTGGCGCTGCAGATCGAGCGCCGCATCAGCTTCCGCCGCGCGATGAAGAAGTCCATCCAGCAGACGATGGAATTCGGCGCGCAAGGGATCAAGTTGCGCTGCGCCGGCCGTCTCGGTGGCGCGGAAATCAGCCGTGCGGAATGGTATCGCGAAGGCAAAATCCCGCTGCATACCCTCCGCCAGCCGATCGACTACGGCTTTGCCGAAGCCAACACCGTTTACGGCAAAATCGGCGTCAAGTGCTGGCTCTGCAAGCCGGAAGGCGCCGCCGAACCGGAGCCGGTCGAGAAGCGCGAAACCCCTGCGCCCGAACCCGCCCCCGCTGTATAATTTTACCCAGGAGACCAGGATATGCCTTTGATGCCCAAACGAGTGAAGTATCGCAAGACCCAGCGCGGCAGCCGCAAGGGGACTGCTACTCGCAACGTCGCCATTGATTTCGGAGCTTTCGCTCTCCAGACGCTGGACCGCGCCTGGATCACCAATACCCAGATCGAAGCCGCTCGTGTCGCGCTCACCCGCAACATGAAGCGCAAAGGCAAGCTCTGGATCCGCATCTTCCCCGACAAGTCGGTCACCGCGCGTCCGCCAGAGACTCGAATGGGCAAGGGCAAAGGCCAGCCCGAGTATTGGGTCGCGACCGTGCGTCCTGGTAACATCCTTTTCGAACTCGATGGTGTGCCGGAATCCGTCGCCCGCGAGTCCCTGCGCCTGGCCGCCGACAAGCTGCCCATCCGAACCAAGTTCCTCACCCGCCATCGCGCCGTCTAATTTATGAAGATCAAAGAAATTCGTGACATGAGCGCGCAGGACCTTTCGGCCCGCAAACATGAATTGCGCGAAGAAAGCTTTCACCTCCGCATCCAGCAACAAAGCGGCCAGCTCGAAAAGCCGAGCCAGCTTCGCGCCATCCGCCGCGAGATCGCCCGTCTGGAAACGGTCCTTAGCGAAAAAACCAAGGCCGCTTCGGCCAAAGCCAAGTAAGCCATGAGCGAACAGACTGCCACCACTCCCGAAACCACCCCGTCGCGCGGCCTCCGCAAGGAACGCGTCGGCCAGGTCGTCTCGACCAAGATGAAGAAAACCGCCGTGGTCGAAACCACGACACGCGTGCCGCACGCGAAATTCGGCAAGATCGTCAAGCAAGTGAAGCGCTTCTATGCGCACGACGAAGAAGGCAAGGCGCAGACCGGTGATACCGTGCGCATTGCCGAGACCCGCCCGCTCTCCAAGCTGAAGCGCTGGCGTTTGGTTGAAATCCTCAAGCACTGACGTATAATCCGCGCCCCTTTTTATGCTCCAGATTCGTTCCAGACTAGATGTCGCTGACAACACCGGCGCCCGCATGGCCAAGATGATCGGCGTCATCGGCAAGAAGAACTCGCCCGAAGCCGGCATCGGCGACGTCATCACCGCCCACATCCGCGAAGCCAGCGCCGGCGGCACCGTGAAGAAGGGCGAAGTCGTCCGCGCCGTCATCGTCCGCACCCGGCAGCCGATTCGCCGCGAAGATGGCAGCTACCTGCGCTTCGATAACAACGCGATCGTGATTATCGACAAGGATCTCAACCCGCGCGGGACCCGTATCTTCGGACCCGTCGCCCGTGAACTCCGCGAGAAGAACTTCATGAAGATCGTCTCGCTTGCCCCGGAGGTGCTGTAACCATGGCCAATTTCCGTTTCCATGTGAAGAAGGGTGACGAAGTGACGGTCATCACCGGCAACCACAAAGGTTCCACCGGCAAGATCCTCCAGGTGTTTCCCGTCAAGCAGCGCGTCCTCATCGAAGGCGTGCGGATGATCAAGAAGCACACCCGCAAGTCGCAAGACAACCCGCAGGGCGCCATCATCGAACGCGAAGGCCCCATCCATATTTCCAACGTCAAGCTCGCCGAGCAGAAGGAAGCCAAGGCTGACGCCAAGGGCAAGACTGCGAAGGCCACGAAATCCAAGAAGAAAGAGAAGGCCTCCTAACCATGGCTGTTGAACTTTACCAGTATTACAAGGACAAGGTGATTCCCGCGATGCGCGAGAAGCACGGCTATAAGAACGTCAACCAGATCCCAAAGGTCGAGAAGGTCGTCGTCAATAGTTGCGTGAATGCCAATAACGACGTGAAGCAGGCGCTGGAAGACGTGAAGGCGGAACTCGCCTTGATCACCGGCCAGAAGCCCTCCGAGACCCGCTCCAAGAAGAGCATTGCGAACTTCAAGCTCCGCCAGCACCAGGCCATCGGTGCCAAGGTCACCCTCCGCGGCCCGCGCATGTATGAATTCCTCGAGCGCCTCATCAAGACCGCTCTGCCCCGCATTCGCGACTTCCGCGGTGTCTCCACCCGCGCCTTCGACGGCAATGGCAATTACACCCTGGGCGTGCAGGATCAATCGATCTTTCCCGAAGTGGAACTCGACAAGATTAAACGCAACATCGGCTTTGACGTGACCATCGTCACCACGGCCACGACCAATGCCGAGGCCAAATCCCTCCTTTCCGAGTTGGGGATGCCTTTCAGCGACAAAGCCCGGCTGGCCCAACAAAAAGCCGAACAAGAAAAGGCTGCGCAAGCCAAAGCCTAATCCACCGACATGAGCCAACTTTCCGATCCCATTGCTGATTTCCTGACGCGCCTGCGTAATTCCGCGAGCGCCCGTCAGGCTGAAGTCATCGCCCCGTACTCGAAGATCAAGGCGGAGATCGCCCGCATCCTCAAGCAGGAAGGCTACATCACCGATTACGAAGTCGATACCAAGGGCAAGTTCCCGCAGATCAAGGTGACCAACAAGAGCCACAAGCAAGCCCCAGCCATCACCGGCTTGAAGCGCGTGAGCAAACCCGGTCTCCGGAAGTATGTCGCCGCTGCGGAAATTCCTCGCGTGCTCGGCGGCATGGGCATCTCGATCCTTTCCACCCCGCGCGGCGTCGTCAGCGGCCGCGAGGCCAAGAAACAAAACATCGGCGGCGAGCTGCTCGCCATCGTTTGGTAATCTTCCCAAGTTATGTCACGCATCGGTAAAAAAATCATCGAGCTTCCCGCCAAGGTGAAGCTCACCATTTCCGGCGAAGGCGCGGTCAGCGCCGAAGGCCCGAAAGGCAAACTCGCGTGGACGCTGCCCAAGCAGATCAAGGGCCGCGTGGACGGGAACACCATCCACATCGAACGCACGAGCGAAGATCGCAAGGTGCGCGCGCTGCATGGTCTTTCCCGCGCTCTGGTCAATAATCTCGTGACGGGCGTTTCCACTGGCTTCACCAAGGATCTCGAAATCCAGGGCGTCGGTTTCAAGGCCGCCGTCAAGGGCGCCATCCTCGACCTGAACCTCGGCTTCTCCCACGACGTGCATTTCCAGATCCCGCAAGGCATCAAGATCACTGTGGCGGAAAACACCAAGATCAAGATCGAAGGCATCGACCGCCAGTTGGTCGGCCAGGTGGCCGCCGATATCCGCGCTTACTATCCGCCGGAGCCTTACAAGGGCAAAGGCGTTCGCTACGCTGGCGAGCAGATCCAGCGCAAGGAAGGCAAAACCGTCCAATAAGTCATGGCCACGAAGAAAATCAAACCTCTCAAACTGCGCCACACGCGCCTGCGCAAGAAAGTCGCCGGCACGCCGGAGCGTCCGCGCCTCGCCGTTCATTTCTCGGGCAAGAACATTTACGCCCAGGTCATCGACGACGAAGCAGGCAAAACCATCGCTTCCGCCAATACCACGGAGAAAGACCTTCGCGGCAAGACGGCCCGGGCCAATGTCGAAACCGCCGTCAAGGTGGGCAAGATCGTGGCCGAACGCGCCAAGGCCAAGAGCGTCAGCAAAGTCGTCTTCGACCGCGGCGGCTTCATCTATCACGGCAAGGTCAAAGCCCTCGCAGACGCTGCCCGTGAAGGCGGCCTCGAATTCTAAATCCTATGCCAGAACCCAAACAAGGTGGTAATCGTCCGCGCCGCGACCGGCAGGACAAACCAAAAGAAGACAACGGACTGACGGAGAAAGTCGTTTTCATCAACCGTTGCGCCAAAGTCGTCAAGGGTGGCCGCCGTTTCAGCTTCAGTGCGCTGATCGTCACCGGTGACAAGCTTGGCAAAGTCGGCGTCGGCTTCGGCAAGGCGAATGAAGTGAGCGAAGCGATTCGCAAGGCTTCGGACTCCGCCAAGAAGGCGATGGTCAAAGTGGCCGTCCGTGAGAACACCATTCCGCATGAAGTGATCGGTGAGCATGGCGGCGGCCGCGTGCTGCTCCGCCCGGCTTCTCCCGGAACGGGCGTCATCGCCGGCGGCGGCGTGCGTGCCGTCGTGGAAGCGGCGGGCATTCGCGACGTCCTCGCGAAATCGCTCGGCTCCAACAACCACGCCAATGTGGTCAAGGCGACCATCGGCGCCCTCCAGCAACTTCGTCTGCGCGAGCAGATTTTTGAAACCCGTGGGCTTTCGATCAAGAAGCACGCCCCCGTATCAGCGTAATCAGTTATGAATTTGCATACCCTCAAACCCCGTCCCGGCTCGACGCATCGGGTCAAGCGCCTCGGCTGCGGCGAGAGCAGCGGCCACGGCAAGACCTCGGGCAAAGGCCACAAAGGCCAGAAGGCCCGCTCCGGCGGCAGCATTCGCCTCGGCTTTGAAGGCGGCCAGATGCCGCTCATTCGGCGCGTGCCGAAGCGCGGTTTCAATAACGCCCAGTTCAAGGTCCGCTTCGCGACGGTCAATCTCGACGCCCTCAACGCGTTCGAAGCCGGCGCCACGGTAGACGAGAAGGCTCTGCTCGAAGCCGGCGTGATCCGCCGTCCTTATGACGCGATCAAGATTCTCGGCGGCGGTGAACTCAAGAAGAAATTGACCATCGTAGCCCATAAAGCCAGCGAATCAGCCAAAGCCGCCATCGAAAAGGCCGGCGGTTCGTTGACCGTGCCGGCGGCCCCCTCGACAAAGTAATGGCCTTCGCTGGATGCCTGAGCGGAAGCAACGTCGCCCGGTCCGTCACTGATCGGGTTCAGTAATCGAGCACGCCCATGATTTCGGCATTCGCCAACACCTTCAAGATTCCGGAGCTTCGGAGCCGGATCTTCTTCACCCTCATTCTGCTGGTCGTCGTCCGCATCGGCGCGGCCATTACCTGCCCCGGGGTGAATGCGGCGGTGATTCAGACCTGGTTCGCTTCGCAGGTGAACAATGAGACCGGCGGCAACGTCGCGGCGCTGTTCAACATCTTCAGCGGCGGCGCTTTGGAAAATTGCGCGGTCTTCTCGCTGGGCGTCATGCCCTACATCAGCGCGTCGATCATGCTGCAATTGCTCACGGCGGTGATCCCGCAGCTCGGCAAACTCGCCAAGGAAGACGGCGGCCGGCAAAAGATCATGCAGTACACGCGCTACGCGACGATCGCGCTGTGCATTCTGCAGGGTTACTTCCTGGCCCTGACCTTCGAAAACCCCGGCTCGAATCCGTTCCTTCACGGCATCATGGACACCATCGCGAAGATGGGCGTGCCCCTCGTATCCGATCCCGGCGTGGCCTTTCGCGTGACCACTGTCATTACCCTCACCGCGGGAACGATGTTCCTGATGTGGCTCGGTGACCAGATTACCGATCGTGGAGTCGGCAACGGTATGTCGATGATTATTACCGTCGGCATCGTGGCCCGCCTGCCTGCGGCCTTGATTCAGGCGTGGCGGACGTTTGTTCCGTCGGGCGGACAGGGGAGTCAGGTGAATCCCATGGTGCTCGTGTTGATGATCGCCTTCCTCGTGATCGTCATCGCCGCGGTCATTTGCGTGACCCAGGCGCAGCGCAAGGTGAGCGTACAATATGCCAAGCGCGTGGTGGGCCAAAAGGTCTACGGCGGCCAGCAAAGTTTCATGCCCCTGAAGGTCAATTATGCCGGTGTCATGCCGATCATCTTTGCCCAAGCCCTCCTCGTCTTCCCGTCGACGATTGCGACCATGGCTTTCAAAGGATCGCCCGTGGCCCAAAAAGTCGCGGCCATGCTCACTCACGGCTGGCTGCACTATCTGCTCTACGCGCTGATGATTTTCTTCTTCAGCTACTTCTGGGTGGCCACGCAATTCCAGCCGCAGCAGATCGCGGAGGATTTGAAGAAAGGCGGCGGCTATGTCCCCGGCGTGCGTCCCGGCAAGCCCACGGCTGACTTCCTCGATTTCACCATGACGCGCCTGACCTTTGCCGGCGCCATCTTCCTGACCATTATTGCCATCCTGCCCGGCATGCTCGCAGAGCGGATGAATGTGCCCTATGCCACGGCGCAGTTCTTCGGTGGCACCAGCTTGCTCATCGTCGTGGGCGTCGTCCTCGACACGATGCGCCAGGTCGAGACCCATCTTATTCAGCGGCACTACGACGGATTCCTGCGCAAGGGCAAGATTCGCGGGCGCAGTTTCGGCCCCGTCGGCCGCGGCGAAGCCGTGCAGCAGGGCGCAATGCTCTGGCTCTACGTGGGCATCGCCTTGCTCTTCATTGCCGGCATGGCGATCGTCGTCGCCGAGCGATTCCACTAAGTGCGGCGCAGCGGCGCAGATGAGCATCCCGATCAAGACCGAACGCGAAGCCGAGAAGATGCGCCTGGCGTGTCGTGCGGCCAGCGAAGTGCTCGACAAAGTTTCCGCGCTCGTTCGTCCGGGCATTACTACCGGTGAAGTCGACCAGGCTGCGGCGGACTATATTGCCGATCTCGGCTGCCAAAGTGCTTTCCTGGGCTACCGCGGCTTTCCGGGGAATATTTGCATTTCCTTGAACGAAGAAGTCGTCCACGGCATCGGTGGCTCCCGCCGCATTCAGTACGGCGATATCGTCAAACTCGATATCGGCGTGGTCAAGAATGGCTGGGTGGGGGACACCGCGACAACCGTCCCGGTCGGCATCATCGACGAGAAAGTGCAACGTCTGTTGACGGTCACCGAGAATACGCTCGATCTCGCCATCAAGCACGCCCATGCCGGGCGAAAGTTGGGTGATCTCTGCGCGGCCATCGAAGATGAGATCAGCGCCAATGGCTACACCGTCGTCCGTGAGTTTGTCGGGCACGGGGTCGGCCGCAAATTGCACGAGGAGCCCCAAGTTCCGAACTATGGCCGTCCGGGCACCGGACCCAAGCTCAAGGCCGGCATGACCATCGCCATCGAGCCCATGGTCAACATGGGGGTCGCGGGCGTACGCATTCTTAATGATAAATGGACAGTGGTGACGCTGGACGGCAAGCCGTCGGCGCACTTTGAACACACGGTACTCGTCACCAAGGACGGACCGGAAATCCTGACATGGCGAAAAAAGACGCTATTGAAGTAGAAGGAAAAGTTGTCGAACTCCTTCCCAATACCATGTTCCGGGTGGAATTGCCCAATGGCCACCGGCTCCTGGCGCATATCTCCGGAAAAATGCGTTTACACTTCATTCGCATCTTGCCAGGCGATAAAGTTCTGCTAGAGATGTCCCCCTACGATTTGACCAAAGGACGTATAACCTTCCGGCAAAAGTAGCGAAACTGCCCTGATCGCACTGGGTTTTCCCAGCGCGATTTTTTGTCCTCCAAATCCAAAACCCAATTTCCAAACCATGAAAGTAAGAGCATCCGTGAAAAGACTTTGCGAATCCTGCCGCATCGTAAAGCGCAAGAATGTGATCCGCGTTATTTGCAAAAATACGCGCCATAAACAGCGGCAAGGCTGAAGCCATTTTCGATTTTCGATTTCGGATTTCCGATTGATCCCGACCGAAACAGAAAATCACCCGGCTAAATCCCAATCAAAAATCGAAAATCCAAAATAAAATAGCATATGCCCCGACTCCTAGGCGTTGAAATCCCCGGCGACAAACGCATCGAAGCCTCCCTGCCTTACATTTACGGCATCGGCCCGAGCACCGCGAAGCGCATCCTTGAGCAAGCCAACATCAATCCCGATGCGCGTGCGAAGGACCTCTCGAACGAACAACTGAACCAGATCATCCAGGCCATCACGGCGAGCAAGCTCCCGATCGAAGGCGATCTGCGTCGCGAATTGCAGGCCAATCTCAAGCGCTTGCAGGCCATCAACTGCTATCGCGGTATCCGCCATCGCCGCAGCCTGCCCGTCCGCGGCCAGCGCACTTCCACCAACGCCCGCACCCGCAAGGGCCCGCGCAAGACTGTCGGTGTCCAGCGCGCCAAGGACGCCAAGTAAACTCCTAAACGAACGAAGATCATGCCTGATTCCAAGGAACCCAAGAAGACCCCGGCGCCGAAAGCCGAGACCGAAACCCCGGCCGCTTCGGCTGCTCCCGCCGCGCCTGAGGCTGCGGCGCCTGCCGCTGCCGCTGCCACCGCTACTGCGGCTCCGGTCGCTACCGAAGCTGCCCCCAAGAAGGCCAAGGCCCCAAAGGGCGCCAAGAAGGACGCCGCCGCGGCTGCTCCTGCTGAGCCCAAGAAGGAAGAGAATTTCTCTCTCGATCCCAACGCGGTCGTGGAGCAGATCAAGATCGTCAAGGCCAAGGGTAGCAAGAACGTCCACACCGGCATCGCCCACATCGTGGCTTCGTTCAACAACACCATCGTCACCATCACCGACCTGAACGGGTCGACGATCGGCTGGTCCAGCGCCGGCAAGTGCGGATTCAAGGGCTCGCGCAAGAGCACCGCTTACGCCGCACAGATGGTTGCCCAGGATGCCTGCCGCCAGGCCATGGGCCACGGCCTCAAGGAAGTCGAAGTCCGCGTCAAAGGCCCCGGCGCCGGCCGCGAATCCGCCGTCCGCGCCATCCAGGCCGTCGGCCTCGAAATCAGCATCATCAAGGACGTGACCCCGGTGCCGCACAACGGCTGCCGCCCGCCGAAGCAACGCCGCGTCTGACCCTCTTCACTCAATAGAAATTACTCGTTATGGCACGTTACACTGGCCCCAAAACAAAGATCAGCCGCCGCTTCGGAGTCGCCCTTTTCGGCCCCTCGAAGGCGCTCGAACGCAAGAACTACGGCCCCGGCATGCACGGCCCGAAGGGCTCGCGCCGCAAGCAGTCCGACTACGCGATTGCTCTCGCCGAGAAACAGAAGCTGCGTTACCAATACGGCGTCCTCGAGCGCCAGTTCCGCCGCTATTTCAGCATCGCCTCCACCCGCCGCGGTGTGACCGGTGAAATCCTGCTTCAGTTGCTCGAGACCCGCCTCGACAACGTCATCTACCGCCTCGGCTTTGCCAATTCGCGCAGCGCCGCCCGCCAGATGGTCTCGCACGGTCACGTGCAGGTCAATGGCCGCAAGGTCGACGTCTCCTCCTTCAACGTGCGTGCTGGCGATGCCATCACCGTGAAGGACAAGCCGCAGTCTCGCCGCCTCGCGGCAAAGAATCTCGAACTGACCCAGATCACCCCCGTGCCGGACTGGCTCGTGGTCGACAAGGATCAGTTCGCCGGGAAAGTCTCGCGCATCCCGACCCGTGAGGAGATCGCGCCGATCGTCAACGAACAGTTGATCGTCGAACTTTACTCCCGCTAATCCTTAGCTGCTCCTCTATACGGCGCAGGTTGCCTCGTGCAGCCTGCGCCGTTTCTTTTTCAGAAGGCAACGTGGTTGAGAGGGCGGCTTAGTCTTTCTTCCGGCGATGGATCGTCAGTTTGTTTCCATCGGGATCGCGGAAGGTGACCATGTGGCAGACCGGCGATTCCATGGGACCGATGATGAATTCCACTTGGTGCTTCTTGAGATCTTCGACTGCCTCGTCGAAATCCTCGACTTCGAGCGCGACCGACGGACCATCCTTGGACGGCTGCCACTGTTCCGAGCAACCGATGCCCAGCGTGCCGCCGCCAATCTCGTATTCAATCCAGTGCTGATCCTCGGATTTCAGCGGAGCATTGGGCTTTAGCCCGAGCACCTTTTCATAAAAATTCCGCGCCTGCGGAATGTCCGTAACTGGATAAGCGACGAAGGCGATTTCTTTGTAACGAATCATGGCCTTTTATCTTCGAGCCTCCCCACGCCCTTGGTCGCATACCCCTCTGGAAGTTAGTCCGGTTGCGCGTGGGCCTTGTGAGTGCTGCCCAGCCGCGTCATGTCACGGGTCTGTTTTTCCCTCTCCGTTCCATCGGTGTGCTCGGCGTCGGCGGCGATATCCAGCGCCTGTTTCTGCTGCCGGGAGAGATGTTCGGTCGCGCGGGGTTCGCTGGCCTCAATCCGAGTTGCGGGCTTTTTAGTTTTCATCGCGAGTCGCAGGTTCAAGGGCCGCCGAGATGATCGGCCACCCAAACAGTAATCGCGATGGGCGCGAAGCGTGGCTGTGTTCGTGGTGACGGAACGAAGAAGCCCAAACGCTGAACCCGGCCGCGCTTCCGATCGAAGCACGGCCGGGATTGAAGGTTGGTCAGTGATTACTTCAGGTCGAAGCGATCCAGGTTCATCACCTTGTCCCAAGCGGCGACGAAGTTCTGGACGAACTTCTTCTGCGAGTCCGAGCAGCCGTAGACTTCGGCCACGGCGCGGAGGATGGAGTTGGAGCCGAAAACGAGGTCGACGCGCGTGCCGGACCACTTCACCGCGCCCGATTTGCGGTCGCGGCCTTCGAAGAGGTCGGCATCCTTCGAGGTCGGTTTCCACTCCGTGTTCATGTCGAGCAGGTTCACGAAGAAGTCGTTGGTCAGCGTTTCCGGACGATTGGTGAAGACGCCATGCTTGCTCTGGCCAGTGTTGGCATTGAGCACGCGCAGACCGCCGACGAGCACGGTCATCTCCGGCGCAGTCAGCGTCAGCAACTGCGCCTTGTCGATCAGCAGCGCTTCGGCGGGCACCTTGTATTTGGCCTTCAGGTAATTGCGGAAGCCGTCCGCGATCGGCTCGAGCGCGCCGACGGACTCCACATCCGTCTGCTCCTGCGAAGCGTCCATGCGTCCCGGTGTGAAGGGGACTGTGACGTCGTGCCCGGCAGCCTTGGCCGCCTTTTCAATGCCCGCGCAGCCGGCCAGCACGATGAGATCCGCCAGCGAGACTTTCTTGCCGCCGGACGCCGCGCCGTTGAAGGCCTTCTGAATGCCTTCCAAAACCTGCAGCACCGCAGGCAGGTGGCTCGGCTGATTGACTGCCCAACTCTTCTGCGGCGCCAGACGAATCCGCGCGCCATTCGCACCACCGCGCTTGTCGGAGCCACGGAACGTGGAAGCCGAAGCCCACGCGGTCGACACGAGGAGCGAGACTGGCAGACCGGCCGCGAGGATCTTGCTCTTCAGTCCGGCAATATCCTGCGCGTCGATCAGCGGATGATTCACCGCCGGGATCGGGTCCTGCCAGAGCAATTCTTCCGCCGGAACTTCCGACCCGAGATAGCGCGCACGCGGACCCATATCGCGGTGGGTGAGCTTGTACCACGCACGGGCGAAGGCGTCCGCGAATTGGTCAGGGTTTTCGTAGAAGCGGCGCGAGATTTTCTCGAACCCCGGATCAGCCCGCAGGGCGATGTCCGTGGTCAGCATGGAAGGCGCGATCTTCTTCGAAGCGTCGTGCGCATGCGGCACTGTCCCTTCGCCCGCGCCATTCTTTGGCTTCCATTGATTCGCGCCCGCCGGGCTCTTCGTCAGCTCCCACTCATACTTAAACAGGCTCTCGAAAAAGCCGTTGCCCCACTTCGTCGGCGTGGTCGTCCAGGTCACTTCCAAGCCGCTGGTGATCGTGTCGCCGCCCTTGCCCGAGCCGAAGCTGTTCTTCCAGCCGAAGCCTTGATCTTCGAGGCCCGCCGCTTCCGGTTCGTGCGCCACGTTCGACGCCGGCCCGGCACCGTGAGTCTTGCCGAAGGTATGCCCACCGGCGATGAGCGCGATGGTCTCCTCGTCGTTCATCGCCATGCGGCCGAAGGTATCGCGAATGTCCTTCGCCGCCGCGAGCGGATCAGGATTTCCATCTGGACCTTCCGGGTTCACGTAGATGAGACCCATCTGCACCGCACCCAGCGGATTTTCCAAGTTGCGGCTGTGCAGGGAGCCATCACCCCGTTCGTCGGCCGAAAGCACCGCCGTGGGCTTTTCCACGCCCTCCGAACCGTGCGCGTAACGAATATCGCCGCCCAGCCAGGTCTTCTCGGAACCCCAGTAGACATCATGATCCGGCTCCCAAGTATCCTCGCGCCCGCCGGCGAAACCGAACGTCTTGAAGCCCATCGTTTCCAGCGCCACGTTGCCCGTGAGAATCATCAGATCGGCCCAGGAAATCTTCCGGCCATACTTCTGCTTGATCGGCCAGAGAAGCCGGCGCGCCTTGTCCAGGCTCACGTTGTCCGGCCAGCTATTCAGCGGCGCAAAACGCTGCTGCCCCCGGCCGCCACCGCCGCGCCCATCGCCCGTGCGGTAAGTGCCCGCGCTGTGCCACGCCATGCGGATGAAGAGGGGACCGTAGTGGCCGAAATCCGCCGGCCACCAGTCCTGCGAGTCCGTCATCAGCGCCGCGAGATCCTTCTTCAGCGCCGCCAGGTCCAGCGTCTTGAATTCCGCCGCGTAGTTGAATTCCCCGCCCATCGGATCGGACTTCGCGGAATGCTGGTTCAGCAATTCAACATGCAGATAATTCGGCCACCAATCGTGATTCCGGGTGCCGCCGCCGGCGGTGTGAGTGAAGGGGCATTGGGCTGCGTCAGACATGGGTTTTCTCCTTTGGAACGGTTGAAATGAGGTGCGATGTTCCAAGGCCGATCCCGGCCACCCACGTGCCGGAATTTCTGGTTCGCAGCGACAGAACTGCCACCGGGAGGCGACAGGATTTGTGGGGTGGGCCGGACGAAAGACCTTGGGGTTTCCGCGGATGAGATCATACCGCCAGAGATCGTTGAAATACTATTTTCCTTTCATTACCATAGGCCATGCCTATGGCATGAACCGCACCTATGGAGATGAATCAGCTTCGCTACGTCGTGGCCGTCGCCCGGGCTGGAAATTTCACCCGCGCCGCGGAGCAATGCCGCGTTTCGCAACCCTCGCTCAGCCAGCAAATCCAAAAGCTGGAGGACGAACTCGGTGAACGCCTCTTCGACCGCCTCAAGCGCCAGACCAAGCTCACGCCGCATGGCGAAGCCTTCCTGCCTCGCGCCGTCCGTATCCTCGAGGAAACGGAGATGGCCATCCGCGAGGCCTCCGATGCCCGGAGCCTGCTTTCGGGCACGCTCACCATCGGCGTTCTGCCGACCATTGCCCCGTACCTCCTGCCGAAAGCGAT
>Ga0206924_1075_pt1 | contig 21474 bp, 18 predicted proteins | sample Alteio_BWOrgHeat_61_FD_152947 | JGI IMG/M metagenome (GOLD analysis project Ga0206924, IMG submission 152947) | Enriched cells from forest soil in Barre Woods Harvard Forest LTER site, Petersham, Massachusetts, United States -... | ecosystem: Environmental > Terrestrial > Soil > Temperate forest >...
CCCAAGGCGTCCATCTTCTCCTTGAGCTTGCTGCCGAAGCGGGGGTGATGAATTCCCTGGCCGGGGTTGGCGTCGGCGGGGAGCGGAACGTCCGGTTCGGTATATTCCATCACGATCGGTGGCGAATCCTTGGTGACGTGCGTGATTGGGGAGGCATCCTCGAATTGCGCGAGATTCTCCGGCTTGGCGAAGTCGGCGGTCGACTTGAGGCCGAAGAGCCGAACGAGCGCGGATGCTTCCCAAGTGCGCCCGCCGATCCATTCGCGAATTTGCAGGGGATTGTAACTCGACTGCCCGGATTGCGAACCAGCGCAGAGGAGCCGCGTGGATTGCCGCTCGACCGGGTCGGTGCTGGCCGGTTTCGCCAGGTCGGCGTGAAAGGCGAGCCAGAGCGAAATGCCGGCGCCCGCCGAGTTGCCGTAGACGGCAATGCGCTTGGGGTCGAGGTGCCACTCCGCGGCTTTGCTGCGGATGAACTGCACCGCGCGTGCGCTATCCAGCATGGGTGCGGGATAGGGCGCATCGGTGGAGTAGCGATAGTCGATGCTGGCGAGGGAGATGCCCGCGTGCCGATAGTACTCGATATCCACCGCCGGGAGGAACGACTTGTCCCCCTGGGTGAATCCGCCGCCGTGAATGTAAACGAGGACGGGTGCGGGTTCCTTGGTGTCCGCCTGCCAGAAATCCAGCACATTGCGGGCGTCCGGACCGTAAGACACGTTGGCATACGTCGGGATTGGCCGGACTGCGGCGGGAGGAGATTTTTGCGGAGTGGCGGGTGCGCCAGGTTGCTGAGCCCACGCCACGGACCAACCGAGCACCACGGCGAGTGCGAGGACCAGGCAGGACTGGCGGGAAACGGGATGAGTCATTAGTCGTCGAATCCTTTTCCTTTAAGAATTTGTGGGATGTATTTTTCCACCCTGGCTTCCCGGGTCTTGGATTGTTTGGCCGCGGAGAAGTGGAAAAGGTAACCCCGCTGCCGGCCGGGAGTGAGGGCGGTGAAGGCGGTTTTCAGGACGGGACTCTCGTCCAACTTCTTTTGGAACTCTTCCGGAACTTGGAAGTCGGAAGTCTTTTTATAAGCCACCTTCAAACCGGCTTTTTCCACTTCGATCGCTTCGAGGATATAAGCCTTCAAGACAGGGGCCAGTTTCACGATCTCCCGCAGATTCGTGAACCGAATCTGGCGCCCGGCCTGCACGTTTTTCGTTTGTTGGATGAGAATGCCTTTCGGGTCCTTGAGGAGGGCGCCTTTCATAAACAGCAGGGCGCAGTATTCCTTAAAGCCGTGGATCAGGACGATGTTATTGGTTTGATCCGTGTAACAAGGATGGCCCCACTTCAGTTCTTCGGTCAGCGGACAGGTGAGAGCGATCTTCCGCAGTTCCTTAAATTCCGCCTGCCACTTTTCGGCCTCACTAAAGAAGGCATCCACCTTGGGATTCGTTTTGCTCTTGGCCATAGTCTGAAGGAGGGCGGTTATCCGAGGGTCTTTTTGAAAAACTCGATTGTCCGGGACCACGCGAGCTTGGCGGTGGCTTCGTCGTAGCGCGGGGTGGTGTCGTTGTGGAAGCCGTGGTTGACGTTGGGATAGACGTAGGCGGTGTAGTTGATGCCGGCCTGCTTGAGGGCGGCTTCGTAGGCGGGCCAGCCTTCGTTGATGCGCGTGTCGAGGGCGGCGTAGTGGAGGAGCAGCGCGGCTTTGATTTTCGGGACGTCTTCGGCGGCGGGCTGACGTCCGTAGAAGGGCGCGGCGGCCGCAATGACGTCGGGGATGCGGACGGCAAGGGTATTGGCGATGCCGCCGCCGTAGCAGAAACCGACGACGCCGATTGCCCCCATTGCACCATGGGCGTCTCGCGGGGCCTCGGCTTTGCCGGTGCAGCCGGGGTTCTTTTGCAGCCACTGGGCGCCGGCGATGAAGTCTTCGACCATTTCCTCGGGCTTGCGTTTGGCCTGGAGTTCCTTGCCTTTTTCATCATCGCCGGGATAGCCGCCGAGCGGGGTCAGGGCGTCGGGGGCAAAGGCGATGAAGCCTTCGGTGGCGAGGCGGCGTGCGACGTCTTCGATGTAGGGATTGAGGCCGCGGTTTTCGTGAACGACGAGGACGCCGGGATGCTTCTTCGCTTCGCCTGCGGGTTGGGCGAGGTAGCCGCGCATGGTGCCTGCGCCTTTGGGCGAAGGGTATTCGACGGTTTCGGTTTTGATGCGGGCGTCGTCCTTGGCAACTTGTTGCGCGAAGGCGTAGTTGGGGCTCAGGATTTCGAGCAGTGCGGCGGCAGTGAGCCCGCCGGCGGCGAACTGGGAGGCCTTTTCGAGAAAGTCGCGCCGGCCGATGCGGCTGTGGGCGTAGTCGTCGTAGAGGTCGAGGAGGGGTTGCGGGAAGTCGGAGGCGATGGGGCGGTTCATAAAGAGAAGGAAGAATGACGAATGGAGAATGAAGGAGCGAACGGGGGAGCGCGCAAGGAAATCACGCGGGTTGATGCGGAGGTATGTGAGATTGGCGAACGAGTGACGTGGAAGGTAGCGGATTCGTTCCGCTGCAGTGTGATCGTTTCGCGCTCCTGACATGGTTACCGGTGGCCGCCCTGATGCGGCGGGATTATCCTTCACAGCCGTCCGGGGGAGGGCGCGCGATGAAGGGGCACTATGAAACTCAACACCCTGGCGGATTTACTGCATCAAGAACTCAAGGACCTTTACAGCGCGGAGACGCAACTCGTGAAGGCCCTGCCGAAGATGGCGAAAGCGGCGACGAATGAAGAACTGAAGGCCGGCTTCGAAGCGCATCTCGAACAAACCAAAGGCCACGTGGAACGCCTGGATAAGATCGGGGAAACCCTCGACTTGAAACTGACCGGCCACAAGTGCAAGGCCATGGAAGGGTTGGTCGAGGAAGGCGCGGAGATGATCGACGAAGACGCTGAGGATACGGTTCGCGACGCGGGCTTGATTGGCGCGGCCCGCCGGGTCGAGCACTACGAGATGGCCGGTTACGGCGTCGCTCAATCCCTCGCGGAAGCGCTCGGTCACAGCGAGGTGGCGGAAATCCTTGGTGAGACGCTCACGGAAGAAGAAGAGACCGACGCCACGCTGAGCGATCTGGCCGAGTCCGTGATCGTGCCCGAGGCTCCTGCTGGAAAGTAAAAGCCATCCCATTTTCGCTCCGCTCCGCTGGGAGCTGGTTCAAGTGACCAGTTTCCCGGCGAGAGTGGACAGGGCGCGAAAAGCGCGGGGAACGGGCACTTACGTAATGTCGTAAGTGCAATTTGCCTGGGGACAGGGTTTACTGCACGGTCTTCCTGACGCTCCCCAAAATGAAGCTTTCGCTGCCGACTTTCTTTTCGTTTTCCTCCGCGCTGTTGCTGGCGCTGCCGGGCTCCGTGCTGCGTGCTGCGGATGCGCCGGTGGATTTTGCGGCGAAGATTGCGCCGATCTTTGAGGCGCGGTGCGTGGACTGTCACGCGGGGGACGATGCGGAGGGAGAGTTTTCCTTGGAGACGTATGAACTGCTGCGCAAGGGCGGGAAGGCGGGGAAGGCGATCGAGCCGGGGAAGGCGGAGGATTCCCTGCTCGTGAAATTCATCGAGGGACGCAGCGGGAAGGAAGGAAAGAACAAGTTCATGCCGCCGGGGAAGAAGGAGCATTGCACGCCGGAGGAAATCGCGCTCATCCGGCAATGGATCGACGCCGGAGCGCAGGCGCCGGCCGCGCCGACGAAACTGGTGGATGTGCTGGCGAAGTTGCCGAAGATTGCACCGAAGGCGGACCACAAGAAGGCGGTGCAGGCGCTGGCCTTTTCGCCGCAGGCGAAGCGAATCGCGGTCGGGTCGTATGCGCAGGTGCAGTTGCTGGACGCGGCGACGCGGCAGCCCGTGCGGACGTTGGATGGGATCGCGGGCAAGGTGAATGCGCTGCAGTTTTCCGCGGATGGGGCGATGCTTTTCGCGGCGGCGGGCGATGCGGGGATTGGCGGCATCGCATATCAGTGGATGGTCGCGGATGGGTCGCTGGTGCGAAAGTATGAGGGGCACAAGGACGCGGTGTATGGCCTCGCGCTTTCGCCGGATGGACAGATGCTGGCCACGGGGAGTTACGACCAGAAGATCAAGTTTTGGAAGGTGGCGGATGGATCGGAGATTCGCACGCTGAACGGGCACAATGGCGGCGTGTTCGGGCTGAGCTTCCGTCCGGATGGGAAGGTGCTGGCCAGCGCGAGCGCGGATCGCACGGTGAAGCTGTGGGACGTGGCGACGGGCAAGCGGCTGGATACACTTTCGCAGCCGCTCAAGGAACAGACCGCCGTGGCGTTTGCACCGGATGGCAAGACGGTGGCGGCGGGCGGAGTAGATAACCGGATTCGTGTCTGGCAGGTGAGCGACGCGGCCGAGGAGGGGAGCAATCCGCTGCTCGTGACGCGGTTTGCGCATGACGGAGCGATTTTGAATCTCGAATACTCGCGCGATGGGCAGCAGCTCATTTCGACGGCGGCGGACCGCACGGTGAAGGTGTGGAAAGCTGCCGATGTGACGGAAATGCATTTGCTGGAAACGCAGCCGGATTGGTCGCCGGGGCTGGTGCTGCTCGAGGGCGGACAGTTTGCGCTCGGGCGGCTCGATGGGTCGCTGGGATTTTACGATGCGGCGACGGGCAAGGTGGCGGAAGTGGCCAAGCCCGCACCCGCGATGAAGCCGAAGTCGGCGTTGCCGGAGATCACGCTCGTGGAGCCGCGCGGGGTGCAGAGCGGTGCAGACACCAAGGTGAAGTTGAGCGGGAAGAACCTGGCGGGCATCAAAGAGGTGAAATTCAATCTGCCGGGGCTCTCGGCAATCGTAACGCAGGACGACAAAGGGATGGGCGCGGAGTTGACGGTGACGGCAAAGGGCAATGTGCCGCGGACCGCGGTGCAGATGAGCGTCGTCACGGCAGCGGGGGCTTCGGCAGAGCAAAAGATTCTGGTCGATAATTTGCCGCAGATGGTCGCTACGGCGTCAAAGGAACCGTTGGCGCTCGATAAGCTGCCGCTCAATATCTGGGGAACACTGGCGGCGACGGGACAGCGCGACGATTTCAAATTTTCCGCGAAGAAGGATGAGACGATTGTTTTCGATCTCACGGCGAAGCAGCTTGAATCGAAGCTGGTCGCGCCGCGGATCGAGATTTACGACGTGGAGCACAAGCTGCTCGCGGCGAACAACGGGCTGGATGGTGGCACCGATCCTTTTCTCGCGTTCACCGCGCCGCGCGATGGGAACTATGTCGTTCGCGTGCTGGAGATCACGCTCGAAGGTTCACCGGCGCATGTTTATCGGCTCACGGCAGGAATGCTGCCCTATGTGACGGGTTGGTGGCCGCTCTCGGTGCCGGCCAATAGCGAGGCCACGATTCATCTCGTGGGGCCGAATCTCATGACGAATACGGTGAGCGTGAAAGCAGGCGCGGACGGCGAAGTGCCGGTGCCGCAGAATACGGCGGACTATCGGACCCGCGTGCGGATGCGGGTGCTGGCGAGCACGCTGCCGGAGACGATCGAGCAGGAGCCGAACGATACGCCGGAACAGGCGCAGCAACTAACGATTCCAGCCTCGGTGAACGGGCGGCTTTTTGTGGAAGGGCAGCCGGACAAGGCGGACGCGGACCTTTACAGTTTCGACGCGGAGCAGGGTCAGCAACTCGTAATCGAGACGCGGGCGGCGATGCTTGGCTCGCCGGCGGATACGAAGATCGAAGTGCTCGATGCGAAGGGTGAGCCCGTGCCGCAAGTGATTTTGCAGGCAACAAAGGATTCGTGGCTCACGCTGCGCAGCGCGGATGCGAGTGCGGCGGGCATTCGGCTCGGGCAATTCACCGAGATGGTGCTGAACGACTACATGTATTTCAACGGCGAGGTGGTGAAGATCAACCGCCTGGCGCGCGGACCGGATGACGACATGGTTTTCTACACGCGCAATGGAACCCGGCGCGCTTACTTCAATACCAGCGCGGCGGGGCATGGGCTCGATGAGCCGTGTTATGTGGTCGAGGCGAAACCCATTGGCTCGAAGATCGTGCCGAATGGGTTGCCGGTCTTTACGCTGAACTACGCGAATGATGACGACAGCGAGCGCTTGCTCGGACGCGATTCGCGGCTGCTTTTCACCGCGCCGGCGAAGGGCCGCTACATCGTGCGAGTGAGCGATACGCGCGGTTGGAGCGGTGAGCGCTTTGCTTATCGGTTGATGATTCGTCCGCCCGAGCTGGATTTTGCGACGACGATCGCGACCAAAGGCGAAATGCGCATCCCGGCGGGGAGTGGCGAGCAGTTTGTGGTGAAAGTGGATCGCAAAGATGGCTGGGAAGGCGACGTGCACGTGGACGTCGGCAATGTGCCGCCGGGATTTTTTGTGTCCTCGCCGGTCGTGGTGCAGGCCGGGCATCTGACGGCCACCGGGACGATTTACGCGCTGCCTGAGGCGAAGCAGGGGATGGCGGATTTCAAAGGCGTGAAGTGGACGGCGACCGGCGTGATTGCGGAGAAGCCGGTGACCAAGCCGGTCGACGGGCCGATGTCCGTGGCGGTGGCGGCGCCGCCGAAGCAGGCGATCTTCCTCGAACCCGATGTGGCCGGAAAACCGATGGGCGATGGCAAGAATGCGCCGGCCAGGCCGTACGAGGTGACGCTGGCCCCCGGCGACCGGGTGTCGTTGTGGCTACGCGTAGATCGGCGGGGAAACGACGGGCTCATCGCTCTGGACGTAGAGGGAGCGCCGCATGGAGTCATCGTGGACAGCATCGGCTTGAACGGGGTGCAAATTCGCGCAAATGAAAATGAGCGCGAGATTTTCCTGAGTTGCGCGAAGTGGGTGCCGGAACAGGACACGCTAATTCACGTGGTGACTGGCAACGCGCGAGCCAACGAGAGCACCGAAGGGCTGTCGTCGAGTTTTCCGGTGCTGCTGAAAATCCGAAAGCCAGGTGCGGCGGTGGCGATGAGCGCGAAGCCGTAGACGAGCTTCACACAGGGCTCCGCCAGCAAAGACTTGCCGGGAGGCGAGAGTAGGGCTTTGGTAGCGGCCCTCTTTTTCTATGAAAGTCTCCCTGAATTGGCTCCGTGAACTCGTCGAACTGCCGCCGAGTGTGCCGCAACTGGTCGATCTGCTCACGCTCGCGGGCGTGGAGGTGGAAGGGGTCGAAAAGACCGGCGTGGATATTCCCAATGTGGTCGTCGCGCAGATTCGCGAGAGCGTGCAGCATCCGAATGCGGACCGTCTCAGCGTGTGCCAGGTGGATGATGGCTCGGGCACGGCGCGGCAGATCGTGTGCGGGGCGAAGAATTACAAGGTGGGCGACAAGGTGCCGCTGGCGTTGCCCGGGGCTGTTCTGGGGCCGGATTTCAAGATCAAGGTGGGCAAGCTGCGCGGGGTGGAGTCGCAGGGGATGCTGTGCAGCGCAGAGGAGTTGGGATTGCCGAAGGGCGAGGACGGGCTGCTGATTTTGCCGCCGGACGCCAAGGTGGGCGCGCCGCTGGCGGAGCTTTATCCGGGCGACACGGTGCTGGATCTCGAGATCACGCCGAACCGCGCGGATTTGCTGAGTCACGTGGGCATCGCGCGGGAGATTGCCGCGCTGACGGAGAAAAATTTTGAATTGCCGGAGACGCCAAGCAAGGTGGAGGCGTTTGGGACGAGCGCGGTGGACGTAACGCCTCGGGAGTGTGAGCTGTACACCGTGCTGGAGATTTCCGATGTAAAGGTGGGGCCAAGCCCCGACTGGCTGCGCCGGAAGATCGAGGCGGTGGGATTGCGGCCGATCAACAACATCGTGGATATCACGAACTACGTGATGCTGGAGCTGGGACAGCCCTTGCATGCCTTCGATGCGGATAAGTTGACGAGCGACATTCGTGTGCGCCTGGCTGCAGACGGGGAGGAGTTTCTCGCGCTGGACGGAAAGACCTACAAGCTCGGCGCGCAGCAGGTCGTGATCGCGGATGAAAAACGAGCGCTCGCCATTGGCGGAGTGATGGGGGGCGAAGAGAGCGGTGTGACGACTACGACGAAGAACATTCTGCTGGAGAGTGCCCATTTCAATGCGGGAAATATTCGCCGCACTTCGCGGACGCTGGGGCTTTCGAGCGATTCGAGCTACCGCTTTGAGCGCGGCGTGGATCTGGCTGGCGTGACGATCGCCTCGCAGCGTGCGGCGGCGCTCGTTCTGGAGATTGCCGGTGGAACGATCGGAGACTTCGGCGTCGGACACGGACCCGAATTGCGGGAAGGATTCGATCCCGTATCCGCACTCCACGAGAACGACGAAACTGTTTACACGCATACCGTGACGCTGCGCCCGGAACGGGTGAAGACGTTGCTGGGTGTCGAGGTTCCAAAGGATCGAATCGATGCCATCCTCACGCGCTTTGGCCTGCTGAAAGCGGATCACGCTTGGGAAATTCCGTCCTTCCGCCCCGACCTCACGCGGGAGATCGATCTCATCGAGGAGATTGCGCGCGTGGTCGGCATCGAAGCGATTCCCGCACGGGTGCAGGCGCAGTTCGCTCCGGCTTCTTCGACGGACCGCGCTTATGATCGCGCGATGACCCTGCGCCGCGCACTCGTTGCCCAAGGTTTCGCCGAGGCCCGCACGCTCACGCTGATCGGCGAAGCTGTCCCCGGTCTCGGTTTGTTGCACGACGAACCGGAGAACCGGCGGCGGGTAAAGAATCCGATGAACGACGAGCAGGTCATTCTGCGTCCCAGCCTGTTGCCCGGTTTGCTCCAGGCGTTGCGCGACAATGCGCGCGCCGGCGCCAAGACGATCCGCTTGTTTGAAGTCGGTCGCGTTTTCTCCGCGCAAGGTTCGGAAGAGTCCGCGCACTTGGCCTTCGTCGTGAGTGGCGTCACCGCCGAACGCTCGTGGCGGGCGGGCGAGGGGAGCGAGAGCGATTTCTTTCATCTCAAGGGAATTGTCGCTGCGGTGCTGGGTACCGGGGTGACGTTTTCGAGCGACGAGAATTCCGCGGCGGCGCTGGCGCTCCGTATAGAAGTGGGCGGCAAGGCGGCCGGCTATGCCGGTCAACTCTGGCCGAAGGATGCGCGCGGGCTCGACGCCACGGCGCCGGTTCTTTTCGCCGAGATCGATCTCGATGCCCTGCCCGCGCAATCCACGGCGAAGAAATACCGCGACATCCCGCGCTTCCCGGCGACGGCCCGCGACATCGCTCTGCTTGCGCCGCTCGCTCTTCCGCAAGCACAGATCGAGCAGACGCTGCGCTCCGCGAATGAGCCGTTGCTGGCCGAGGTGGAATTGTTCGATGTCTTCACCGACGCGACCGGTGTGCGCGTTCCCACGGACAAAAAATCGCTGGCATATTCGTTGACATACCGGAGCACCGAACGGACACTCACCGCCGACGAAGTAAACGCGGCGCACACCCGGTTGAGAGAACGCCTGAAAACGGCGCTCGCCGTCACGCTCCGCGAGTGATCTTTCCCATAGCTTTAGCCAATTTGCCCTGCTGTGTGCGACCAAAGGATGGAAATCCCGATCCGGTATTTAACATCAACTCAGGAGGCCGGGGTGGGCGCGTTTAGGTCATGCCTTCATTGGAAGACCGAAGCCCGTCCCAGGTCATCCGCCCGTTAACCTTAGGGGGAACGTGGAGCTCCGTCCGGACGGCACGTGTGGGGCATTCTCTCCGAAGGCGCTCTGGAAAATGCGACTGCTGATGTCGCTTCCAGAGCGCTTTCCTTTTGTGGGGCTGGCTTGCGTTGGGACGAACGCGTGGTTTTAGTGCGAAAGCGTGCGCTTTTTCTTTTGCTCAATCTTCCTCCTGCTGCTCAGCCTGCCGTTGCGGGCGGATGACCTGCTGCCGAAAGTGCAGCGCGAGTTGCGGGCGCGGAAATTCTACTTTGGCGAAATCGATGGGCGGGCAACGGAAGAGACCGTGACGGCAATCAAGAATTTCCAGTTGTCCAAAGGCGTGGACAATACCGGGCTGCTCGATGGCGGGACGTTGAGAGCGCTGGGTTTTGCGGAGACGGTGGGCGAGACTGAGGATGGGCGGCTGCTGGAAGAGTGCAATACGTGTGTGCTGCGTTACCTGCAGGCGTGGCAGAGCGGGAATTGGGAACTGGAGGCGGTCTTTTTCACGGATGTGGTGAACTACTACGATGACCAGAATGTGGGCCGGGATTTCATCAGGCAGGCGCGGGCGAAGGAGATTGCGCGCTGGCCGCATCGGAAGTCCACGCTGCTCAATCGCATCGCTTCACTGGAGTCAGGGCGCAAAGACCTGGCGCAGGTGACGGCGCGGGTGCGCATGGAGGTGGCCGGGGAGTCGGGCGCGACGCAGGTGCAGACGGAAGATCTCGTCTTTCGGCTGCAAAAGACAGAGCATGGCTGGCAGATCGCGGCGATGAAATTGCTGAAACAACTGGAATAACGCGGTGCCGCCGTTGAATCCTCCCGGTTGATGCGCGTCCGCACGATAATCCTTCTTCTGCTGCTCCTTGCGGGGACGGCGTTTGTCGCGGGCTTGGTGGAGGTGCGCCGCTCGGAGTCGCGAAAGTTTGATGCGGCGCGGGACGGCTTGGAAAAAACGTGGCGGTCGTCGGTGGATTATCTCTGGGAAAGTCAAAGCGCGCCATTGCGCAAGATGCTCGACGAACTGCCCTCCGATCGCGCGGCGGTAAGTGCGATCATGGCTAATGATGCAGGGTGGGCGAGCGAGAAATGGGACAGCAAGGCACTGGGCAGTTTCGACGCGAATGTGGTGTGGGTTTACCACAGCGACGGCACGCCCTTCTATTCGCTGGCCAACACGGCGGAAGCGGAGTTACCCAGATCCCTCTTCCCGCCAGACACGGTGTTGAAAATCTTCAACCGCGAGAAGAAGCCGCTTTTCTATCTCCCCTTGCTAGCCGACCCCCAAGGCGGAATCCGTGTGCTGGAAGTTCATGGCATTCCTGTGCAACCGTCGTGGGACACCGGGCGGAAGGAGACGCCGGAAGGCTTTTTTCTGACCGGTCGGATTTGGGATAATGAGCGACTGCACTCGGAGCTGCCGCCGGGGACATACGCGGCACAGTTGCTCCAGCCGCATACGCCGATGCGTCCGTCAGACGGGAGCGAGATGGACTATTCGCAACCCTTGCAGGACTGGCGGAGGCGCGACGTGGCGATGCTACTTTTTTCCGACCAGAATCCGCAACTGGCGACGCTCAATTCGCGGAGCGAGCGGGTCTTTCATCGGCTGTTACTGGGGGCTGCGGCGCTGTTTTTTATCCTGTTGCTGTTCCTTGAGAGTGCTGTGGTGCGTCCGCTGCGGCGCGTGATTCGCAGCCTGCACAGCGAGGACCTTTCGCTACTCGATCCGTTGAGCGGGCAGAAAGCGGAGTTCGGCGAGTTGGCACGATTGATCAAGTTGTTCTTCGCCCAACAGGGGGAATTGGTGCGCGAAATGAAGGAGCGCAATGCGGCGGAGAAGGCACTGCGGGACAGCGAGGAGATGCTGCGCCACTCGCAGAAGATGGAGGCGGTTGGGCGGTTGGCGGGCGGCGTGGCGCACGATTTCAACAATCTGCTCACGGCGATCATCGGTTATGCCGATTTGCTGCGGCAGCGTTTTGCGGACAATCCGGCCGCGCGGCAACCCGCGGACTTGATCCATCAAGCGGGCGAACAAGCAGCCGGACTCACGCGGCAACTCCTCGCTTTCAGCCGCAAGCAACTCCTTCAGCCGAAGGTGATCGATCTCAATGTCGTTGTCGCCAACCTGCAACGACTGCTCCAGCGGATCATCGGTGAGCATATCGAAATCCGAACGGCCGGTGAAACGACCCCCGCTTGTGTGAAGGCTGACCCGGGGCAGATCGAGCAGGTGATCGTCAATCTAGGGGTCAATGCCCGCGATGCGATGCCACGCGGTGGGCGGCTGACGATCCGCACGCGGCACGTGCAGTTGAACGGCTCGGACGGAACCGCCGATCTTGCGCCGGGCGAATACGTCGCGCTGGATGTCACCGATACAGGCGAGGGGATGGATGAGGAAACCAAAGCGCGAATCTTCGAACCGTTTTTCACGACGAAAGGACCGGGCAAGGGAACAGGGCTCGGTCTGGCGACGGTCTATGGCATCGTCAAACAGAGTCGGGGTGGAATCGTGGTGGAAAGTGAACGCGGGCGCGGCAGCACGTTCCACATCTATCTGCCGCGGGAACACGGGGCGGTGGAAGAGTCGGCCAGTGAGCCGGTCCCCACGAAAAGTGCGCGCGCCGGAGAAACGATCCTCCTCGTGGAAGACGAGGAAATGGTTCGTGATCTGGTGTGCGAGATTTTGCGCGGCCGGGGCTACCGCGTGCTGGCCACGGATAATGGCCACGAAGCAGTCCGGCTCGTACGCGAGGAAAAGCAGGGGGTCGATTTGTTGATCAGCGATGTGGTGATGCCCGAGATGAATGGCGCGATGGTCGCCCAAGGCGTGCAGGAAGTTTGCCCGCGGGCCCGGGTGCTCTTCGTTTCGGGCTATTCCGAGACCGATATGGCCGATCAGGGGATGGAAACACTCGCCTTCCAAGTGCTGCAAAAGCCGTTCACGCCGGACACGTTGACCAGGAAAGTGCGCGAGGTGTTGGGCGCGCCTTAGCGCTTCAACTGTTCCAGCGCGGCGTCGATCTCGTTTTCGAGGGCTCGAAGCCGGATCTGGCGTTGGACGATAGGCAAGGCGGTTTGCGCCACGACCGTGTTGACCTTGCGACGGTAGGCCCGGGCGCGGCTCGCGCCCGCGGGGGTGGGGCTTTCGTTTTCGAGTTGTTCCGTTTTCGCGACCAATGCTGCTTGCTGAGTGTGCAGGGTCGCTTCCTCGCGGTCGTGCTCGGACTGCGCGGTTGCAATCTGGCGGTCTGTCCGGTCGTTGCTGGCCTGGAGCGCGCGACTCGTCGTGTCCTCGCGCCCCAATTGCGCCTCGGCTCCGGCCACGCGGTCCTGCCTGTCCTGCTGGCGGTCACGCGCTTTGGCTTCGCTCCAGCCAAAGAGCCCGCCTTGGTGTGGATCTCCCGTGGTGGTGCAACCGGTGAACGTCAGCCAAAGGGCGCACATCCCGGCGAATCGGCCGGCTGGCCTCATTTTTTCAACTTGTCGTTGATGCCGGCCAGAGTGGCGCGCTGGCGCAGGAGTTCGGCACGCTGTTCGGAAAGTTCGTCGATCGCCTTTTGCAGATCCGCATGGTGGGGATCATCCGTCGATTTCTGCAGCACCGCTTTGTGCGCGTCGATGGTTTCCTGCCACGACTTGGCTTCGCGGTCGATCTCCTCCACTTTGGTATAAATGGAGGTGCGCAAATCGAATTCCACCACGGTTGGTCCGGCAGCGCGATCGGCAGCCAGGACGGTCGCGAGTTGCTTCTCCTTGTCGGCGACGAGCGCGCGCAGCTTTTCGTTGTAATCCTTGCGCACGGCAATCTGGTGGTTGAGGCCGGTAATCTGGGCGTCCAGCACGCTTTCCTTGGCCGCGTAGCCTTCTTTCTTTTTCGCCACGGAGTCGCCATAGGCCGCGCCAGCAGCGCCGCCCACCGCGGCCCCAATAGCCGCTCCGGCTGCGGCGCCTCCGGGAGTTTTCTTCAGCAATGCTCCGGCGCCTGCCCCGGCGGCCGCGCCGACCGCCGCTCCTCCCAGTGCGCCTTCCGTGCGGGTCCGGTCGCTGTCGTCCTTGATATTGGTGCAGCCGGCCAGCGTGGTAATCGCCATCGCCGTCCAGAAAGCCTGCGTTCGCCGAGAGAAGATGCTGAGAGTCATTTTTTGAGCCGGACGGATTTTTGCGCGAAGGGCTGGGAACGGGCGAGAGAAATGTTTCTGCGCTCCTGCACAACATTCCGCTTCATCTTGCGTCGCTCGTACGTAATCTGCACCGCACCATGCCCGCAATCCTTGCCCTCGAAGACGGTCGTTATTTCCTCGGTGAATCCTTTGGCGCGCCTATTTCCTCCGTGGGCGAGGTGTGTTTCAATACCTCGATGACGGGCTATCAGGAGGTGCTGACCGATCCTTCGTATCGCGGACAGATCGTGGCCATGACGGCGCCGCAGATCGGGAATTACGGAGTGAACGACCTCGACGACGAAAGCGAGGCCGTGCACGTGCGCGGGTTTGTGATCGAGGAATTGAGCCCGGTAGCCAGTAACTGGCGGTCGCGCGGCACGCTGGACGAGTATTTGAAGAAATGGAACGTGCCGGGCATCCAGGGCATCGATACGCGGGCGCTGACCAAGCATTTGCGGTCGCGGGGAGCGATGCAGGGTTGCCTGACGACCGAGGATATTACGCCAGAGCAGGCGATCGCGCGGGCCAAGGCGGCTCCCCCAATGGCCGGCTCGGATTACGTGAAGGAAGTAACCCCGAAGGCGGCGTATGCCTGGGACCCGGAGGACCACGAAAGCCGGGCGTGGACGATCGTCAAAGGTGATGGCGCGAATACGCAGGTCACCGAAAGCGGGGAAGTCTTTGAGAAGCTGCCCCCGCTGAAGCACCGCATAGTGGCCTATGACTACGGGATGAAGCGCAATATCCTGCGGCGCTTGCGGCAGGAGGGTTTTCAGGTCCAAGTCGTGCCGGCGGAAACCAAGGCGGCGGACGTGCTGGCCATGAAGCCGGAGGGCGTGTTCCTTTCCAATGGCCCCGGCGACCCGGCGGCGCTGACCTACGTCCACGAGAACCTGCGTGGGCTCATGGGCAAGACTCCCATCTTTGGAATTTGCCTCGGTCACCAGATGCTCGGTTACGCCTTTGGCGGGAAGACCTTCAAACTGAAGTTCGGACACCGTGGCGGCAACCAACCAGTGCAGGATGTGAAGACAGGGAAGGTATCGATTACCTCGCAAAATCATGGCTTTGCGGTCGACGCGGATTCGTTGCCCAGCGACGTGGAAGTTTCGCATATCAACCTCAACGACCAAACCGTGGAGGGTCTGCGGCACAAATCGCTGCCGATTTTCAGTGTCCAATATCATCCCGAGGCGGCGCCCGGCCCGAACGACGCCGGGTATTTTTTCCGGGAGTTTGCCAAACTCATTGAAACATCCCGGTAAGACCGCTAGTTTTCCGCGCCATGCCCAAGCTCCTCGTTTCCCTCCCCGACAGTGGCGACGCCTCCCATGACTTGACCGAAGCGCTCGTCACCATCGGCCGCGTGCCCGACAACGTCCTGCAAATCGAAGACATTTCGGTTTCCAGCCGTCACGCGCAGCTCGCTCTCGACGAGAGCGGCGACTACATCCTGCGCGATCTGGGTTCCACCAATGGCACTCACCTCAATGGCCGGGAAATTGCCGCGGAAGAAGATCACAAATTGCAGGACGGTGACAAAATCGTCTTTGGAAAGATCGACGCGAGCTACGTTTCGGAGAACCCCGCGGAAGCGCGCCCTCTGCCGGAGACGGAAGAGGTTACCGCCGTGGTCGCGGAGACCAGCAAACGGCCGGCGGACTTCGCCAATGCTTCGCCTTTCCAGAAGAAGAAGAAAAAGAAAGACCCCGTGGGCCTGTCGCTCATCATTCTCGCGGTGCTGGCGATCCTGGGATTCGGAGGGGTGACTTTCCTGATCTACTCGATTCAGCCACCGGCGTTGTAAGCGGCTGCCAGAGTGATGCTCCCGACGCTGCGTTGCGAGCGACGCCTGCTGCCGGAATTGTCGGCTGATCCGCAAGAAGAGATCTGGCGCGAGGTGCGCGGCGTGGAATTGCGTGGAGTAGTCGACGGCGAGCCGCCGAAGCAGGGCACCATAGTCCGGTCGGTTTGGAATCGACTGGAATGGCGGATCCTTTTTGAAGTCGCAGACAACCACGTGTGGGCGACATTCACGGAGCGTGATGCGCCGCTGTATCAGGAGGAAGTCGTGGAGGTTTTTGTCGATCCGGTGGGCGACCTGGAATGCTATTTCGAGATGGAGATGAATCCGCTCAATGCGGTGTTTGACCTGGTCCTGCGAAAGAATCGAAGCGGTTACACGAAGGATCTTGCGTGGCGTTGTGAAGGCTTGCGAACGGCGGTGCGAAGAAACGACCGCGGTTGGTGCGCGGAACTGGCCATTCCATTCGCCAGTCTCATCGCGGAGCCGCCTCGCGCCGGTGCGCGCTGGCGGGGAAATTTTTGCCGCATCGACCGGCCGCCAAACGTGGAGCGTGAATTGAGCGCCTGGTCGGTGCCGGGCCGGGCCAATTTTCATACGCCGGAACGGTTCGGCTGGATCGAGTTTGCCGAATGAGCGAAGACTCAGCTTGGGTCTTGTCCCGCGCCGACGGCGCTGGTAGCACAAGCGCCTACTTTTTTCTCCACACCCCATGAGCAACAATATCGAGTCGCACCTGATCGAAAACCGCGTCTTCAAGCCGTCGAAGGAGTTTTCAAAAAAAGCCCGCATCCAATCCCTCGCGCAATATCGCAAGATGTGGGAGGAATCGATCAAGAAGCCGGATAAATTCTGGGCGCGCGAAGCGGCGGACCTGACCTGGAACAAGAAGTGGACGAAGGTGCTGGACTGGAAGGAGCCCTTCGCGAAGTGGTTCGTGGGCGGCAAACTGAACGTCTCGGAGAACTGCCTCGACCGTCATCTGGGCGGCCCGCGGCAGAACAAAGCGGCCATTATTTGGGAGGGCGAGCCCGGCGAGCGGCGGGTGATCACCTACCAGCAATTGCATCGCGAAGTGTGCCGCTTTGCCAATGTGCTCAAGCGCAACAAAATCAAGAAGGGCGACCGCGTCATCATCTACATGCCGATGATCCCCGAGGCCGCGATTGCCATGCTGGCTTGCGCGCGGCTCGGCATCCTGCACTCGGTGGTGTTCGGCGGCTTCAGCGCGGAATCGATCAAGGACCGCGTCGCTGACAGCGGGGCTGTGGCCGTGATCACCGCGGATGGCGGCTATCGCCGTGGCTCGATCGTGCCGCTCAAGGCGAATGTCGACGCGGCGCTCAAGGACGGCGGGCACCCCGTGAAGCGGGTGATCGTTTTCCGGCGCGCGGGAAATGATATCCACATCGAAGAAGGCCGCGACGTGTGGTGGCACCGCGAGATGGAATACGTCGATGCGCATTGCCCGCCCGTGCCGCTCGACAGCGAGCATCCGCTCTTCATCCTTTATACGAGCGGTTCGACGGGCAAGCCGAAGGGCATTCTGCACACGACGGGCGGCTACTTGCTGGGTGCATACACTTCATGCAAATACGTCTTCGATCTGCGCGATGAAGACGTCTATTGGTGCACGGCGGATATCGGCTGGGTGACTGGCCACAGCTATGTGGTCTATGGCCCGTTGGCCATGGGCGCGACGTCGCTCATGTATGAAGGCGCGCCGAACTGGCCGGACGAGGGGCGTTTCTGGAAAATCATCGAGGACTACGGCGTGACCGTGCTCTACACCGCGCCGACGGCGATCCGCGCCTTCATCAAGTGGGGCGACAAGTGGCCGAAGAAATACGATCTCAGCACGCTGCGTCTGCTCGGCACCGTAGGTGAGCCGATCAATCCCGAGGCATGGATGTGGTACCACAAACTCATCGGCGCCGAGCGTTGCCCGATCGTGGACACCTGGTGGCAGACCGAGACCGGCGGCCACATGATTACGCCGCTGCCGGGCGCAACGCCGACCAAGCCGGGAACAGCGACGCTGCCATTCTTCGGCGTGGATGCGGCAGTCGTTGATGATCACGGTAAGGAAGTGCCCGCCGGTGTGGGCGGCAAGTTGGTCATCCGCAAACCGTGGCCGTCGATGCTGCGGTCGATCTGGGGTGACAAGGCGCGCTACAAGCAGACTTATTGGAGCGAGATCAAAGGAATGTATTTCGCCGGCGACGGCGCGCGGCGCGACAAGGATGGCAATTTCTGGATCGTGGGCCGCATCGACGACGTGCTGAACGTTGCCGGTCATCGCCTCGGTACCGCAGAAGTCGAAAGCGCGCTGGTCTCGCACCCGGCTGTGGCCGAGGCGGCGGTAGTGGGGCGTCCTGATGAACTCAAGGGCCAGGGCGTGGTTTGCTTCGTCACGGTCAAGCAGGGTGTCGATCCGAAGCCCGAGTTGCGCGATGCCTTGAAAAAGCATGTCCGCACCGTCATTGGCCCGGTCGCTACGCCGGATGAAATCCGCTTTACCGAGGCATTGCCCAAGACGCGCAGCGGCAAGATCATGCGCCGCCTGCTCAAGGAAATCGCCGCGGGCAAAACCGTGACGGGTGACACCACGACCCTGGAGGACTTGAGCATCCTCGCCAAGCTCAGCAGCAGTCAGGAATAAGTGAACTACTTCGCGCCGGGTCTGCGAGAGCTGGCTCGAATCCTTCTCCGCCTCGGTCGCCGTCTGCAACTCGCATGGCAGCAGCGCCAACTGGCCCACGTCGAAAGCCAGCTCGGCTTGCTCGGCTGGCAGCAGGCGGATTATGACCACGGCACGCAACGCCACGTGGATCGGCTCACGGACTACGAGCGCGCGCAGGTGCAGCTCACGAACCAGAGCGCCGCGCTGGGGCTGTCCATTCAGGATTTGGAAGGACAGAAGAAGTCGGAGCAAGCGGAGTTCGAAACCCATCGTGTGCGATGCACGGAAGCGAGCGCAAAGCTGGCCGGGCCGGTGACGGAGAGCGAGCAGGCCCTGGCGGGCCAGCAACGGGAAATCGCCGGCTTGGAGGCGCGGATCGCCGGCCTGGATCGCGAGGTCATTTCCACCGAACAGAAGTATCGAGCCTTGCTCGCCAAGGGGGACTCGGCCGCGCAATCCGACGTGCTGCAATTGCAACAGCGGGTCATCGCCATTCCACGAGAGAAAGAAGAATGCGAAGGAAGGCTCAAGGCGACGAAAGCACTCGTCCCTCGCCTGGAGATGGAATTGGAGCAGCGCCGCGCGATGCTTGCCGTGGAGACGGAGGGTTTGCGCAAGCTTGAAAAGGACTTCGTGGAAAGTGGGGAGAAGCTCGACCGCGAGATCGCCACGCGGAAGCGCGACAAACAGAAGCTGGAGCGGCAGATCAACTCCCTCGAGAAATCAAAGGCGCAGCCGTATCGCGAAATCGGACGGGCGCTGGCCGATCAACGCATCGAGCCCGTGAATCAACCGGAGGCTCTCACCGCGGTGCTCGCGCAGCGGGAGAAGATTGCCGCGCAGGAAAAAGTCCTCGCCGAGTCGTTGCGCGACAGCGCGCAGGAGAATCGCCAACACGTCTGGATCTCCTGGCTCCTGCTCCTGTTGATTCTGATCGTGCTGATCGGCGGCGTGTGGCTCGTGTTGCGTTCCAAATAAAATGACTGAAACCCCGGACGCACAGAACTCATCCCAATTTCCCGGACACCAGGCCGCGGTCCGACTGGGGGCCGCGCTGCTGGCGGCGTTGTTTCTCCTGCTCGTTCTCGTTTGGCGCGACGACGGTCAACGGGCCAAATTGGAGACCACCACGGAACTCACCGCCGTGGGCGATACGCACTACTTTCCGATGCCCGCTCCGCAGCTACCGCCCTACACCGCCGTGGCTTCCTTGCGGGGCGTGCCGCTCTATCCCGATGACTTTCGACGGCACGAGTTTCACCCCGATGACATGACCCGCGTCGGGCTCGATGAAAAGGCGGGCTACATCCTCTACAAAGCGCCGGTGCGCCGGCAGGATGCAGGCGAGCGGGAAGTCGGTTCCGTCTACTTCCTCAAGGTTTCGCCGACCGAATATACAAAGGTCCGAGGATCGAAGTAAGTCCTTCTAGGCGAGCACCTTGCGGTGCACCCAGACGCTGTTGATCAGGCCGAGGCCGAACATCACCATCACGAGAAAAGTTCCGCCGTAGCTGATCAAAGGCATGGGAATGCCCGTGATGGGCATAACCCCGATAGTCATGCCGATGTTCTGGTACACGTGGAAAAAGATCTGCCCGGTAAAACCCACGGTGATGAGCAGCCCCAATTCATCTGCGGCCACATGGGCGACGAGCAGGCAGGTGATCAGCAACAGCCCGAAAATGGAAATCAACACCGTCTCGCCGACAAAGCCGAACTGCTCGCCGATGGCCGTGTTGATGTAATCGGTATGGACCGTGGTCCCGGGAATGAATCCTTGTTCCACTTGCGTGCCCGTGGCCATGAAGCCTTTGCCGTTGAATCCTCCGGAACCGATGGCAATCAACGCCTGGTTGATCGCCCAGCCAGCGCCGAGCTTGTCGATCTCCGGATCGATGAAGGCGACGATGCGTTTCCGCTGATATTCCTTGAGGCCAAAGTTCACGACCAGCGGAATGACACAAGCCGCCATGAGGAGCAGCGAGATGATATAACGCTTCGGCAGGCCATTGAGCAGGACCATCGACATGATCGTCGGAATCCAGACCAGCGTCATGCCCAAGTCCGGCTGCTTGAGAATGAGCAGCATGGGTCCGCCGACGATCGCCCCCGTGAAGACGAGTTTCAGCATCGGGTGCATCTTCCGAAACTGGCTGAGAAAAAGCCCCACCGTGAGCACACCGGCGATCACCGCCATTTGCGCCGGCTGGAAGGTGCCGACGCCCGGCACGCGCAACCAGCATTTCGCTCCGCCGTGCTCTTCACCGAGGTGGGTGTAGGTCAGGATCAGGAAAAAAATGCTCGCGATGTACATCGGCAGCGCCGCCCATTTCACCCAGCGATAGTCGATCAGGCTGGTGACGATGAAAACGACCACCCCGGCGCAGGCCCAGACGGCCTGCTTGTGGTAGTAATCTTCCGTGCGGAACGCCGTGGCGCTGTAAACCGCGATAATGCCCAGAATACAGAGCGTGAAGGCCGTGGCCAACAGGAGCCAGTTCATGCCAAGCAATTTTCGAATTAATGGGGTCATGCGGAAAAGAGCGCCGACGGTGCGAGCACGGGGACATAAACATGGGGCGCGCCGATGTCGAGGGGGAATGAAGAGCGGGCCTGTCGCCGGGAACTCTGCGCCGAGGGGACGCCGGCTTTTCGTGCCGCGGCAAAGGCTTGCCTCTTCTCGCCGAAGGTGTTTATACAACGTGCCTTGTCCATCGCCTCCAGTGGCGTTTGCTGCTGGCGGCGTGCCCCGGCAAGATTCCCTCCCCATTGAAGAACTCCGCCGTTGCATCCGGTCGTTTCGCTCTTCCGCAAAGGCTCCTGCCTCTTGTGATTTTGGCCGGCTTGTGGGCGCAGACCGGGCGCGCCCAGGTTTCTTTTTCCGGCCGGGCTGGAGAGTCGGCGGCGGCGGTGCGGGTGGCGCCCCGGGGAGGAACTCCCGAGCCGGAAGACGTTCCGCCACCTCGCGTCCAACTCTGGAAAGAAACCCCAGCCTTTCCCGATTGGAATGTGCTGCCGCGGCCTTCGGACCAGGCAGGATTGTTTGGACCGGTGGAAAGTATCACTCCGGCCCCATTGCCCGAGGCGAGACCGGAAAGCCACGAGGAGCCCGCAGACTCGAAATCCAAACCGGTGGCGCTCCGGCTGGGGAATGTGACCTTCAACCAGATGGCGGAAAGCATGAATGCCTG
>Ga0206924_1077_pt1 | contig 21403 bp, 17 predicted proteins | sample Alteio_BWOrgHeat_61_FD_152947 | JGI IMG/M metagenome (GOLD analysis project Ga0206924, IMG submission 152947) | Enriched cells from forest soil in Barre Woods Harvard Forest LTER site, Petersham, Massachusetts, United States -... | ecosystem: Environmental > Terrestrial > Soil > Temperate forest >...
TTTGTTTACACTGAATATTGAGCAAGTTTGCATCCCTGAACGGAGTCCCGATGTCCCCTGCGCCGGAGTTGAAGGCGACCCTTACCCTGCCACAAACCGCCTTCGCCATGAAAGCCAATCTGCCGCAGAATGAGCCCCTTCGACTGGCCCGGTGGACCGAGCTCCGTCTGTACGAAGAGATGCGGAAAGCCGGCCGTGGGCGGCCTGTCTACCTGCTGCACGACGGCCCTCCCTATGCCAACGGGCCCATCCACCTGGGCCACGCTCTCAACAAGGGCCTGAAGGACTTTGTGGTCAAGTCCAAAACCATGGCGGGATTCGACGCCCCCTACGTCCCCGGCTACGACTGCCATGGGCTGCCGATCGAGATCAAAGTTGACGAAAAGCTGGGCCACAAGAAGCTGTCCATGCCGGTGCCCGCCGTTCTTGAGGCCTGCCGAGCCTACGCGCAGAAGTACGTCGACCTGCAGACCGAGCAATTTGAGCGCATCGGCTGCTTTGGACGCTGGCAGATGCCCTATAAAACGATGGCGCGAGGCTACGAGGCCCGTACCCTCGAAGCCTTTTACGGCTTTCTTGAGAAAGGCTTCGTCTACCGCGGCCTCAAGCCGGTTTATTGGTGCATCCACGACCGCACGGCCCTGGCCGAAGCCGAGGTCGAGTACGCGAACCACACCAGCCCGTCGATCTACGTTCGTTACCGGCTGACCTCCGATCCGTCGATGATTGCGCCGGCGCTTGCCGGGCGGCAGGTTGCGACAATCATCTGGACCACCACCCCATGGACGCTGCCTGCGTCGCTGGCCGTGGCATTTCATCCAGACTTCGATTATGTTGCGCTCGAAGTCGAGTCCGGCGAGGTCTACATCGTCGCCGCCGCGCTTGCCGAGCAGGTGGCCGCGGCATGCAACCTCGGCCCGACCGGAGAAATCGCGCGGTTCAAGGGATCTGTGCTCGACCGCGTCACCTTCCAGCATCCATTCCTCGATCGATCCATCCTCGGCGTGCTGGCCCCCTATGTCACCGCCGATACGGGCACTGGCGCGGTTCACACCGCGCCCTCCCATGGCGTCGACGACTTCAATACCGGCCAGCGCTACGGGCTCGATCCCACCTCACGCGTCGATGCCGGAGGGCACATCCACGTCGATCCTGCCGCCTGGCACTCTGCCCAGCCTCCTGCATTCGACGGCTTGACCGTGTGGAAAGCGAACCCCGTCATTGTCGCCATGCTCGAAGAGCGCGGGGCGCTGATGGGCGGCTCTCAACTCGAGCACTCCTATCCTCATTGCTGGCGATGCCACCATCCCATCATCTTCCGAGCGACCGAACAGTGGTTCATCTCTCTCGAAACGCCAGTGAGGCGCGCCGACCTCTCCGAAACTACATATCGGCAGCTCGCCATCGAGGAGATCGACAAGGTGGTGTGGGACCCTGCCTGGGGTAAGGAACGCATCACCAATATGATCGCCACTCGCCCCGACTGGTGCATCAGCCGCCAGCGCATCTGGGGCGTGCCGATCGCTGTTTTCATGTGCGAAGGCTGCAGCCAACCCATCGTCGATGCGGCCCTGAACCGCAAAATCGTCGATCTCTTCGACCGTGAGGGCGCGGAGGCATGGCATACCGCTCCGCTTGAAACCGTGTTGCCGGCCGGCATAGCATGCGCGCACTGCGGCGGGGCTGTTTTTCGAAAAGAGACCGACATTCTTGACGTATGGTTCGACTCCGGTGTCAGCTGGCTTGCCGTCTGCGAGTCCGATCCGGACCTCAGTTCTGCCTATGGTTCCTTCCAAAAGGGCAAGGGCACAGAGGTGTTGTATTTGGAGGGGGGCGACCAGCACCGCGGATGGTTCCACTCTTCCCTGCTGACCTCTGTCGCGTTGCGCGGTCGCGCGCCCTACTCCCACGTTGCCACCGCCGGCTGGACGCTCGATGAGCAGGGCCGCGCCATGTCGAAGTCCCTGGGCAATGGCGTCGATCCCGTTGACATCGCCAATCGCATGGGCGGCGAGATCGTGCGCCTATGGGTCGCGTCCGTCGACTTCCGCGAAGACATGGCCGCCAGCGAGAACCTGATGCAGCGCTGCGCCGAACTCTACAAGAAGCTGCGCAACACGTTTCGTTTTCTGCTCGGCAATCTGCATGGCTTCGACCCGGCGCGCGACCGCGTGGCCGAGGCCGAACTGCTGCCGCTCGACCGCTATATGCTGGCCCGCACGCGCGACCTCGCGGAAAAGATCCTCGCCTGGTACGAAGCCTTCGAGTTCCATCGCGTCTACCAGGCGGTGAATGAGTTCGCCATAGTCGACCTGAGCGCTTTTTATCTCGACGTGCTCAAGGACCGCATGTACACCTTCGCGCCGACGAGCCACGCGCGCCGCTCCGCGCAGACGGTTCTGTGGCAAATCACCGAGGCGCTCGTCCGGCTGGTCGCGCCTATCCTCACCTTCACCGCCGACGAGATCTGGGAATATTTGCCCGCCGTTGAAGGCCGTGAGGTGTCGATCCACCTCGCCTTTTTTCCAAAACCAGTAGAAATCTTCTCCGAAGATCCCGCGCCTGTGATCGAAGAGTGGCAGAAGCTCTTTGCTGTCCGCGACCAGGCCCTGCGGGTGCTCGAAGAAGACCGCCAGGCCAAGATCATCGGCAAAGCTCTGGAAGCTCAGATCAAAATTGAGGAGTCGGGCGAGCTGCTGGCCTTGCTCAAGCGCCACGAAGCCGGACTGAAGGAGTTTCTCAATGTCTCAGGCGTGAGCGTTGTCGAAGGCAGAGAACCGACGATCACCGCAGCCCCCGCCTCCGGCTACAAATGCGCTCGCTGCTGGAATTTCATGCCCGAAGTCTCCAACTACGGCATCTGGGAAAACGTCTGCACGCGCTGCCAATCGGCCCTGCGCGAGATGGGCGTCAAACCGCCCAATCCTGGCGGGGCTTAGTGATGATGCGGCTTTGGCGCCGCCTGACCGGATTTCAGCAAGGAGGCACACAAGTGAATTGGCGAAGAATAACTGGGCCCTTGGCGATGGCTACGATCCTCGGAGTATACATTCTGGAGGAATTACTCCGATTGGGCTTTTGGCACGCCGCGATTTTCGAAGCGGCGCGACTTCTTACTACCGCAGGCGTGATCTTTGCACTCATTAGGTCCCAAATTCGCGTGGGTCTGGCGCCAATCGAGGCCGCGCGAATGAGAGACCAAATGGTTGTAACTTGCATTCTCTCCCTCAGTGCCTTGTCGGACTTGACGCTCTGGGTTTACGCAAGGAGTCAGAGTTAGTGACCTTCACTCGCCCCCGCCGCCTCCCTTGGCTGCTGCTGATTTCGGCAGTCGTCATCCTCGCCGACCGCCTGACCAAGATCTGGGTCTCCGCGCACATCCCTCTGGGCGGAGCCATTCCCATCATCCCGCGCTTCCTGCGCATCACCCACTGGACCAACGAAGGCGCGGCCTTCTCGCTCTTCGCCGATACGGCTTCGCCACACGTCGTCCGCTGGGCGCTGGTCGCATTCACGCTCGTTGCCGCGCTGGTGATTCTTATCGTGTTGATTCGCCTCGGCAACAAGTTCACTCTCGCCACTGTCGCTCTCGCGCTCATCCTCGGTGGGGCCCTAGGCAATGTTCACGACCGCATCGTCTATGGGTCGGTCATCGACTTCATTGAGGTCCACATCTTCGCTTATCACTGGCCCGACTTCAATGTGGCCGACTCTTCCGTTGTCACCGGGGCCTGCCTGTTGATGCTCGATTCGTTGCGGCCGCATCACAAGCCTCCGTGCTGACGTTCCCGCCAAATTGCGGCGCACCCAGGGCTCATGATGGCCGGTATAATTGGTCGGACCACTGAGCCCTGGGAGAAGCCGCACAAAATGACCACACAAGGTTCCGAATCCATCGCTTCTCCCGCGAACTTGGCTCCAGCCGGGAAAATGTCGCACCTGCGATGGGTGATCTGCGCACTTCTTTTCCTCGCTACAGTTATCGCCTATGTCGACCGCGGAGTCATCGCCTACCTGGAGAAATTCCTCGAAAGCGTGATCCCCAGCCTCAATAGCATCAAATACGGATATATCCTCGCTGCGTTTCAGGCAGCTTACGCCATTGGTCTGGTGGTGGCCGGCGGGCTCACTGACAAGTTGGGCACGCGCAAGGCATTCGCCATCGCCATCAGCCTGTGGAGCATCGCGGCCATGCTGCCGGGCGCGGCGTTTTCGGTCATTACCTTCGGCGTGGCCATGTTTCTACTGGGGCTGGGTGAGGCGGCGAACTTCCCCGCATGCATCAAGACCGTCGCTGAGTGGTTTCCCAAGCGCGAGCGCGCTCTGGCCACCGGGATCTTCAACTCCGGCGCCAATATCGGCAACATTGCCGTCCCGCTGCTTGTGCCGTTTCTCGTCGCCGTGTTCAGTTGGCGCGGAGCCTTTGTGGTCACCGGCGCCATGGGACTGGTCTGGCTGGTCGCCTGGCTCTTCATTTATCGGCGGCCAGAGCAGCACCCGCGCGTTTCAAAGGCCGAACTCGCGCTGATCCTCAGCGATCCGGTAGAAAAGATTGAGAGAGTTCCGTGGAGCCGCGTCCTGCCCTGCAAAGAGACCTGGGCCTTTTCCATCGGCAAGTTTCTTACCGACCCGATCTGGTGGTTCTACCTTTTCTGGTTGCCGCGTTATCTGCAATCCACCTTCGGCCTCAGCCTGTCGGCCAACCGGCTGCCGCTTGTGATCGTCTACGGCATTTCAACTGTGGGCAGCATCGGCGGCGGATGGATTTCTTCCACTCTGCTGAGCCGGGGAAAGAGCCCTAACGTTGCGCGCAAAACGGCGCTGTTGATTTGCGCACTGTGCGTGCTGCCGGTCTTTGCCGCGCCATATCTCCATCATCTGTGGCTCGTTGTGGCTGTGGTGGGCCTGGCCACCGCCGCGCACCAGGGGTGGTCGGCCAATCTCTTTACGCTGCCCTCCGATCTTTTCCCGAAATCTGCCGTGGGTAGCGTGATCGGCATCGGAGGCATGGCGGGAGCGATCGGCGGAGCGCTGTTTCAGTTGGCAACTGGTTACATTGTTGGACTGACCCATAGCTACGTGCCGCTGTTTGTCACGGCATGCCTTGCCTACTCTCTGGCATTGCTCATCATGCATGCCATCTCGCCCAGGCTGGCCCCGGCGCGAATCGACTCGAGTTCGTTATAACTTTCCCCGCAGCTCCGCGTCACAACCTGTGAGGTTTTTGTTTTGATGAGATTCTCCCCCTTTGGTTCTTCCGCGCGGGCGCAATTCGTCGCCGCAACCGTTCTTGCTCTCCTTGTTCTTCTCTGTCCCCGCCCTACCCTCGGCCAGCGCCTGCCCACCACGGTCATCCCCACGCACTACACTCTCAAGTTCGTGCCCAACCTCAAAGCCGCAACGTTCTCCGGCGAGGAATCGATCGACGTGAACATCGGCCAGCCCACGCATTCGATCACACTCAACGCCATTGAGATCGCCTTCCAATCGGTGACCATTGATTCCAACGGCTCGCAGCAGGCGGCCACAGTGAGCCTCGACGCCGACAAGCAGCAGGCCACGTTTACGTTTTCCGAAACAGTCCCCGCTGGCAACGCCACAATCGGGATTCGCTATACCGGCATCCTGAACAACGAGCTGCGCGGCTTTTATTTGTCAAAAACCGCGCGCCGCAACTACGCCGTTACGCAATTCGAATCCACCGACGCGCGCCGCGCTTTTCCCTGCTTTGATGAGCCGGCGTTCAAGGCCACATATGACATCTCTCTGGTTATCGACGCCGCCGACACCGCCATCTCGAACACTGCCATCGCTGCCGATACGCCGGGACCCGGCGCGGGAAAGCATACCCTCGTGTTCGGCGCCACTCCCAAAATGTCCACTTACCTTGTCGCGTTCCTCGTGGGCGACTTCCAGTGCACCGGCGGGCGCCAGGACGACGTGGACATTCGCGTCTGCGCCACTCCCGACAAGGTTGCGCTCACGCCCTACGCGCTCGATATCGCCAGGTATGTTCTTCACTATTACGACGATTACTTCGGCATTCACTTCCCGCTCAAGAAGCTCGACCTTATCGGCATTCCCGACTTTGAAGCCGGCGCCATGGAGAACTTCGGCGCCATCACCTACCGCGAAACAGACCTCCTGCTCGATCCCACGACCGCCACGATCGCCGAGAAACAGGAAGTCGGCCTCGTCGTTGCGCATGAAATGGCCCACCAATGGTTCGGCGACCTGGTCACCATGCAATGGTGGGACAACATCTGGCTCAACGAGGGCTTCGCCACCTGGATGGAGTCGAAGCCTGTGGCCCAAATGCATCCTGAATGGAACATCCCGGAAGTGGTAGCTGGTGACGAACAGGACACCCTCAATACCGACGCACAGCCCACCACGCGCGCCATCCGCGCCAGAGCCGATACGCCCGAGGAAATCGACCAGATGTTCGATGACATCGCCTACGGCAAGGCCAGCGACGTGCTGCTGACGGTGGAGAACTACCTGGGCGAGGAAACCTTCCGCAGGGGCGTGCACGCTTATCTGGCGGCGCACGAATATGGCAACGCCACGGCAGAGGATTTTTGGAACGCGCAAACGGCGGTGAGCCACAAACCGGTGGACAAGATCATGGAGTCGTTGATCGTGCAGCCGGGCGAGCCCATCTTCAACTTCGGCGCGCCTGCCGATGGCTCGCCGCGGCGAGTCCCCGTCGCGCAGAGCCGATTCTTCCTCAGCCCCAGCATCATCCCCGATCCCGCGCAAAAGTGGACCCTGCCAATCTGCTTCAAAACCTCCGGCGCCCAGGACTGCGAGCTTCTCACGCCGGAATCTTCCAGCGTAACCGTGCCGAGTGCCGGCTTCTTCTTCGCCAACGCTGCCGGCAAGGGCTACTACCATAGCGCCTACGCGCCCGCGCAATATCAGGCCCTGGTCGCTCACGCCGAATCCGGCTTGACGCCTGCGGAGCGCATCAGCCTGGCCGGCGACGAGTGGGCGCGGGTGCGCGCCAACAATGCTACCGTGGGCGACTATCTGGAGCTCGTGGCTGCGCTCAAATCCGATACCAGCGCGGAGGTTTTCTCAAACGCCGCTGGGAAGATTGCAGCCATCGCTGACAAAGTGGCCTCAACAAAGGAGGAGCGCGACGAGTTGGCCGCATGGGTTCGCCGCAACCTGGCTCCCGAGTACGCAAAGCTCGGCGCCCCCGCGCCCGGCGATTCGCCCGGCAAGCGTGAACTGCGCGCCCAGCTCCTCGCCCTGCTTGTCGATCAGGGCAGCGACGGCGATCTCTCGGTTCAGGCGCGCCAAATCGCCGATCGCTACCTCGACGATCCCGCATCGGTCGATCCAACACTTGGACAAGCCGCTCTTGAAACCGCCGCCGGGAACGGCGACGCCGCGCTCTTCGAACGGTTGCAGAAGGTGTATGAAACCTCGGCTGATCCCGAGCTGCAGGAGATGGCGCTGCGCCTGCTGGTTCGGTTTCGCAATCCCGCTCTGCTCGAGCGGGCTCTCGAATACTCGGTTTCAAGCAAGGTTCGCAACCAGGACACGGCAATTCAGTTGGCCTTAGGTCTCCGGATTCCCGAAAACCGTGACGCCACTTGGAGCTTTGTAAAGTCGCATTGGGACCAGGTGCAAGCCAACCTGACCACCGATCTGGGCTCATATCTTGTAAGCGACGCCGGCAGTTTTTGTACGGCCGAAGCGCGCGACGACGTGAAGAGCTTTTTCACAGCTCACCCGGTGCCTGCCGCGGACGTGGCATTGAAGCACGCCCTCGAGAACATTGACGGCTGCGATGAACTGCGCCGCCTTCAGGAACCGAATCTGAAGACGTGGCTGGCGGCGCATTCTGGATCGTAGATAAATGGGGTATTCCGGGAAATGGCTACAGTTTCCGCAGCCGTTCGCAGGCTTCGTCGAGCTCGGCGTCCTGCTTGGCGAAGCAGAAGCGTAGCAGGTTCTCACCGCGCCCCTGGCGAAAAAACGCCGATCCCGCTACGGCAGCCACGCCGGTCGAGCGCAGCAGGTGCCGCGCTTTCTCGGCGGCTGTCTTGCCGGGCAGGCGCTCGGCGCTGGCCATGATGTAGTAAGCGCCCGGAGGTGTCGAGGCGTCCATGCCCGCGTCTTCAAGTGCAGCCAGCAGCCGGCCGCGCTTCGATTGATGATCGGCGGCCAACTGCGCATAGAAGCTCGGCGGCAACTGCTCCAGGCCCGCCGCGGCGCCCACTTGCAGCGGTGAGGGTGCGCACACATAGGTCAGGTCATGGAAGTGCCCCATCGTGGGCATCCATCGCGCGTCGGCCGTAGCGTAGCCGATGCGCCACCCGGTGATCGAAAACGTCTTGCTGAAACCCGAAAGCACAATGGTGCGTTCGCGCATGCCGGGCAGCGTCGCCGCGCAAATATGCTTCGCACCGTCATAGACGAAGTATTCGTAAATCTCGTCCGTGATGAGGAAGAGATCTTTTTCGATTGCGACTTGGGCGACGGATTCGAGTTCAGGCAGTGTGAATATCTTTCCCGTCGGGTTCCCCGGCGTGTTCAGCAGGATGGCGCGAGTGCGCGGAGTGACGGCTGCGCGCAGAGCATCCGCGTCGAGCTGCCAATCCGGCTCGGCCAGCGCGACCAGCACCGGATTGACGCGCAGCGAGTCGAGCGTGTGCACATGGTAGCCGTAGAACGGCTCGAAGACGAGCACCTCATCACCGGGATTCAGCAGCGCCATGGCGGCGGCGTGAAGGCCAGCCGTCGCGCCGCAGGCGACCATCACTTCGTTTTCAGCATCGTAGGCCAGTCCGTAATCGCGCATCTGCTTGGCTGCGATGGCCTCGCGCAGCCGCGCAATGCCGTCGCATCGCGTATAGATGTTCTGCCCATTGCGAATCGCCTGAATCGCCGCGGCCTCCACTACCTCGGGCACCGGCGTATCGCACACGCCCTGCGCAAGATTGATGCCGCCAATGCGGTCGCACTCTGTGGTCATCGCGCGGATTTCAGACTGCAGTGTTTCCGGCGCTAGCTCGCTCAGGGCAAGACGCGACGCGGTTCCGGCGGTGGGTATCGATGTACCGGGCACTGGGAAGATCCTTTGCAGCCATTTTACATTTTGGGCTTAAATTTTGGGCCGGTTCATTGCTTGTGCGCGCGAACGCAGCCAAAGTCTGCGCGAGCGTAGTATCGTGCAGGAAGAATCGATGCACGAGCTCTCCATCGCGGCCAGCATTGTGGAGGTGGTCACCGAGTCGGCCTCCGCGTATCCCGGCGCTCGTGTCACAGTCGTACGGTTGCGTGTTGGCGCGCTGGCCTCGATCGTCGAAGATTCCCTGCAGTTCTGTTGGGAGCTGGCCACGGAAGGCTCACCGCTTGCCGGCGCGACGTTGGCAATCAATATGCTTCCGGTGATCGTGCATTGCGGCGCTTGCGGCGCTGTTTCCGATATCGAAGGCGTGCAGAGTTTTCGCTGCCCGCGTTGCGGCGAGCTTGCGGCTCACCTTCGCCAGGGGCGCGAGCTGGAGATCGAATCGATCGAGTTGGAAGATCCGGAGATCGGGGAACCGCGGATTAACGCGCCGAATCCGGTCGAGGAGCACATATGACAACCCGAATCGTTGAGCTGCGCAGGGGAATCCTCAAGAAGAACGACGAGCTGGCGGCAGGGCTACGCCAGCGCTTCACATCAGCCGGAGTGCTGGTGCTGAATCTCGTCTCAAGTCCCGGCACCGGCAAGACAGCATTTCTCGAGTTGACTTTGCGTGAACTCAGATCTCGCGGCGCAAGAGCCGCGGCTCTCGTGGGCGATCTTGAAACCGACAACGACGCGCGGCGGCTGGCCGCAAGCGGAGCGCCCGTGCGCCAGATCAACACCCACGGAATCTGCCATCTCGATGCGGAGATGGTGACAAAGCACCTCGAGGGATGGGAAGGCGTCTCGCTCGCCGGTCTTAACTATCTCTTTATCGAAAATGTCGGCAACCTGGTCTGCCCCTCCAGCTACGACCTCGGTGAACGCATCCGCGTCGCGCTGCTCAGCGTGACCGAGGGCGAGGACAAGCCGCTCAAGTATCCGGGGCTCTTCAACTCGTCGGATGCGGCCGTCATTACGAAAATCGATCTTTCGGTTCCCTGCGGCTTCAACCGCGATCTCGCCCTCAAAAACATCAACGAAATCCGCCCCGGCATTCGAATCTTCGAGACCTCCGCCAAAACCGGAGCCGGTCTGGACAACTGGCTCGCCTACCTGGCCGAGCAGGCGCGGCCTTCCTGAATTGCAGAGGATGCACCAGAAACTCACCGAGCGTTCACATCTTTAACGTTGCGCAATGCTTGTCCGGAGCGGTACCTTTCACCTAAGGTCGGTAGCACAAGATGTGCCCATCGGATTCCCCCGGGCAGGACACGGCTGCGGAGAAGAGCGCCGAGCCGGGCTTTGCCCAAAACACAATCGAGCGGCTGTTCGAGTTTTCGCCGGACGCCATCCTCGTCGCGGACAAAGAGGGTGTGATGCAGGCCGCGAATCCGCGCGCCGAAGAGTTGTTCGGCTACAGCACTCAGGAGTTGATCGGCCGGCCGATCGAAATGCTGGTGCCGGCTCGTTTTCGCGGCGGCCACCCACGCCATCGCGAGAACTACAGTGCCCACCCCCGCACCCGTCAAATGGGCGCGGCCCTTAATCTCTTTGGCCTGCGCAAGGATGGCGTCGAATTCCCCGTCGACATCATGCTCAAACCCATGCAGACCGAAAGCGGTCACGCCGTGGTCAGCTTCATCCGCGACGCAACCGAGCAACGCGCCGCGCAGGAGGCGCTGCGGATCAACGATCTGCGCCTGCGCTCTATCGTCGAGAGCATCGGCGAGTACGCGATTTATCTTCTCGATCGCGACGGCCATGTGCTCACCTGGAATCCAGGCGCCGAACGCATCAAGGGTTACAAAGCGGATGAGGTGCTCGGACTGCACTTCTCGCGCTTCTTTACCCAAGAAGATCAGGAGCGCGACCGTCCAGCCGAGCTGCTGCACCAGGCCGCGGCCAGGGAGCGCGTAGAAGAAGACGGCTGGCGCGTGCGCAAGGACGGCTCTCGCTTCTGGGCCAACGTCGTGATCACGGCCATCCGCGACAGCAGCGGTGAGGTGACGGGATTTGCCAAGGTCACCCGCGATACGACTGACCGCAAGCGCGCCGAGGAGGCATTGATCTTTCAGCTCAGCGGCGCGCTGCTTGCGAATATGGATGCGGGAAAACTTCTGGAGGCGATTTCGGCTTCCATCCGCGAGGTAATTCCGCACGACAACGCGGGCCTGGTGCTTCACGACGCGGCTTCAGATGACATGGTGGTGCAGTTCTTGGGAGAGGCCGGAACAGATGCCTTTCAGGGCGAATTGCGTGTACCCATCGATAGCTCATTGTCCGGAATCGCATTCCGCACGCGTGAGCCGGTGCTGCTGGAAAATATCGCCAAATCGTCCCATGGTCCGGATTCACTCAATTACCTCAAGCGAATGGGTATGCGGTCCGGAGTCTGGGTTCCGCTTGTTCATCACGGCAAGGCGCTTGGCGCGCTTTCCGTCGTCAGCAGGCAGGAGGGCAGTTTCGGGCAGCGCGAAGTGGAGATGCTGGTCCAGATTGCCGGGCAGGTGGCGATGGCCGTCGATAACGCGATGGCCTTCCGGCGCATTGCGGAACTGCGTGACCGGCTGAATCAGGAAAAACAATATCTTGAAGAGGAGATTAACGTCGAACACCGGTTCGACGACATCGTGGGCGAAAGCACCGGCCTGCGCAATGTGCTGCGCCAGATTGAAACCGTCGCGCCCACGGATGCGACCGTCCTCATCGAGGGAGAAACCGGGACCGGCAAGGAATTGCTGGCGCGCGCCATTCACCGGCTGAGTGCGCGCAGCGAGCGCACCTTCATCAAGCTGAATTGCGCCGCCATCCCCGCCGGCCTGATTGAAAGCGAACTCTTTGGCCACGAAAAAGGCGCGTTCACGGGCGCCATTGCGCGCAAAATCGGCCGCGTGGAGCTGGCGCACGAGGGCACGCTGTTTCTCGACGAAGTGGGCGAGCTACCGCTCGATCTGCAACCCAAGCTGCTGCGCGCATTGCAGGAGCGGGAGATCGAGCGCCTTGGGGGTACGCGGCCCATCGCGGTCAACGTGCGCCTGATCGCCGCCACCAATCGTGACCTGGCCAAAATGGTCGCGGAAAAAGAATTTCGCAGCGATCTCTACTATCGCCTCAAGGTCTTCCCCGTTTTTGCCCCTCCCTTGCGCGAGCGCGCCGCCGACATTCCCATCCTCGTGCGCCACTTTGTCTCGCGCCACGCCCGCCGGATGGGCAAAACGATCGCAACCATCCCGCCCGAAGCAATGGCGGCACTTGTAGCTTGGAAATGGCCCGGCAACATTCGCGAGTTGGAAAACTTCCTCGAGCGCGCCGTAATCCTCTCCCGTGGGCCCGCACTCCATGTGCCTCTGGCCGAACTTGAAGCTATGGAAGAGGAAGAAGAGAACGCGACCGAAGTCAAATCCACTCTGCACGCCGCCGAGCGCGATCACATCCTGCGCGCGCTCCGCGAGGCCAAGGGCATCATCGGAGGACCCGGCGGCGCAGCCGAGCGGCTCGGGCTCAAGCGCACCACGCTCAACTCAAAAATCAAAAAGCTCGGCATCGAGCGCGGCGACTATATGTAGTCTCTGTGACGAAATATCGTCATCGTCACTTCGTCGCGTCGCGCTCTTCTTTACGCAACGACTTCGGGCCCCCTAAAAAACTAACCCCTTCGCTTTCAGCGCTTCTCGCGCTTTGCTGTGCGTCGGCACAGGTTTGGCACGCGCCGTGCCTTATCACAGGCGTGGCGCAGGACGAGCCAGCAAGTGCTTCGAATCTACTTTCAAGAAAACCCGAACTCGATTGTGATCAAGCTGGAAGGGCGCGTCGCCGGACCCTGGGCTGCCGAACTTGGCCGCCTGTGGGAAGAAAAGGCTCCGGCCGTAGCGCAGAAAAAACTGTCTCTTGATTTGCGGGAAACCACGTTTGCTGACGCCGGGGGGATCAAGGTTTTGAGAGCCATCTACTCTCAATCTGGAGCCGCGATCCTCTCTGGCACACCCTGGACCGAGTATCTTGCCCAAGAGGTAGCGCGCAAGAACTCTCAACTAGCGGACACGGAGAGCTGAGATGCAAATGGGACATGATCTAACGAACAACGCGGGTACGCCTTCTTACCTGAAGGGCGAGTTCTTTAAGGCACTGCCGGCGGCTGCGCTGGCTGATCTTGGGCCGCTTCTCGCGTCCTCCTCCTATCCCTCCAATGTAGTTCTCTTCGCTGAGACAGAGCCGGCTTCGGGCATCTACGTCGTCCTCGACGGCGAAGTCAAGCTCTCGATCAACTCGAGCGATGGCCGCCGCCTGAGTTTCCGCATCGCCAAGGCCGGCGAGGTGTTGGGGCTGTCGCCTACGCTCTCAGGCGGCGAATACGAGATGACCGCCGACACTCTTTATCCGGCCAGAATCGCCCACATCTCGCGCCAGGTGTTCCTGCAATTTCTTTCTCGTCATCCGGAAGTCTATCCCCTCGTCACCCGCGAAATCAGCCGTAACTTCAACCTTGCCTGCGAACAGTTGCGCATGGTTGGTCTGTCGACGTCGGTCCCTGAGCGCCTGGCCCGCCTGCTGTTGGTGTGGAGCGATGAGCCCGGCCAAAAGCGCGAGCAGTCTGCGCACTGCCGCATGTCGATGACACACGAAGAGATCGGCGAATTCATCGGCGCCTCGCGTGAGACCGTCACGCGCACGCTGAGCATCTTCAAGAACCGCCGCCTGGTGGCGCAGCACGGATGCACGCTTACGATTCCCAGCCGCGTCGCTCTGGAAAGTTACGCGCGCGGGTAATGCTCATTGGTTTCTCTTGGGCTGCAGATTTTCACGGGGGAACAAGGCAAGGGGTTGGATTAGCCGCTCGCATGAGTCGCGGGATCTAGAAGACATTCTGTAGCTCCGATGAGCGGCCTGATTTTCGTGCGCGTTTCGCTATCGCTTTTTTAGTTCATGCAATGCAAGCCGCGCCGCGTGGTAGCCGCACATGCCGTGCACGCCTCCGCCTGGCGGCGTAGACGCTGAACACAAGTAGAGTTTGTGTGCTCCGGTCGAGTAGCCCCCGCGAGTCGGCCGGAAGATAACCTGACGCAGCGTCATTGCGCCGCCACTGATGTCGCCGCCTGCCAGATTCGCGTCCATCGCTTCAAAAGCCGCGGGAGAGGAAACGTGCTTCGCCAGAATGCAGTCCCGGAATCCCGGCGCGAAGCGCTCGATCTGCGCCTCAATCCGATCGGTCATATGGACGGTTGACCCATTCGGAACGTGGCAATAGGCCCACAGAACATGTTTGCCCTCGGGCGCGCGAGACGGATCAAAAAGCGTTGGCTGTGCCACCAGCACGAAGGGCCGTTCGGCTTCGCGCCCGTTGGCGACAGCATATTCGGCCTCCGCAATCTCCTCGAATGTTCCGCCCAGGTGCACTGTAATTGCCCGCCGGCAATCCGCCGCATGCCACGGAACAGGCTGCAAGAGAGCGTAATCGATCTTGAACGCGCCTGGCGCGCGTTGGAACCGCTCCAGCTCGTTTTTGTATTTTGGCGCCAGCCGCTCGCCGGCAATCGCAAGCAGTTGCCGCGGCGCGATGTCGAAGAGCACGAGATCGCTGCTCGTTTCCAGTTCACGGAAAGCGGCCGCATCAATGCGGCACGAGGTGTGCACTGTTCCGCCCAGCGTTTTCAGGTAGCCAATCAGTGCCTGCGTAATGGCCTGCGCGCCGCCGCGCGGAATGGGCCAGCCCACCGCGTGTATGGTGATGCCGAACATCCATCCGATGGTCGCGCTCAGTGGCCGGTCGAAGCTTAGGAACGAGTGTCCTGCCAATCCCGCGAAGATGGCCCGTGTGCGCGGGCTGACGAAGTGGCTCTTGGCGAAGCCCTGCGCGGATTGGAGCGCCGTCAATCCGAATCGCGCCATGCGCAGCGGATGATGCGGGATGCGCAACGCCGGTCCAAGCGAGTCTCCCGCAAACTCCATCCAGTGGTCGGCCGCCGGCTGCATCAAGTCCCGCCATAATTTGCCGTCCGCTCCCAGCGCCCGCTCCGCATGCTCCAGGTTGCGCTCCAGCACAACAGCCGATCCATCGTCGAGCGGATGCGCCAGCGGTGCTTCTCCGTGGATCCATTCCAGGCCGTGATCAGCCAGAGGCAGCGTGGCAAAAAACGGAGACCCGGCCGCGAAGGGATATACAGCCGAACCAAAGTCATGCGAAAACCCGGGCAACGTGAGCGGTAGCGTTCGAACGGCGCCGCCCGGCTCGGCTTCGGCCTCGAAGACCTCCACGCGCATCCCCGCCTGCGCCAGCACAATGGCCGCGGCAAGCCCGTTGGGACCCGATCCAATCACGCATGCGCGGCTCATCGTCTCACCTTTTTCCGGCCGATGGAATCTCAGTCATGTGGGGGTAGCTCTTCCGGCCATTCCACCGCGGCAAAGTGTCCATCCGCGGCCATTGTCAGTTCTGGCGCGTACAGGCCCAGATACTCGCGACGCCACCAGTTGCCGGTTTTCCGTTTCTCATCCTCCGTCGTAAACCAGTATTGCCAAATGACCGCGCGCACATAGCGCGGCGGAATCTGCGGAAACGGATTGCCGCGAAACAGCGCTAGCACGTCGCCGTCGCCAAGCAACAGTCGCTCCTCGGTCAGCGGGACGAACTCGTTCTCGCGCCAGCCTCCCAGCGAGGCAAACCATAGGTTCCAGTCGAAGCGCGGCTGATAAGGAGCATAGATGCCGGGTGCCTCATTCAACACCTGCGGCTTGTTTCGAAACGGATACGGCGTCCAGTTTGCGCCGTCGTCGGAACCCTGGAATTCGATCTCGTAGCGCCCGCGTGTCATCACTGCGAAAAGCCCATATTGATTCGCAATGCGAAACGGCTCGAGCGCGATCAGCGGCTTGATCGGCAACGGAATATCGCGCAGCGGAATCCTGATCATCTCAACAGTCGTGTTGTAAGCGATCCATGTCAGCATGAATGCCGCCGCGGCAAGACGCGCAATCCACCGCGAAAATCCGAGATGATCGAGAAGTGTGTGATGCTTTGGAACACGATCGCGCGCTTCGATGTCCGCAGTCGTCATGCTGGGCTCGCCCACGCCCAGAATCGACAACGGCTGCTCATTGTCGGGCGCCGGCGCTGCAATCGGCTCAGGCTCGCGCGGGCGGAAGCGGGCGGGAACGAAACGCAGAAGATATTTATCATCGAGCAACAAAACGCCGAGGGAGAGCACAAGATAATTCAGGAATGCATAGTTTGCCGTGATGATGACGCCGATCTCCCACGGCGTAACGATGAAGAAAAGAATCAGCCGCACCCGGCGCGGAAAGAACATCATGAATACGAGGCCCAGCTCGAGCGCCAGGGTTGCTCCGACGGTGGCCGCATGGAACCAATGCGGCAGATGCTCGACGTACCATCCAATCCATGTGGGCAGAGGCCCGTTCTGGTAGTACTCGTCCATCGCCGTAAAGGTGCGCCATTGCTGGTCGCCGCTCGCCAGCTTCACCATGCCCGATTCGAAGTAGATTCGAAACCACTCCCATTGCAGCAGAAACCAGCTCGCGCGCGAAGGCGGATCGTGCGCGCCCCAACCCGGCAATAGCCCGCGCGGTGCGAAGAACAGCGCAAGGAATCCTGCTTCCAGCAACATGCCGTCCGACTGATAGCCCGAGAAAATGCTGCTCGCTCCGACAAACGAAAGGAAACATATAAAGCAGACGAAAAAGCTCAGGCGGGGCCACACATTCAGAAAAGCAGTCACTGCCGCAATGAGCCCGATCCACGTTACTGCCATCATCGTCGCGGAGCTCGACGAGATCCAGTAGAGCGACGGAGCATACCAGTAGCGCTCCAGGCCCAGCTGCTGCGCTATATCGGCCAGATAGTCCCGCGCAGGCAGAATGCCGTCAGGACCGATCAAGCCCTTGATCTGAACCAGCAGCGAATAGAACGCGGAGAAGTAGATGAGAGCCAGTGCGCGCAGAAAGATCCACCGTGGAACCATCTGTCCACGCGGGCCTCGATGCTCATCAAAGAGCCATCGGAAGACGTCAATCAGCCTGCTCCGCCGCATCTCCCGAACAGGATAACGGCCTGGCGGTGCTTCAACCTAAATGAACGTGTCATCTTCCGTTCATTATTCCCCGCCCCGTTCCCGTTACACTCTTCCTTGGTGATCCATGTTGAACTCACACTCTGCATCGCGGTCGTTTCTTCTTGCATTTCTTGGTCCCCTTCTTTCCAGCCTGCCGCTGGTGCAACCTGCCGGCGCGCAAGCCACCGCGCGCGACGCCGACCTGCAGCTTGTCATCGTGCTCACCCGCCACGGCGTTCGCTCTCCGCTCGCATCGCAAGCCGACCTCGGCAAATACTCGGCCGCTCCCTGGCCAGCCTGGGAAGTCGCGCCCGGCATCCTCACCGCCCACGGCTATGATCTGATGAAAAGCTTTGGCGCCTGGGATCGCGCGAAGTTCTCCGCCGAAGGATTGCTCGCGCCCACTGGCTGCACCGACGCAAGTCGGGTCACGATCCTGGCCGATATTGATGAGCGCACGCGCGAAACCGGCAAGGCGCTTTCCGAGGGGATGTTTCCCGGCTGCAAGGTCAGCGTTCATTCGCAGCCCGATGGAGTCGCTGATCCCCTTTTCAGCCCACGGAAGGCGAACGTTGGCCATTCGGATCCGAAGCTTGCGGCGGCCGCGATCGCAGGACGGATCGGCGGCAACCCCGCCAATCCCACCGAAACCTACCGCCCGCAGTTGGCCGCGCTTGATCGCATTTTGGCCGGTTGCGGGCGCCTGCCGCCCAATCCGCAGCGAACCTCAATCTTCGACATTCCAGCCAGCCTCAAGCCCGGATCGGGCGATTCCCCAGTGTCGGTGCGCGGCCCGCTCGCCACGGCCTCCACGCTGGCTGAGAATCTGCTGCTTGAATACACGCAGGGCATGAGCGACGCCGATACCGGCTGGGGATGCGTAGACGGCGCGACTTTGCGCTACGTGATGCAAGCCAACATTGCGGCCTGGAATTATGCCGACCGCACGCCCGCCGTCGCGCGCATCTACGCCTCCAATCTTCTCAACCACATTCGTCTGACAATGGAGCAGAGCGTCACAGGAAAGCCCGTTCACGGCGCGCTCGGCCAGCCCGGCGATCGCCTCGTCATCCTGGTCGGCCATGACACGAACATAGTCACCCTCGCAGGCGCCCTTGGTATCGATTGGATCGCCGATGGCCGCGCGGACGATTCGCCGCCAGGCGGCGCGTTGGTTTTCGAACTTTGGCGCTCGCGCCACGCCGGATCCTTCGTGCGAATTTCATTTACCGCGCAAACTCTCGAACAGATGCGCAATTCAGCACCGCTCACGCCTGCGAATCCGCCGGTAGAGGCGCCCATCTTCGTCCCCGCATGCAGCGGCTCCGATCTCTCCTGTCCCTGGGATGGCTTCTCCGCAGCTTTGCGTCAGGCGACTGACCCGGCTTACGTCAGCGAACTGCCCTAGTCTAGCCGCGTCAGGTACGCGCCGCCTTCCACCGGATGCAGTTGGCGTGCAATCTGCTCGGCCTGCACGCGGTCGTCGCCCTGCGGGCGGATGCGCACCCAGAAGCTCTTTTCTCCCGGAAACTCCGTCACGTTTGCGCCGGGATACGTCTCAAGCAACTGTGCCTTCAGCGCAAGCGCGTCGTCCTCGTTGTGAAATGCGCCGATCTGCACGCACCAGCGCCCGCCGGTCTCGATCGGCTTGGGCGTCTCGTACACGTCCATGCGCACCAGCGCCATCCCTGCACGGTAAACGCCCACTGCTTTAGCCGAGGCAATGGTCAAATCGAGCATTCGATCTTCGACAAACGGACCCCGGTCCGAAATCCGCATGGCGCTCGATTCGCCGGTCTTCAGATTGGTCACCACTACCAGCGATCCCATGGGCAGCGTGCGATGCGCGGCCGTCATCGCATCGTCGTCGAAGACCTGCCCATTCGCGGCGTGCCGGCCCTTGTAAGGCGCGGTGTACCACGTGGCGTAGCCAACTTCGCTCAGCACCGGCTTGTGCGCGGCAACAAAAGCGAGATCGTCCTCGCTGATCCCTCCTGCAGGCACGGGCGTCACCGGTATTCTTGCCGGGGCCGGCGCAGATGCAGTTGGCGGCAATGGACCCGGCTCGGCCTCCGGAGGCAGTGCCTGGGGAGGAGCCACGCGCGTGTTCTCACGGTGCTTGCAGCCGCTCGTCCCCAACAATAGACCCGCCACCAAACCCGCAGTCATTGCCCGGCGCCAGATCGCGCCGCGCCGGACTGCGTCGGCCCGGTCGTCCCTGCCCCGAAGTACCCCAGCGCTCAAGTGCGCGGCCTCTTATCTTGGTTGTTCGTCTGGCCGGGGGACTGGTTCGCTGTTGGGTTGCTCTGCCGCTCAAAGCGATCGGCAAGGTTACGCAAAGTGTCAGCAGCCGTCCGCATGGCCGAGATCGATTCCCTGCGCACCTGCGGAATCACTGCATCGTTCACATAAGTAATTGCGTGGCGCAACTCCATCTCGATCAGTTCGATCGCTTCTTCGATCCGCCGGCCCACTCCTCCGGCGCCATAGCCGGGTGTGTTTGGTGCGCTCATAAGTTACTTCCCTTCCTAATGAACCTGTCCAAAGTCTGCGCGACGTGACGCACCGCGTCAATGCCTCGGCGCATGCCGGGGATCGGCCGAATTACTATGGACGCAAGCGCTCCGCTTTCGCATGAAGAACTTAAAGAGCAAAACCACGAGATGCGGCCAACCTTCCCAATGGTTGAGTGGACGACGCGCCTTCTTCCTCCCGGTCTTCGCACTTGCGTCGGCCGTTCTCGCCGGCCAATTCGTTGCCGCCCAAACTCAGACCGGCCAAACGTCAGTTGCTCAACCAGCGCCTGATCTCCCACCCGCTCCTCAACCGCAAAACGGAGCTCAACCGGGCGCGCCCCCGCCAGTAGCCCCAGCGACTGTGCCGATACAGAGCCCTCAATCTCAGAATCCCGTCAGACGTCCCGAACCGATTGGGCCCTGCGAAGTGAAGAACGCAGGCGCGCCCACGGCGGCCACCACCGGCACTGGCGGAGTCGCCGGTCCCAACGCGGGCAACGGTTCGAGCAATACCGGCTCGAATGCAAACACTGGCTCGACTGCGAATCAGTCGAAGGTTGGCGCCCAACCCGTCCGACTCATCAACTGGTATGCGCGCTTCGTCAACGGTCCCGTAGTCGTGTGTTTTTCACCCGAGCAAAAACTCCGCCTGGCCGTCGATAACCTCATCAACCCCTGGAATCTCGCCACCATATTCGGCACGGCTGGCATCGAAGTCGCGGCCAACTCGCACACGGCCTACGGTCCGGGATTTCCCGGCTGGGGCCGATTGTCAGGGGTCAACTTCACCCAGGATATGACCGATCAGTTCTTCGGCACCTTTCTGGTTCCTGCAATCACGCACACTGACCCGCACTACCATCGCCGTCCCGACCTCAGCATCCCGCGCCGCACCCTTCATTGCGTCGAACAGATTTTCTGGCAGCGCGCCGACAACGGCAGGCACACATTCAACTACTCGCAAATCGTTGCGCCGCTCTTCGATATTGCAATTTCGAATCTTTATGTGCCCGGCCAGCAAACCCATTTTTCGGCTGATGCCGAGCGCTATGGCGTCGATCTGGCCACCGCGCCCATCGACAACTTCATCACCGAATTCGTGCCCTCCATCGCCAGCCACATCCACACGCACGTGGTCTTCGTCCAGCGCATCATCAACCATGTCGCCGCCAATCCGCCGTAAACCGCGGTCGAGGCGCCCGAATCCTCAAATAACGCGCCACCATTGCTGCCTCAGTTCGCGATTTTCTCGAAATCTGGATTGTCGTTGGGCAGTCTTGTCGTGGTAAATTCACATCACAACTCCCCCGATATGCAGGTTTCATCAACCGCAACGGAGGTTATTCGAGAAAATGAAAAGCGTTCGCAGTTCCTGCTCTTTGAGAGCACTTTGCCTGGCGTTTGCATGCATGCTGATGGGCGTGATGAGCGTCCAGGTGGCCAACGCGCAGGCCGCTCCCCCGCCGATCGGCAACTGGGTCAATCAAAACAAGTCCAATGGGCTGGTGGTCGAGCCGAGCGGCACCTGCGGCTTCCTCGTCAACGGGAAGGCGAAGTGGTCCGGCACCTGCAGGTGGGAGACCCCCTCGGCCAGAGGCGGCATCCTGGATCTGCAGTATCCGATGCCTCTCGCGCCCGGGCACATTCGTTGGAGCGTTATCTACGTGAATCAGACAACCATTACTCTCGAT
>Ga0206924_1001_pt3 | contig 21194 bp, 17 predicted proteins | sample Alteio_BWOrgHeat_61_FD_152947 | JGI IMG/M metagenome (GOLD analysis project Ga0206924, IMG submission 152947) | Enriched cells from forest soil in Barre Woods Harvard Forest LTER site, Petersham, Massachusetts, United States -... | ecosystem: Environmental > Terrestrial > Soil > Temperate forest >...
TTGTAAGGGGAGCGACATATGCGCTCGACAAATATTTTTTGCTTGGACCACGTCATAATACGAGCACATCTTTACCTCCCCGACAACTGAACATGAGTTAATACACATTATTAAAATTATTAATGTAGCGCATATTCGGTTCTATAGGGTACTGAGAACGTACTCACAGATGACTTTGCCAAACTAAAAAAACATAATTGAGTGCGTACGTGTGCCCTTTGAGAACCGAATAGAAAGGATCCAACAGGCTGTTGGAACGGGGGGGCTGGGGTTTCGTTCAAAACCCCAGCGAAAAAAAACGATATTGATATATATAACAAGAATAGGAATCGAACAATTAAACTAAAGAAAAAAAAGAAAAGCCCAGCGGCAGCGCCTTGCTATAATCCCAAATCTTTAATAAATGCATCCATGCGCGGCTCTCTACCAAGAAAATCAATTAACAATGCGCGAGGATCTTTAGAACCACCTTTGCCCAGTACTTGCTGAGCATAGCGCGTACCAATTTCTGGATTTAATAAACCATGTTTTTTGATTTCTGAAAACACATCAAGCGCAAACACTTTTGACCAGAGGTAGCCGTAATATTTTGCACCATAACCAGTCAAATGACCAAATGAAGTATAAAAATGAGTATTTGGATCTTGATACAAACGAGGTGCCATCCGTGCATAGAGTTCAGTTTTTATCTTGTAAGGATCTTTTTCTGCGCCAGGTGCATAATACTGCAATGCAAGCAACCCGTAACGACCTTGCCCCTGTACAAATAATGCTGAATCAAATGTTTTAAGATTAAGAATGTTGGCAATAAGTTCATCCGATAGGGGCTCGCCCGTTTGATAATGACTGCTTACCATCTTTAAAATATCTTTATCCCACAACCACTCTTCTAACATTTGCGAAGGTAACTCAACAAAATCACGCTTTACTTTAGTGCCAGAAAAAGATGCTACTGCTGTTTTACCCAATATTGCATGCATTGCATGACCAAATTCGTGAAAGAATGTTTTGACATCATCACGCTTTAATAATGATGGTTTTGTTGCCGTAGATTTTGGAAAATTAGCAACAACTACCGATATGTCAGGAATATCTCTACCTTCAACATCTCGTACCGTAGGAACAACGGTACAATGACACGCATGATTATATTTATTATCTCGTGGATACAAATCAAGAAACAGCGTGCCGAGCAATTCAGTATCACCTTTGCGATACACTTGAATAGCTTTCACTTCTGCATGCCACATGTCACTAACCGGTACTTCTTTAAATTCAAGATCAAAAAACTGTTGATAAATATCTAAAAGACTCGCAATTGTTTTTTCCATAGGGAAATATTCAGAAAGCTTTTGCTCATCAACTGCTAAGTGATTTTTCTTATATTGCGTTTTTATATATGCCAAATCCCACGGTTTTATTTTACCATCTTCCGTTAAAGTAACTGATTGGAGCATATCACTAAGCAAACGATCAAGTTCTGCATTTTCTTTATCGCGTGTACGCGAAAGCAGATCGTATAAAAAGGTGGTTGCACGTTCTGGTGAACCTACCATTTGATCATCTAGATCTAAATAAGCATAACTGCCAAATCCAAGTGCTTGCGCAAGTTCATCACGTTTTTTAATAACTTGTTTAAGTACTTCTTCATTTGCAGGGTAAGCGCGATTGTTAAATGCCTCATACAAACGTTTGCGTGTATCTTCTACATCACAATTTTCTGAAATGGCGTGGTATGTAGGATAATCAACCCCAAGAATATATTCGCCATCATCAGTTTGTTTTAAACTACCAATAAAATCTTCATCAACCCCAACAAGCCCTTCACGCGTTACCGTTATGGTACGATTGTCTTCAGCAATGTTTTTGTCAAACATCGAGGAGATTTCAGCAAGTTCTTTTTTAATATTCACCACAACTTGCCGCTCAGCATCAGGTAGACCTAATCCCGCACGTTCAAAATCTTTTAAGGTTTCTGTAACAAAATAGCGCTGTTCTTGCGTAAGTTCTTCTTGTGGAGCGATATCCGATGCATATGATTTAAATAGATCATACAATGCTTTATTATTACTAATCTCTTCTACAAAAAATTGTTGTATTTCCACACTTTTCTTGTGTGCCATTTCACGCATTTCTGCATCTGGATGCAGCATTTCTATAATAGAAATCGTATTATGAAAAATAGAAAGGTCTGAAAGAACACACAGGCGATCGAATGCTTGAGCTACCGTTTCAAATGAGCGTTGCTCCAATGGCACTGCAAGTAATTGTTGCATATCCGCACGCAAGGTACTTATATATTTTTGTGTTAACGTCTCTATTTCTTGCGGTGTTTTAGGGAACAAACTTACGATATCATCAATAGTATAGGCACGATTTTTCATAGACATTTCCGTATCTTGCTGAGACTGCATACAAGCCATCAAAGTAATTACACAAACTAGTAATAACAAGGGTACAATATACCTATTCATCTGACTACTCCCACTAAAATCAAACATTTTTCTACTGCGTTTCTATTTCGTCACTTATGCTAGAGCACAGGTGCATATCATCGTCAAATGTCATAAATGATGCTTCATGATTTTGAGCAATACCATTTTTATTACTCATACCCACTGGCATCAGCGTATTATCGGCAAATATAACATGGAGTGTCTCATCTTCTTGTGGAATAACATTTTTAACTGCTTTATTATTACAAAATTTTTGAAAATCTTCTTGAGTAAATGCCATGGAATTATTGCTATGATCCTCTACAAGATAGCGATCTTTATAACTTTTTAAAAAAGTTTCGCTCTCAGAGCTCTCATGCTCATATGATGAGTCTGGGCGATGATTATGCACAACCACTCGACCATCATACATCATATTAATATAAGAAATATCTTTTTTATGGGGTCTTATCCATTTAGCATACCAAGACCCTTCATATATCCAAAAATAACCATCCGGAATGGGGTGCTGCATAGGCATTTTCGCCAAGACATAGTTCATTACTTCGTTTGTCGCCAGTTGAGGCTTAATTTCTTTCCACTGATACGCATAGTAGGCGATATTCCAAAGTGCTTCTTGCGAAATTAAACCTCTTTTATAATCAAGCGGTATCCGCTGCTGGCTCAAAGATGCCAGCGAACTTTTTTGTGGATAATAACACAGGGGATAAGGCATAGAAAGCAAACTTCGCCTAACATTCACGAGAACAGATAACGCATCTTTTTCTTCATCAGAAAATATGGTACCATCTTCGCCATATATACGTGCCCCTGATAATGTTTTTCTAAACCCAGCCTGCATCAACCGTTTTTTTAAAACGGGAAAAAATACTGCTTCTTGTAATGGAAGAGCTTCTGTATCTTTATCACCTACCAAAATAAGGGGACAAGGATCTGGACAAGGATTTACCTCTAAACGCAACTCTAATTCCATCGCTCTTAGAGATAATGAAAAAAGACAGCTTATAAGACCAATCAATCTCATATCTCTTAGTTCCCCCATGCATCAATGTATAGTTTAGAATCGTCATAATCCTATACATTTTGGTAAAAAAACAAGGCTACTGCAACTTCTTTTTTAGTTCATATCATTGCTCACGTAGTCTAATTGCTTTTTGGAAATCAAGTTTCTCTGCTGCATACTGCATATCGCGTTCTAGCATAACAAGCTGCGTATGGATATCACCAGCTTCAAAAGTTTCTGTAACGTTTTCGACTTTCTGTTTTTTAGGCTTTCTTTTGCTACACTCAGAAAAAAATGATATGTATTGCACTGTAATTAAGGATTTTTTTGAGTACATTCAAATAATATAACTCATAACTTTTCCAGCAAAAGAAGGACTAATAACATGAAAATAGTATTAAGTGCAGCAATTGCATTAGTAAGCTTTCAAATATCACAGGGAATGAATAAAGATGAAATAAGGTTAGATGGACAAAAAATTATAGCGTTTTCTCGCTATCAAACAGATAAAACCGTATGTTATAAGGCATCGTTAGAAAATAACACTACACTTTCCGCAACCCTCTTGGCGACAGGCGGCTATTATTGCTCACGTTCAGAAAATATAGGTGGTTGTGTTTTTGATGGAAACGTGCCAGATGGTTCTGAGGAGAGAATATTTTTTACTGGGGGTTATGTTTTTGATGGAAACGTGCCAGATGGTTCTGAGGAGAGAATATTTTTTACTATGGCAAAATTATATGAACAATGGGAAAAAAGCAAACAATAATAACTGATTAAACTAACCTGGCATAAAACACACAAAGAGCAGTGATTCACTTATCACTGCTCTTTTCCTTTATTTACCATCAAGTTTCTTTTTCAGCTCATACCATTGCTCACGTAGTCTAATTGCTTTTTCGAAATCAAGTTTCTCTGCTGCATACTGCATATCGCGTTCTAGCATAATAAGCTGTGTATGCACATCACCAGATTCAAGAATTTCAATTTCTTGAACTTTTTGCTTTTTAGGCTTTCTTTTAGAAGCTTGCGCAATTGCTTCTTGGAGATTCACAATACTTTTTGTTACGTCACGTTGCACGGAACGCGGTGTAATTCCATGCTCTTGATTAAATGCCTGCTGTATCTGTCTGCGACGAGCCATTTCATTCATAGCATTGCGCATCGATTTAGTAATAGTATCAGCATAAAAAATAACACGCGATTCTGCATTACGTGCTGCACGGCCGGCAATTTGCACTAATGAACGCGCATCGCGTAAAAAGCTTTCTAAATCTGCATCCATAACGGCAACCAATGCGACTTCAGGAATATCTATTCCTTCTCGCAACAAGTTCACCCCAACCAAACAATCAAAAACGCCAAGACGTAGTTTTTGTAATAATTCTGTACGTTCCGGTGTTTTTAGATCGCTATGCAAGTAACATACTTTTAACTCTTGCTCTTCGAGATATTCTGCAAGCTCTTCTGCACTTTTTTTAGTCATAACCATAACTAATGATCGGAACCCTTTATCGCGCGTCTCTTTAATATTTCTGACCAGATGATCCATTTGCCCAATGCGTGGCACAACTTCTATTTCTGGATCTAATAAACCGGTTGGTCGAATAATCTGCTCAACAATCTGATCGCTCTTATTAATTTCATAGTCACCTGGTGTTGCAGATACAAATATCACATCATTAAAATAACGCTCTATCTCTTCAAACTTCAGTGGACGATTATCATATGCTGATGGTAAACGAAAACCAAAATCGATTAATGCAGATTTACGCGCACGATCGCCATTATACATGCCTCGCAATTGAGGGAGCATAACATGCGATTCATCAAGAATGCACAAAAAATCTTTAGGAAAGAAATCTAAAAGACAAAATGGCGCTTCCCCAGATTTACGACCATCAAAATAGACTGAATAGTTTTCTATGCCATTGCAATAACCTGTTTCATTAAGCATTTCGATGTCATGCATTACTCGCTGCTGAATGCGATCTTGATAGATCTCTTTTTGCAATTGCGGCGCCCACTTTTCCAAATCAGCACGAATGGCGCGCATTGCAGCTTCTTGACGGTCTACTGGTGTAACAAAATGTTTTGCAGGAAAAATAAGCGTATTATCAAGATTCATCAACACCGCATTTGTACGCCTATCAACCCATTGCATACCATCAATATAGTCTCCAAAAAGTTCTACACGTAGAATTTCTTTCTGATACGGCAGACAAATATCTATTGCATTTCCACGTACTTGAAAAGTTCCTGAATCGCGCTCAACATCGTTACGTTTATATTGAATAAAAATAAGTTGCTTAATAAGATCTTGTCGCGTTATTTTCTGCCCCATAGATAATGAAAAAGCAAGGTCACGATAATCTGATGGGTTACCAAGAGAATAAATAGAAGAAACTGATGCAATCACAATAGTATCAGGCCTATTGATAAGCGAAGCCGTTGCTTCTAGTCGTAAACGTTCAATCTCACTATTTACTTTTGTTTCTTTGGGAACATAAATATCTTGTGCCGGAAGGTATGATTCAGGTTGGTAATAATCATAATAACTGACGAAATAGCAAACTTTATTTTCAGGAAAAAAGAGCGAAAACTCTTCATATAACTGAGCAGCCAAGGTCTTATTTGGTGATAATATAAGTACTGGCTTTTGTTGTTGGGCAATAACATGCGCCATGGTATACGTTTTTCCTGAACCAGTTACACCTAACAAGGTTGATTTTCCAGGCCTTCCTGCCACCAATTGTTTAATGGCCTCAGGCTGACTACCAGAAGGTGGAAATGGAACATGGAGTTTAAATAATGGTTTAGTCATAATAACACTCCAATTTTTAAAAAATTACTTTAATACTACTGTATCTTAGATAAAGGAAAAGCAGCAACTAATACCTTTCTATAAAAAGTCCGGTATTATCTGCCACTTTAATAAAATGCTTTTGCTAAAAAACGTTATTTTTTGTCTGAAAAATTAATTTTTTTTCGTGCTTTCGTAGAGCGATTATAGGTCGATGATTCTTCTGCTTTTCTTTTGGTTCCCACTGTTCTATCTGCTTGTTGCTTTATAGGAGATGTATGCAGAGTTGCTACAATCGATGGCACCGTAGTAGTCGTAGTATTGTTGCTATTAGTAGTAATGGTATTGTTGTTCTTGGTAGGAGTAATGGTTATTGTTGCTACCATTTCTTGTTTTTTTGCCTTGATCGTTCTCTTTTTTCGCGGGCATGCCTTTTCAAACTCTTCACTCGTTGTAAATTGAACATAATCCGAATTATTTTTCATACCCTGGGCATACGCCTTTATTGGACTATACGTAGCAGAGCTTATAGCAATACTTTGATTAAATTCACAACCGCTTGAATCAGTATTATTTTGAGTTGAAGCTTCTATCATTACGCGGCCACCATTTTTAAATGCCCATAATTTATCATGCTCAATCCCATCATTCCTATTAAAAGCCAAAATAGAAAAATTGTCCTTAGCTGCAAGTTCTTCTAGTTTAGGCTTTAATTGCTGAGTGACACCACTTTTATCAAGAACAAGCGTAAATGGAAAATCAACTTGAGACAAAGCATCTGCCACTTCAAGCCCGAGCGTCATAGTAGATAAATAACCCTCTTTATCTTTTTCTTTACTATCTATAACTTCTTGTAATTGAGCCTTGCGAAATGCTGCAATGTCACTGGTTGCTGAAGACATAACAAGGGGATACTCCAAATCTTCAAACTCCGGAATAACACCTGATTGAAAAGCTTCTTTTCGCATTTGCTTAATCTTTTCTGGAGTGGTTGGAATAACTCCATCACCAAGATAAAGCACACCCAACCCAAATGAATCTTGTATGTTGCCTGCAATCGGATTTTTTACTGGGGAATCCGTTGTTGTGAATACTAACTCTATATTATTATTATTTGCACGAGCCGAAAGATTCGCCGAAGTTACAATACTTTCAATAACTGAAGAGTCTTCCTTCTTTAATGCCCAGCCTTTACAATGCACAGGACTTATACGTGCTTCTCCGCCTGCCGCAACAAATTTATCTATCATAGTACGATAGCTAGCAGTAGCAAGAATACGTTTATTTACATTAACAGCTGCAGCAATTAATTTTTCTTCATCGTTATCTGGCTTCTGGAGACGCTTTGTCATCTCGCCAAATACCTGATAAAACTGATGCCCCCCAAAATCGACGCTTCCTACTACTTTTTTAACATCAGAACGCCTTAGAGACTCTACAATTTGATCTGGGGTTCTTAACCCCTGGCCTACTTCAAGGGTAGTGTATCTATCTGGTCTACTTGTTGGTAATGAAAGATTAATGTTGCTTATTATTAGTGCTTTTTCTTCCATACCCAGGGCAAACCCACCCATGAAACCACATAATAAAACAATTATTCTTTTCATTAGAAGAAACCCCCATAAAAGCCCTATAACCATATAATTATAATTTTATTTCAAAAAATTCTATCTGTCAACTCGAATAAGGGAGGGTTACTAGGGAGCTATCCCTGGGCCGAACCTTGATTTCATATCTATTTTCAATAAAAAAACTCCAAAAATTCGCATTAAAGTGTAAATTCCCCCCAAGTAACTTACTTAACCGCTTTTTTTACGATAATATGTATCAAAATATGCGAAGCCATCGTCTTAAGAATATCTACCATTATCCTGTTGGCTGGCTGGCCTAATTGCTATTTTATAAAATCATGGCTCTTGCAAGTAATTTGATTAAGAAAGATAACGTTATGTTTTCCCTATGGGACTATACTCGTATACATAAAAAAGAATCTTCAACCGAACATGAGTGCTACACATGTCAAGAAGATACGGTATTTATATATTCAGCTCGCATCTGGTTTACTATTCTTGATACTCCTATCTATCCTATAAATTCTAGCGAATATTACTTTGGATGCTCATCGTGCAAAGAGAATAATAGAGTAGGAATGGCCGTAAATCTTGCAGAACTTATGTCTGATGAAAATAATTCTTCAGATACAGAACAAGATGAAGATTAAATTGTGGAAAAGTACTTCTAAAGCCAATTACTGATTGTTTTATGTTAATAGGCCCGGCCCCTTAAATAGAACTGATATAAATCACCCCATTAAGCTTTCTTGAACTCAAAGGGCTTATAAATGCTCCGGAAATTTAAATCCGCACCAGGGACAGCAATATATTTCTTGAAGGGCTCCAGAACTATCCAATATGATGCCATACATATTTCTATGCGGCTTATAAGCAAGTCTGACCTTGCAATCGTTGAGCATTTGCTTGAAAAATGTACAACATGGCGTTTCATGATCTTTATACTTATCGCAGAGACATTCCAATGATATTCGTTTCTTACTCATTTGTTTTACCTTTTTGTTGTTTTTCAATTCATATCGCCAAAATCTAACTAATAGTTTTCATCCTGAAGAGCAATTCATAATGGGCAAATGCGTTGCGTAGATGCACAGTCTCTATTCAGTACAATGCAAAAAAAGCAATGCACAAAAGAACCATAATTTATTCTTGGATGCGTTGTCTAAGCAACGCATTCCCCTTTACAAAGACTTCTCTTATCTTGCTATGGTTCCCATAAATAGAACTGATACAGGTCACTCTATTAAGCTTTTCTTGGATTCCAAAGGAATTATGATTTATAGGAATTCATTCTGTTTCAATGTGATCAGGCAATTTAGAACAACACCAAGGACAGAAAAATATGCCTTGAAGGGCTCTATCACTAGCCAATATGATGCCATACATATTATATTCTTTCTTATAGCCAAGTCTTACCTTGCAATCATTGAGCATTTGTTTAAAAAATTCACAGCATGGCGTCTTATGATCTTTATAATTATCGCAGCGACATTTAAGACTCTTAGTCTTTCTCTTCACTATTCACCCCACTTTATCTCTTTTACTGACTCTTTCCATTCACTCATATAACTAGACTCAATATAGTCATTTATCTTGCAATCACTATAACTCGCAGTAGAAGATTTCCATTCGTCTATCGCTTCTCTGTGCTCAGGAGCTTCTATCCTAGCATATTCACCAGTAGGCGTAACATTATAATTTTCAAATTGATTTGAGGCATTCCCACTTGCTTGTATTTCTTCGCCAACAATAACTGCGCCTATACCAGCCCATCCAAAAAATGTTCTGGTGGCTACTGCAGCCTTATATATCTGCTTGGTAACTGGATCTATAGAACCTAAATGAATATTACCATCCTTACCGCCATACGCTTCGGCATCATAATGCTGGCCATCCCAATCAATACGCGTAACAGGTTCCCCGTCGGGCATTTTTAAAGGATTCTTCGCATGATCTTTTAGACGAGAAGAGCCATTCCTTTGAGGCTCATAGTTTTCTTTTATCTGTGGATCTTTTTTGAGATCTTGCTTGAATGATTCTGGATTAACTTTACGTTCTTTTTTTTCTGGTTCTTCAGGTTTTTTACCGCCCGATCCGCCGCCACTTTTTTTTGCTTCTTTAGCAGCCTTCTTTTCCAGCTTTTCTTTTGATAGCTTCTTCTGTTCTTTTTTGTACAGAACATTACCTGCATCAATAGGAAAATCAGCAACTATAACTTCTTGCTGTTTCGCTTTCAATTCAGCCACTCGAATGCGAGGATCTTGAAAGCCTTTATTCATCATTGACTGCGCTACTTTTTCTGCCCAAGCCGATGTGTCAATATGCACATCATCATTCCTAACTACAGGAGAACTCTGCACAGGAAAACTTTGTGATTGCTTGCCAAAATCCTCAAAAGCATCTTTATACGTATCAACATAATAAGGCTCTACAGGTATAATAGTTCGATCTGACTTTGCTGAAGATGATGAACTATCAAGACCAAGTGCCCAATAAAGTCCGGTTCCAACAATAGCTGTTGCAGTAGCTCCTGCAATAAATGGAGTTGCTGCTACTGTCAAACTTACGGTTCCCGCTACAGCAAAGAATCCTAATATCCCGTAAGCAGCATTAATTGCCGCAGGATCTTTAGCATTCTCTAAAACGAGCGTTTGCATGCCAAGAACAGGAACTACTTCTTCTTTCTTTAATCCCTTTTTCATCGACAGACACTGGATTATTTTTGCAGAAAGATAAGGCTGAAGCCTATTATTCATTGAATGGGAAGGAAAAGAAATCAATAAAAATAAAGAAATGTATATCATACGATACGGAAGCATGAGAGCCCTTGTGTGGTTTGTTAATAATAATGTGTATGACCCTCTTTTAGTTTTGATAGGTTATTACATTTATTTAATTTACACAAGGAGAGCTACTTGCAAAAAAAGGCTGACTTAATGAAGATGAAAATAAAATAAGTGAATTACAATAAGAATCTATAAGAATCTATCATTTGGGCAAAAAAAAACGGACTACTAAAAACTGAAAATATTTAAAAGAATTTAAGGGACTGATTTTCACCAATCCCTTAAATTCTTAAATCTATGGGCATTTAATTAATTTTAAATGTCTCGTGACAATCCGATTGCCGTAAACATTTCAGTAAACGATCTTCCAACAAAATCATTCAGGACTTGCCCTATGAGATTGCATGAATTACGTCGGCCCCTTTTGCAACCACTCAAAATAGTATTTATAGCTTCTGAATCAATGCGTTTATTAAAATCGCTTTCGCTCACTATATGGATTTTGATTAATCGTTGCAAAGCATTTTTTTCTTGCGCAGAGAGCATAACAGCATCTTGAACCCAGTTACCGTTTTCAACATGGTGAACTACATAGGTTTTTTTACCTGCAAAAGGCTCTGCTTGCCCGAGTACTATACGCTCTTTGTTATATGATTGAGCTACTTGTACTAACGTAACCGCAAAAATGGCTACGCTCATTTTCTTGATATATCTTTTCATGGGAACCTCCATTACCTCAATCCAAATCTATCAATATCTTTGTTATATACTTCAAGGATACGCAATGCGGACCCTAAAAAGCAATAGTTTTGGGCTTTTCTAGGGGGTTTTTACGGAAAAGTAGTGCCGCCAACCTTGGCCCAATCTGCATCAAAAAGTTCCATCCCCCTATCGGTCGACGGATGGTCAAATAAAGTGGGGAATAGGTTCATGGGGATTGTAATAGCATCAGTCCCTGCCATAAGAGCCCCCTGTACATGAGCAATTGAACGGATAGAAGCGGATAAAATACCTGTTTTGAACCCATAGCGATCAAAAACTTGACGCATATCATAAATCAACCCGAGGCCATCTTCACCATTATCATCAAGTCGTCCTATAAAAGGAGAAACGTAGCGCACTCCTAATTTAGCCATAGCAACTGCTTGCATAAGAGTAAAAACAAGAGTGATGTTTAAAAGAACGCCTTCTTGAACTAATCGATGAATAATACCGTAATATTTTTTATGGCATGGCACTTTAACAATGATGTTAGAAGATAAATTGGCAATCTTTTTTGCTTGATTGTAAACTGCTTCGGGCTCTTTTTCCGTTATCTCAACACTTATTTCTCCGTTTGGCAATGCATCGCAAATTGCCAACACAACCTCACGCGGATTAGAGCCCTCTTTACTTAAATGAGTTGGGTTTGTGGTGACACCATCAATAAGACCCGTATTTTTCCAATGGTTAATAAATTCAAGCGACGCGGTATCCAAAAATAATTTCATTATGTTACCTCTTTTAAAGTAAGACACATGCATCATTCAACATATCATAATAACGCATCAAGTTCTTGCTCAATTTCTTCCTGCGATCGCGGATCAAACTGACTTTTAAAATAATATTTGGTCAGAAAAACAATATCATTTTCATCTTTTTCTTCAGCTTTCATCCAACATCCTGTATCAGATTTTACCGCTTGGAACTGAGTGCCATTGTTAAGAAAAAACCATATACGAGATCCATCTTCTTTAACCATATGTGCATTAAAGCCATTATCACGCACAAATGTTTGCATATGCTCTTTAGTGCACCATTGCTCGCATCTATTTTCTGGATCACAATATCGCTCAGACAATGGGTTAAGTAAATATGCACAATGTGGTATCCTTTGCCCCGCGTGAAGCACCTTACAATTGAACACTATTCTATCCGTAGGCTCTACCACTAATTCACCCATAACCTTTTTATCAGATGGATTGTATATCTTAATAGCTGCAAATGGCGGTCCCTTAACTTGTTTAAATAAGTGATCAGTAAAAGTAAATAAAAAGCGTTCCGACCATTTATCACAATAGCGCGCAGCAAGCTGCTGGTGCTTTTCGCTTTTTTGATTTAAAAGCTGCCCAACTTGACTAACGGTATCATCAGATCTCTCCTTAATTATCGCATTAAGTTTCAATAACGTAGTCAGAGCACTCTTTTCTTCTAGCGTTAACTGAGAGCCATATACTAACGAGCAATTCTTTTGCAAGTGTGGATCTAATGCAATCATTTTGTGCATAATCATCTGTCTTATTTCTGCAGGAAATTGTTCAAAAGCCATACGTAGTGCCACGATACGTTTGTCTGCAACTCTTACCACAAAACCTTTGTGTTGCATCTGTTTATAAAGCGTAGGCAAAAAAGAAAGGCTTTGTGGCGATATCACAGCATTATCATCAATATCCACTGCACAAGGATATCCAATGGCCCCATGCTCAGAAGATACGCTCCACTTTTTCATTACCCCAATACTTGTCCCGCTTGATGGTGATAGTGAAGAGGTTATGCAATTCACATAGGTGTTATTGTGATATTTTAATTTCATCAAATCCGGCAAACAATTAGCACGTGGTGTAATATCAAATGATTGTATTCTAACCGGCAAAGCATGGAGATTAGATGGGGCATCATTACAAAAATTAGTGATAATAGCAAGAAAGTTAGCCTCTTGATGTGCAATGCTCCCATCGGCATTTCTGGGTTCAACGTTCATGCCACAAGCACATTGCGTACCATCAGGGTTTAATGCCAATTTCACTATCTCAAATTCCTTTCTTTCTTCCCCATCATTATTCAATGAATTCATATTCAATGAGGCAAGAATACTTCCTGTACGTTCAATAATAAGATTAGCAGGTAAATATTCCTTGTCTGACTTGTCGCGAATAATATCAAGACGAAATCTGCTCCATTCTCTTTTTTCATGCATAGGATATGCCACTATATTTTTTGCTTTATTATAGGCATATACAGAAAATCGTTGCCTTTCCACATGGCATCTGACATTAGGTAACCCCGTTACAGAACCGTCTCTATCGATGTAATCTTCATCGTCCTCTTCTAATGGTTGATGTATATGATCTGAAAAATTATACGTATAGACTGCTTTAAAAAACTCCTCTAACGTATGATATTCACCATTGCGCACACAATGCCACTTGTTATCTTCGTGCTCGTACATTGCCCCAAAAAGTGTGGTTGCAGTCTTATATTTCGATTTATAATCTAAAACAATATCCCCCAGCTCAGGCACCAAACCGATTGGCATGCTGCTTAGCTTTTCTCTGTCGCACTCCTCTTGCACATAGTAAGTAAGATGTTGTTGTAATCGCTTATCCGAATTTCTCTCTTCTACGTGCATGCCCAATGCATGCAATGCTATAAAACACCCTAACACGACATAATGCATTACTTTTTTACCTCTCTGACAATAGCAGGAAACGCTTATTTTTCCCCTGCACAACGATTAGCTTATAACATGCTTCCACACCGGTTCTGGGGCTAAATCTTGCGGCCAATTTTCCTTAGGCTCTTCATATAAAAATGAAGATCGGGCTGCATCTCTTTCAAAGAGAGTTCTCGTTCCATCAACAAATGCAACTTTTAATATCTTTTTATCATTGTGCAAAGAAACGTTTTTGATTGCTTTGCTTTTCATAAATTGCACAAAATCTTCTGGCGTGAATGCATCATCGTTAAGGCTATGGTTTTCCATGCAATAACGTTGAGCGTATGATCCCAAAATTCTATTTTCTGGCCGCAGACAGCAATGACACCAATACAAATCAGGCACATGATTATGCCACATGAGAGCGCCATTAAAAAGAGCTAATGCATAATAACCTTTTGCCAAATCTTTATAATCTTTCCAAACATAGCGCTTGTTTGCACTATTACTAATTCGCCCCGGTGTTTGTATACATAATTCAGGGAAATGGAAATATATAGTTTCTTTGTTAATAAGGGAATACACAACTTGCTCACCAATTGCTTTTGGCTCACACTCTTGCCATTGATGCGTATAACGAGCAATGTCCCATAATTTCTTTAATGTTATTGGCTGCAGCTTTTCTTCTTCATGTACCTGAGGGTAATAGGTTAATGATGTATCATGAGAAGAAAGGGGTTGGTCTGTTCGTTTGAAAGCCTGTGTTACATTATCAAGCACCCATAATGCATTTTTTTCTTCTTGAGGAAAAACATCATCATTGGTCCCATAAACCAATAAACCATCCTCTTGAGAGACAGATCCCTTTTCCATCAAATAACGTGTAAGTCCTTCAAACGATTTAACGCGAGCTAACGGTATCAACGGTTTTCCTTCGCCAAGAAAAACCATCATGTTGTCAGTAATTTCGGGTTGCATCGCAAGTAAAGAAGAACTTATACACAAGCCATACAGTAATTTTTTTATATATAACCAGTTTTCATTAACCATGCCCGATGCCCCTTTTGATATGATTTTGTTATAAGCCAATCATAGTATATCCAAAAAAAACGAAAAACATCATTCACTTTACGCTTTTTTTACAGCGCTATTTTTATTTTTGCAATGCTTCCCACTTACCGCCAGAATGCAGCTTGCGATAATGGTTACTTTTTCCAATAACCAGAGCCTTCTTGTATAATTCCAACTGGTCGCCAAAAAAGACTGCCATTGAAGAATTTTGTTGTTGTACAAAGATGAGTACCATTATTAAAGGTTAAGGTAAGAGTATAAAAATCTTCATGTAAGCTACAATTGTTTAGCGTGTTATCATCAACAAACTTTTGCGCATGGTCTTTGGTGAACCATGCATCATCTTGCTGGTTAGCTGCGGCACTATAATATCGTTTATGAAACGAACTGCACAAAAAAGAATGATACTCATTCGAAAAACTATTATTACAATAATTAACTGCTATTTTACCGGTAGGATCAGCAACCAATTCGCCGATTGCTCTATTATATCCGATAGGTAATCTTTTTTTAATAAGAGGCGGCAATTTTAGCGTTTTGAACGCGTGATGCGTAAGCAAAGGACCAACATCTGGAGGTTTCGTATTCAATTGACCCCACCGACGCACATATTTTGCTGCAAACCATATATCTTCTTCTGACCAGTTATCATCACTATTGGCCGGTATTTTCAAGTAAGAACTTCCACACGCCTTGAGTGTATGAGCTATAGTAAATGCTTTTTTCTCTTGGTCGCTCAATAAGGTACCGTATATAAATAAAGTCTTCTTTCTCAGATGCGCATCAACAAGACTCAACGTGTGCACAATCGCCCGCCGTATTTCTATTGGCATCTCTTTTAACACTTCAGCTATTACGGGTAACCGTTGATCTGTTGTTTTAACTACTACCTTACTGCTTTTTAATGCTTCATAAAAACCGGGAAACCCATAGGCTTGGGCCAATGATAAGGGGCACGGATTATCACACCCTATCACACAAGAATATGAGAGCGGCTTCCTTCCGGGCATAATAACCCATTTTTTTGCCTTTTTTTCAGGCGCAATAAGCAAGCAACTGACTGTATTGTTATCAACAAACTGTAAGTCATGCACTTCAGCTAACGTTGTCGGCCCCAAATCTATAAGCTTGCATTCATTATTTTTTTGCTTTTCTACAGAATCGCACATAGAGTTGCATTCAATAATTTTCACAAAAAGATTCTTTGATCTATTGGGACCTACATCTTCTATACAACATGCGCAATGCTGCCCGTCATCACTTAATGCTAATGATTTAATTTCACGCTTTGTATCTTGTGAAGAAATATCATGCTGCATAACAAGAGTACCGCTATGTTCAATAGTAAGAATAGAAGGACAAGAATATAATGTCGGATTTACATAATCAGTCTGCTGATACCATACACGAGAGCAACGCCTATCTTCTTGTTTACCATGAAGAGGATAAATCAATGTGTCACTTTTACCATTGTAGACATAAAGGGGAAAGTCGTTGCGGCGGATATGAGCGTATACAGTATTGTTTGCCACAGGACCTTCTTGATGTAACGCATTGAACAACAGTTCTTGCGCGTATAGAGCATTAAAAAAGTGCTGCAACGTGTCATACTCACCTTTACGGATATGTTTCCAATAGTGACCTTGATAGCGATACATATCACCCAACACGGTATTAACTATTTTTTGCTTTACATCATATCCTATTATTTCATCGCTCTCTTTAATAACCAATCCTGGCGGAATCGAGTCTCTATTGCGATTTTGTCTTATACTTTCTAGATTTTTATAAAAAAGTGCTTTTAAAGGGGTATCAAGATCTTCCATGCCAAACGCACATACAGAAACCATGCTCAACATCATCAAATAGAAGCTTCTAGACATTCCCACCTCTCCCTGTCTCTTCTTTTTTTGAAAAATAACACTTAAGGCAACTTAGTCTTCCAACTCCATGAATCATCATCTACATTTTTTTGTATTATTCCTTGCTGCCCGGCCATAGTGGTTACCGTTATTTCATCGCCCTCATCATTAAAAGCGGCATCGCGTATCGTATTATCATTAATAAAAGCTTGCGCATGCTCTTTAGTAAAACTATGCACGTCTTCTACATCAGTATTTTCACAATAGCGATTATAAAATGATTCTTCTAGGGCTGATACCTTATGCTCAAAGGGTCGGGGCTGATTAATTTTTCGCTCCATAACAACGCATATCCCACCATCACAATCAACTTGGAGCTGGGTTGTTGTCAAATCGTTCTCAAAAGAGACATGTTTTCGTGATGGCAACAAAAGCTTCTTAAACAAATACAATCCTAAGCTATAAGCCGGGAACGAAGAATTGCTACGAGTTTCAGGATATTGCAATGCAAATGCAGGTTTCATCACCGACCATAACTCGTCTTCAGAATATCCCGCTGAGGATATCTCCCCTTCTATTGAACCAATTTTATCAAATATAGAAAGCATTTTTTTTGCAGTATCACTCAAAAAATTTCCATATACCAGCTGCGTATTTTTCCTCAACGGTTCATCCAGTTGGCTCATAGTATACATAATACTCTGGCGCAACTCTTGGGGCATACCTTCATTTTCAAGATAATACACTATTAATGGAATGCGCAGATCAAATGTTCTACAAATAGGCCCTTTCTTTCTTAATGCTATATACAGCAGGTTAAAATTATATGCATAGCCAAAAGAGACACTTTTTTGCTCATCTTCAAGGCCAACATCTACAACACAGGCATACCCTTGCGCTCCCGCTTCGGGTGATATAACCCACTTGGTTGCATGAAAACCAGGTACCATCGTTAAGCAACTCAGGCTATTTTGACTAATAAACTGCACGTCATGCAACATAACGCGTGTATTTTCATAGGTGCTACCATCTTTAATCAATTCATCCAAAACAAATGTATGACTTGGCTGATTGCCTAACGTGAGTGCGTCTTTTGGATCATCACCATATGAACCATCTTGTAATTGTTTAATAATTTTTACTTCTGGCAACCTTTTTTTCTGCGCAAAGATTGGGCTGTGTATGCCACAAGCACAATATGTTGCATCTTTATTAACATCAATCCAGTTAATACTGCGCTCGCACAAATCATCTTTGGTGCCCATCGGCCATGTAGTAATAACCCTACCAGCACACTCTAACGTAAGATTAAGAGGAAAACTTCGCTTCCCAGGTTCTAATTTTATCTCACGGCATCTCCCCCAATTCTCATCTGCATGAGTAGGGTATACGAGTAACTTACTTGCATTATGATAATAGTACATAGGAAAATTAAGACGCCCTACATGTATAGATACATTATTACTACTTGTTACGCGGCCCTCCTTGCTTAAATCCTGTGCATAGATTGCATCAAAAAGGTGTTGCTGAGTTGCATACTCACCTTTACGAATACAAGTCCATCTATCGTTTTGGAATTCCAAAATCTTACCTAGAGACGTATTCGCCCGATTAAACCTATTATACACAAGCACCTCACCATCTGTTTGGGGATCTAACCCTGGAGGTACTAACGAAACATCACAGCCCGTATATTGCCTTACCTCTTGTATGTACTTTTTAAGATTTTCTTTTAAAGGCGCATGAGGATCTTCCATGCCAAATGCACATACAGAAACCATGCTCAACATAACCAAATAGAAGCTTCTAAACACTACGCATCTCCCCTTTTACGCAAAGCTATTCATTAAATGTGGCATTAGTGTAATGATAAAAAACATATAATACAAAATGTTCTATTACGTCAAAAAACAGGCTAAAAAAATTCCCCGACAAATGCCAGGGAATTTAGTTAAAAACATATCACTTAAATGTTATTGCTTAGATGAGTGATTCATGATTGGTTCCCATACTGAATGTACAGTTTTAAATATACCATTCCCCTCATGAACGGGCTTTCCCTCGATAAAATCACGCTTAAAATGCACTTGCGAACCATCGACAAAGTTGACACTCAAATAACGCTCATCGCTCTCATTTAAATAAACTTTATTTACTGCTTTATCGTAAAGAAATTGCTGCACATGATCTTTAGTGAAGAGTGCTTGCGCATCCTCATGATCGGCAGAACAATAACGAGATGCAAAAGAACCTAAAAGACAATTTTCTGATTGGTCAAAGCAGTAATCATCAAGACGCATCCTATATTTCAAGGGGCGATGATTATGCCATTGCAATACACCGTCTTGCGAAAGAGTTGCGCAACAATCCTTCTCTACTAACGGGTATTTTCTGCCAAATCTCTGGGGCCAATGAGATAAATCTGATAAAGGGGGATACACAATACCCTCTTCTACTATAAGACTAGCAAGCAATGCTTCTCCTGCTTTTTTGGGAGCATCTTCTTGCCATAGATATGTATAGCATGCTATTTGCCGTAAGGTCTCAACCGGTATAGCTTTTAATTTTTGCCCTTCTATCCGGGGATAACATCCCGAAGCAAATGCCACACTCCATGGGTTGCCCGTTGCATGACAATTCAAAATATTATTGATGACCCACAATGCATTTTTCTCTTCATGTGGAAATACCATATCATCAGCGCCATATATTCGTGTACCATGATCATCTGCTACATATCCAGATTCAACTAAACGCTCAGAAAGGACTTTAAATTTCATTGCGCAAGCCAATGGTACCGATTGCCTTTCTTCACCCACAGAAACCATTGACCTCCCAATATCTAATGGATCCATAGCCATTAACGAATGACTTGCATACATCAAACAAAACAAAAACTTTTTATTAATCATGAAAAAAACCTTTATCAGTAAACACTTACGAAAAAAATTTAGAAAAATCTGCAGGCTGTATCTGAGGGCTACCTAATGCATCATAGGGGTCTTTTTTTATCTCTACTTCCAGTTGTGTATCATCTTCTAATATAACCTTAAGAAGTCGTGCATTATTTTTTGAATTTTCTTTTTTATTTCCCCAAAAAAGACCTTTTACTGATTTATGTTCAAAAAATTGTTGCACATGTTCTTTGGTATAAGCATCTTCAACATTATGTTCAGCCTGACAATAGCGTACCGCTAGCGTGGGTACTATTTCACGGCTGCCCTTGCATACATTTAAAGGACATATTTCATGTTTTTTAAAATTATGATTGTGCCACCATATATTACCACGTTGAGCGCAGTAGGCAGAATAGTTATTAATAGTAGAACGATCTCTCTTTCCCTTCCACCAAAAACCTTTATTAGTATATTTGATATCAGTCTCTGCTAAATACGTGAGCAAGCTCGAAGTTATCGTTTTAGGTTCAGTTTCTTGCCAACCATGAACATACTGCAACACGTGCCATAGAAATTCGGGAGACTGTTTGCCTAAAATACGCCGATCTAATACCCCACCTCGATGTGAATAAGTCGAATAATTGGTACCTCTTGCTCGCTCGATAAGCTCCAATGCATCTATTTCTTTTTGGGGAATAAGTACTGTACAAGAGCATATATCATTGTCTAAAATCTTGCCGTCACCCTCATGCAGCCATTGTTGGGAAATTTTAAACTTTCGCAGACGATCAAAAGGCATTACTAATGCATTTTCTTCAACAAGAATTTCTGCATATGGATTCAATTCCGATTCCGGGTTGCCAGTTGATACGATATGAAATTCAACTTTGGTTTTTGCATGATTCATAGCTATAAGTGAAGAACTTATCACTATGCAAAACATCGCTGTTTTATACATCATTACCTACACTCCTTATTAAAACTCGCTTATGCACTATTATTTAGATGTATGATCCCTGATAGGCTTCCATACTGGATGTACAATTTTCAAGCTATCATTCTCCTTATAAACACGCTTTGGCTCAGCAAAATCACGTTCAAAATGTACCTCTGAATCATCAACAAATTTAATATCCAGACGTGTTTTACTATCATCTAAATAAACTGTATTCACCGCCTTATCATGAATAAATTGCTGCAGATGATCTTTAGTCAATAGAGCTTGGTTTTCTTTATGATCAGCAGAACAGTAACGATGCGCAAAAGAGCCCAAAAGACAACTGCCCGGTCGTTCAAAGCACTCACAGTAAAAGTAAACGATGTCTTTCGA
>Ga0206924_1080_pt1 | contig 21145 bp, 19 predicted proteins | sample Alteio_BWOrgHeat_61_FD_152947 | JGI IMG/M metagenome (GOLD analysis project Ga0206924, IMG submission 152947) | Enriched cells from forest soil in Barre Woods Harvard Forest LTER site, Petersham, Massachusetts, United States -... | ecosystem: Environmental > Terrestrial > Soil > Temperate forest >...
CAGAGCCTTCACGAGTTCGTCGTGAGCCATGGCGTAGGCTCGTTCAAATGGGACCACATTTTTTTCTCCCACCGCCTTGGGGGTAATGGCCGTGCATTCAATCGGCAGGTAATCCAGTCCGTTCAACGGCGCATCAAGCGGAATCACAATGAAGGCGTGGCCAGGTTTCCGGAAGACCAGCGAATGCACCCCCAGATGTTCCATCACGGAGGCCCAAAGCAATGTCAGTTCGATGCACAGGCCATTGTTGCTCAAGATCACGTCACGCGGCAGGCGCACCGTTTGCACCATCGTCTCGGTTTCGCCGATCTTTTCCTCTTCGCCTTCCGAACCGGCGTAACGCATCCCAGTGGCGACCATGTAGTTGTAAGTGGCGCGCGCCACTTCGATCTTATCATTGTCGCCACCCGCTCCCGCCACCGCACCGCCAATCGAACCCGTGATCGCCGCGGCAAACTCGGTCACGACCGGGTCGTTCGGCATCACCATTGCCGCCACTAGTTTATAGTTTCTGCGGTTATCGCGGAAGGTCACCACTTCGCTCGCCGGTAGATCGGTGTATTCGATTTCGTTCACCCCGCGAAATTTGAATTCCTCGTGCACGACTTCTTCGCGAGTCGGGCCACGCCCATCGTTCCAACGGACACGGATCTCCATCGCCGAAGGAGTGGTGTTCTTGATTTCCGTGACCTTCGAGGGGAAATGCGGATAGAAGCACTTCACCACGGTCTGTCCCGGTGGAATTTGCGTCAGTATCTCGGGCGTGGTCCAGTCGATGTACCCTTGGACCTGATAGCTGATGGAGAAGTCCGTCACCGGCTTGCTGCCCGTATTGTGGAACACCATCTTGCTCATGAAATAACGTCCATCCTCCAACCCGGGACTTCCGTAGACCTTGTAAGCGACGGTCTGGATCGTTTTCTTCACGGTCGGCGGGTCCCACGTAAGGTGCCCCTGCCCCTTGTAACGGAAGAACCAGATGCCAAATAAAATCACCGAGAGGAGCAAGCAGGCGGCCCCGGCGAAGATCGCGATTCGCTTTAAGTTATTCATATGTCCCGTGATGAGAAAATTGGAGCACTTGTGACGGAAATTTTACGCCAGCGTTAACCGGCGGCCTGGACGTTGCGGATGACGGCTACGGTGGCGTTGTCCTGTTTGCGTTTCCCCACTTCTTCCACCGCTTTCAGCAATGCGGTCGCGATCTGGTCCGCCGGTTCTGCGGCGTTGATTTCCAGTTGGGCGGCGAGCGCACCGGGGCTGAGCGAACCTAAACCGTCACTGGCCGCGAGAACGATGTCTCCCGCCTCCAACTCAAAAGGGGCATCGCGCAATTCAAAGAGTTCCAACGGGCGATCGGCGATCGCGGACCGCAAGGCATTGCGATCCGGATGATGGGCCGCTTCCTCGCGGGTAATCTCTCCACGAGCCGCCAGCGCTTCGATGACGGGCGCCATCGAATGATCGGCGTTCAAACGCTGCACTTCTCCACCACGAAAGAGATACAGACCGGAATCCCCCACACTCACCCAGTGCAACTGGCCTGGTGTCCAAATCACCCCGACCAGCGTCGAACCCATTTTCTTCAGGTTCTCATCCTGTCGGGCGATTTCCTCGTGCAACCCGCGTTCACTGGCCCGCAACGAATTACGCAAACGCTCCGCGATCCCGCCCCGGCTGAAGCAGAAGCTCTCGATGAAAGTCTCGACGACGACCCGGCTGGCCAGCGATCCCCCGGCATACGCGCCCATCCCATCCGCCAGCACCAGCAACAATCCGTCCACACCGTCGGTTTCCGCCGTCAGCGGGCAGAAGCCGTAGTAATCCTCCTGCTTCTCACGGGAACCCGTGAATTGCCGGCCGGCAAAATCTGTTTCCGGTTTCATGCATTATCCTGCCAGTCGAAATCCTCTCCGCACAGCGCCAGAAAGAGCAATTCCGTCTCGCCAATTTGCAGGCGATCGTTCGACTTTATTTCCGTGGGTCCGAGCAACACTTCGCCCCGGACATAGGTCGGGTTCGTGCCTTCGCCCAAGGTCATGGTAAACTTTCGCGCCCGTGGATCATAGAGCAGCTTGGTGTGATTGAGTCGTGAAATCTGCGGGTCGCCGAAGTCCAGCGAAACCCGCTGGCTGGCATCGCGTCCGATGCTATTCCAGCCGTACCCCAGGCGCACGGCATTGCCCCGGCCCGGTCCCTTGACCACGATTAGCCAACCGACGACGGGATCATCACTGGCATCCTGGCTTTCCGATTTCGGGGCCAGCGGGTTGAAGGTCGCCCCATCCGCGGACTTGTTCGGTGAAGGTCGGAAGAGGCGGGTCTTGCCTTCGTCCGTCGACTGCACGGGCTGAAAAGCCGATCCGGCCTCCCGGTCGATTTTGCGCGTCGGATCATCGTCATCTTCCTTCGGGATCGCCGATCGTTGAAGCTGTTCGATCGGACGGACTATGCGGGTTTTGTCTTCGTTGCTCATGGCGGTGGGTGATGTCTTTCGTTTTTTATGAAATGAGAGTGATGTTTGGTCCCGCGGAACTTCAGCCATTGGCGAGGAGCGAGGGCGTTCCGGCTCCCGCTTTGCCGAGCAGTTCCCGGACGGTGATGGTATAAAATCCTCCGAAGCGCACTTCGTCCTCCTTGGTCACGTATTCCTGTTTCACGGGCTGCCAGTTTCCCTCGCGCTTGACCGAAGTGCCATTGCTGCTCCCGCAATCCACGAGATAGTATTTATCGCCATCTGTGATGGTCAGTTCCGCCTGGAGGCGGCTGATTTGTTTGTTGCTGTCTTCGAGCACGATGTCCGTGCCTTTGCGGCCGATGGTGAGAACTTTCATACGGTGGTCTCCTTGAGCGGCGCGAAGCCGTCTGTTTGATCCAAGGTGAAGCGCAGCCGGACCTCGCCGAGTTCGATAATGTCCCCATCCTCCAGCGGAGCTTTGTCCACGAGCTTTCCACTCACCACGATTTTGTTGGAGGAATCCAGGTCCGCGATGACGAACTTATCCGCCCGCTTGAGAATTTCGGCGTGGTAACTGGAAACGCTGTCGTTCTTCATCACGATATCGTTGTCCGGCTTTCGCCCGATGCGAACTGCCGGTTTGGTAATCGGCAGCCGGGTTCCATCCGCATCGAGAATGGTGAGCCACGCAAGGGCGGGGACGGGAACAGGAACCGAAACCACGGGCACCGGTGGTTCCGTGACCCGCACCGTGTCGTCCTCCTGCGGTGATACTCGCGCCGTCACCGCATTGGTCATCATCGCCGATTCGCGCGTCATGGTCAGATCAGGCTTGGCGGAGAGCCGGCCCACCAGGATGACGAAAACCAGCACCGCGGCAATCAGGGCGATGCCACCGCAAACAGTAATGACCGGATGGCTTCGGAGCCGCTCTTTGAAGTGAACCCACTTGGAGGCAGCCGGGGTCACCGCGGGAACGGCTTCGGCGGCGGCCGCCGCGCTGATATTCTCCACCGTACGCAAGAAAGTGTAAGCCTTGCCGAATTCAGTTTGGACCGTGCAAGCCAGACTTAGCGGTGCTTTCAGGCCCTTCAGATCGATCTCGGCCCTGCCACCAGAAACCATGAACTTATCCAAGTTGCTCTCCGCGCCTGCGGGAAGCTTGGGATCACTGCCATCTGCACGCAGGGCGTAGCCACCGGTTTCCTCCGCCAGCGGTCCCAGTCTTTGGACATCTTCCGCCGCCGCGGATTTCGGGAAACCGATCGTACAGATGTGGACCTTCGCCTGCGCCGCCGCCTGCACCACCTCTTGCTGGGAAGCCACTTTGTCTTGCGAACTTCCGTCCGACACCAGAATCAGGAACTTGCGTTCGGCCGGCGTACCAGCCAGCCAATCGACCGCGCGCTTGGTTCCGAGATAAAGCTCCGGCGAGGCTCCGTTGAAGGGGAGTTTATCAATCGCCGAATTGACGATGCTCTTTTCGCTGCCCATCGGGGCCAGTACGTCGAAGCTACCGGCGGAAATCGTTCCCACCGCAAATTGATATGGTCCTGTTCCTGCCACCGAGGCCACTTCGCTCAGGATGTGGCGTACCGCCTTCCCCAATTTCCCTTTGTCGTTCGCGTCCTTACCCGCGCCCAGCGTTTTATCGACGACCACGAGAACCGCGCAGTGGTAGTTCGGCACTTTGTCCGCGGGCGCAAATTTGATCTTATCCTTTTCGAGCGGTTTGCCAGCAACGGAAGCTTCAATGGAAGAAACATGGTCCGCTTGCGGCAAGACGAAATCCGCCTCCAGCACTTCACCCCCGTTGGGTTGGGTGAATTCGACCGATTTCAACGTCGTTTGGGCCCGGGCCGCCGGGGAAACACTCCAGCAAAAGAGCGCGAGAGCCACCGCGAACGACACCCCACGCTGGATCCCGGAGGCGAAAACGGATGGTCTTTTCATAGAAATAATCCAGCGATTCGAGGGGCGAGTTTGATTCCCGGGTCTGAGACCGTCAATGCAGTTTATCGTCTGCGCCGCTTCGTCGCGGAGGAAATTTGCCAGTACCGGACGTGGCTGGGGCGAATACGGAAAGTGGATCAAACGTGGAAACGATTTCACACCAGCCCGTTACCAAACCGGAAAAGTTTGTGACCGGTCGCCTTCACTTTTTTGATGCGGCTCCAATATCGCTCCTTCCCGATCGAAAACCCGAACCGCTTGACACGACTCTCGCCGCCCGTTTTATGAGAGGCTTTCGCGAATCCGCGCTCCTTCCGCCGGTGGAAAACCCATGAAAAATCTCCTGCTCCTCACCTTCAGTGCCATGTGGTTTTGTTGTGTCCCGGCGATTTCAAGAGCGAGGGAGCCGGGAGCCGATGTCTACGCCGTGGTCGAGATCGGAGCCAGTGGAGTCAAGGGCATGGTCATCCAGACGCTCAAGACCAGTGCCGAAGCCGAGGCCCCGTCGGTCAAAATGCTCCAGCAGTACGAACCGCTCGACAAAAACGCCTTCACCGCCGAAGCAGCCTCCCGCGTGGAGTCCGCGGTCGCCCAACTGCACAAGCAAATGCAGGACGAATTCAAGGTGCCGGACAATCACTTCTACCTCGTCGGCAGCAGCGGCATTCCCCCGGAGGTCAAGAGCGTCGTGGCTGGCAAGACCTTTATGGAAGGAGCGGCCATCGAATTCATCGATGCAACGAAAGAAGCCACGCTGGTCTTTCGCGGCATCGTGCCCAACCGCCGGTTGAGCCAGGTCGTGATGCTCGATATCGGCAGCGGCAACTCCAAGGGCGCGTATGTCGAAAAAGCCAAACCCAATCTCACTTTCACCACGTTTGCCGTTCCGTGGGGCACAAAAACTTACGCGCAGGAAGTGAACAAAAAGCGCAAGGACGGTTCGCAATTCATGATCGTCGCCGATCCGCTGCGGACAGAATTGATCCTCCCTGCCGTGCAAAGCGCCGTGCGGGATTTTCCAGGCCTGCAAAACCTCCGCCGTGTGTATCTCGCCGGCGGCATCGTCTGGTCCCTGGTCACTCTCCTTCATCCCGACACCATCGGCCCGGATAAGGATAGCCGGGAAGCCACCTGGGTCCGGCTAACCGTCGAAGACATCACCAATTTCTACAACAAGGCGACGACCGATCCTGCCGCCCTGCTGCAGGCGGATTTGAGCAGGGTCCGCAAGGAGAACCGGCAAAAAGCCGAGGACGAGGTCGCACGAGTGGGCAAAGTCTTCAACCAGGATCAACTGGCGGCCGGTGCGCAGATTCTCAAGACCTTCGCGGACGAAATGCACTTCGACAAAAAGGACGCTATTCTCTTCTCTCGCAGCGCGCTCTACGCCTGGCCTCAGGGTTACATTCTGGAGAAACTTTCCGCCGCCCACCAAAAATAGCCGGCGCGCTGTCTCAAGGCGGCACCAGGACGCAGCGGAACCCGATGAACGGGCGGCGACTGCCGGCGCCCTCGTGATACGAGGGCTTTTCTTTCGAGGCGGCGGCACTCGCCGCTGCGTCTTTCCAACTCGACCCCACCACGAGCATTTCCCCGCTGGAGATATCCTCATCAGCGCTCCACTCCTGCACATTGCTGCCCAAGTCGTACAGGCCGATGCGGTTTGGCTTGAAACTACCGGCAGGTGAGGTGGTGGCAAAGCTATCGTCGTAGCCGGGGGTAATGACAAAATTGGCGCCAAAGACACGCTGCGCCGCAGTATCGGCAAAATTCCCCGCGCCCTTTGGCGGGACGTCCTCGTTCCCCCACGGATACTTATCGTCACCCCGGGCGGCATGCCACATTTCCCAAGTTGGCAGTCGATAAGTCACTGGTGTCCCCGATTGTTTGGAATCGTTCTCCGACAACCATTTGCAAAAGGCGTTGGCCTCGCTCCAACTCACCATCACTACCGGGTTGTCTGGTCCGTCCCCAATGGGAACTTTACTCCACGCTGCTTGTTCCCATTCCGTCCCTGCACCGGCACTCGCCTGCGCGAAAGCCTTGTAATCTTTGCGGCGGGTCTGGTGAATGCAAAAGAGCGCCTTCGTTCCGGGAACGGGAACGAATTTCATGCCCAGAAAATTGACGTATTCTCCGTTGGGATTGACGGTTTTCGATGGTTTGAAGTCCAGTGCTGTGGCGGACGTGGAGTTGCCGTCGTTTCGCGAGACATCATTTCCGCCCGGCGCGCCATTCATGATGTAATACAGGCTGAAGCCCCCCACCGCTAGGGCGGCCAGGGCGCCGGCCATCATCCACAGCGCGTTCCTTCGTCTTTTTCGCATGCGCTCGGTCTTGGGCAAGCGTTTGCTCTCCCGGCGTTTCTCCTCCGGCTTCGGCGGTTGCGGTTTGGGTTGCGGCTTTGCTTTCTTGAGATCGCCGGCCATCATTCTCCGCCACTCCGCTACGCTTTGCGGCCGGTCCTGTGGCGCGACACTAAAGGCCTGGTCCAGCGCCTGCAAAAAGTTCGTCCCGTATTTGCCTCGATAGCGCCGGACCAGCGGCTGATAGGAATCCACATTTCCGCAGCGGTCCATGGACAGCGGCGGAGCCTGCCCCGTGATGGCGTAGATTATCACGCCAGCCAGCGCGTAGATATCCGTGTAAGGCCCTTGCGGGGCATCCGTCTGGTACTGCTCGATCGGCGAATAACCCGCCCGCACCACACCGGTGAGCTTCTTGTTCTTGTCCACCGTCGTCCGCGCGCTGCCGAAGTCGAGCAGCATCGGGCGGTTCTCCGCGGTGATCAGGATATTCTCCGGGCTGATGTCGCGGTGCAGCACATCCTTGCGGTGAACCGCTTCCAAGCCATCGAGCAGTGGAAAGAGGATGGCCTGCAGCGCTTCCTCCGTCGGCTTCACGCGCGCCCGCAGCCAGTCCGAGAAATTCTGGCCCTGCACGAATTCCATAATCATGTAGGCCGTGCCGTTCAGTTCGAGGAAACGGTTGACGTGCACGATGTTCGCATGCCGCAGGCTCGCCAGAATCCGCGCTTCGCTGATGAACCGCTGCTTGGCCCAGGCAAAACTCTCCGCATCCGAAGGTCTTTTGGGCACGACGGCAACGCCATCGATCCGCGTCGCCGAATCGCGAGGCAGCAGTTCCTTGATCGCCACATCGACATTGAGCAACCCATCGCGCGCCAGGTAGGTGATGCCGAAGCCCCCCTGTCCCAGCACCTTCGCAATGGAGTATTCGGCCATCCGGTAACCCACGGGCAGGCCGAGCAGATGATCGGATCCGCTCATGGCAGGAAAGCCGCAGCGGTATCGATATAGGCGGTGGGAATTCCTTGGGACATGGCAACGGTACGGGGGGAGCAGACCGCCGCCCGACTGACGCCAAGACGACGCTGGCGCTGCCATCATGCCTATCTCCTACCCTCCGAGGAAGCCCAAAGCCGCAGGACCTCAACTACCTTACCCGTCGGCCGGCTTTTCCCGCCATGTTCACTTCGTGCAACGCGCGGTTGGCTATTTCAGTCGCCTTGTCGAGATCAGGTGGCGTTGCTTCCAGCGCGGCTTTTGCTTGATCGCACAAGTCCTTGGCCGTGCGGAGGTAGGTGCCCTTATTATTGGTAGCTTGGTCCAGAAACGTTTTGGCGCTGTCGAGGTGCACAATGGCATTTTTGACGTGTTCGCCGGGAGTTTCGAGCTTCGCTTTGTCGAGCTGAGCCAAAGTGGCTGTGAGTTTATTGAAGGCGCCCTGGACATTGGGTTGGTCGGGGAACTGCTCCGCAGCGAGCATCATCGAAGAGAAGGCGACGAAAGCGGCGATCATCAAGGCGTTGAATTTTTGATTCATGGGGTTCGAGAATGGTTGTCGATGTTTGCAAAAAAACTGTTTTGCGCCAGCTATGGTATTAGCGGCGTGCTCGCAGGCAACGCTGAAAATGCTCGCCATCCGATGGCCATTCCTACGACACGCGCTGGTGCGCCGGCTCGAATCGCCTTCGGCTTCTCAAAGCGCGGCCTTGCAAGAAGCAAAGACCTCCTACTCCCAGCAGCAATATCGCGTCCGGTTCCGGCGATGGGACGGCCGTGGGCGTGAAGGTCACGCTGTTTGATGTCACATTGAACGTGCCGGCCCAACCTGCCGATCCGGGGCCAATTTCGAACATCGACGCGACGAACGACGTGGAAGCGGTCGGGTCATCGATCAGCGTATAGGCCGTCCCGGCTTTTGCGCCGCCGAGGTTCTGGAAATCAAAGAGAAACGTGTCGGGCGCCTCGCTTATTCCATCATAAGTCCCGATGTTCCAGAGGTCACTACTAAGACCCAGCCCAAACTTCACCGTCAGGTTGCCGGTGATGCTGTCCAGCGTCGTGGTCGTCAACGTCCCTGCGCCCGACGCGTCCAACTGCAGCGTTGCCACGCCCAGGGGTTGCAGGCTCGTCAGCGTCCCGATCGCACTCAGGGTGCCGCCGCCTTGCATCGTCACATTGCCCGAAGCCACATTCGGCAGAGTAAGGTTTCCCAACTGCACGATCACGTTTCCGACAGCCGGATTCGTCAACGCGAGCGTGCCGGTTCCGGTCTCGGTAATGGTTCCCGCGTTCGTGCCGGAAAACGAAATACTATTCCCGTTGGGATTGATCGACCCACCGCCACCCGTAAAGCCCTTGGTGGAACTAAAGGAACCCATCGCCTTGAGGGTAGCGCCATCCTCCATTTGAATCGACGATCCTGTGCCCAAATTGGAATCCGAAGATACCGCAAGCGTGCCTTGAAGGAGAATCGTGTTACCGCTGTAAGTATTCGTCCCGGCCAACGTCAACACACCTGTCCCACTCTTGGTCAGGATTGTGCCCGGTGTGGAATCGACGATGCTCGCAGTGATCGTCAGATGATTGTTATTCGTCACCACGAGTTCTCCAGTGCTCGACGTCACCGTGCCGTCCTGGATCTGATTGGCCGAACTGCCGCTGCTCAAAAGCCCGCCATCGTTCAACGTCAGGGCCTGGCCTACTCCCACTTCCAGGGTGACAGTGGAGCCGCTGCTGTTTTGGATGTTGAGTGTTCCCGTCGCTACCGACGAAGCGAGAGTCGTCGTCCCTCCGCTACTGATCTTCACATTGTCCGCGGCGCCCGCGGCATTGATGTTCGAGTTGTAAGTCGCCAGCGCGTTCACCGTGCTGCCCGAAACTGTGGCCCACTCGTTCCCCACGGTGGCGCAGCGCCCAACTATCCCCGAGGCGTCGTTCGTGATCCCGGTAACCTGAGTCTGCCCCGTGCCCGTAAAATTGATCGCGCCATTGTTACTCCGGGTAAGTCCGGTGAAACTCAAGGTGCTCGTGGCACTGCCAGGCTGGGTGTTGCTGACTGAACTGGCCCCGGAGAAACCTAGGTTGCCCGCCTGCTGCGTTGCCACGGTGCCGCTATTGCCGGTAAATTGCAGCGTTCCGCCTTGCAGCGTCATCGGGAGCGTACTGGAAACCCGGCTCGAAAGGGCCGTGGCAGAGTTATCCAAGGCCAGCGTCGCGCCACTCGCGACGGTCACCGCGCTGTTCGCCAAGGAGCCACTCTGATTAAGAGTCAGCGTGCCGCCGGTGGAAACAGTCGTGGCGCCCGAGTAAGTATTCGTTCCGCTCAAAGTGAGCGTCGGAAGAAAACCGTCCAGGGTCACGGCCAGCACGCCGCTGCCATTATCCTGCAACACACCGCCAAACGTTCCCCCGTTCAGATGAAGCGTGGTCGTCCGGGCCACCGCGCTCGGCTGCACCACGCCACCCGCCGCACCACCTCCCGTGAGCGACTCCACGGGAGCGAAAGTCCCTGATTGCCCCAGCGTCAACGTCGCGCCCGCGGCATTCGCCAGGGTTACATTGGTCGAACTGAGGGTCGCCGCTCCCGAGAGCGCATACTCTCCTCCTTCGATGTCCAGATTGGCGAAAGTGTTCTGGGCCGAGGCAGTCAGTGTTCCCGTGCCATTCAAAAACAGCGTCCCGCTGCCCGAATTCGAAAATAGTCCCGAGCTGATCGTGGCTGATTGATTCGCCACGATGGTCATGTCGGTGCTCGCGGTGACTCTGCCGCCCGTGATCGCATAACCGGCGGAATTGAAAACCAAGCCGCTCGTAGTCATGCCGATGAAATTGATATTCACGGTCCCACCGGCTCCCGCAAACGTCGCCTGGTCGCCGTTAACCCACTGCACATTTGCCGACCCATTCCACCAATCGCTCAAGCTGGAATTCCACGTGCCGCTCCCGCCATTTCCTCCAATGCCCCAGGTCAATTGTCCACGGGCACGCGGGCCTGAAATTGCGAGGGCAAAAAGGGCAAGGAATAGGATTCCGTACGTAAATGAATGTGAGCGGGGCTTGGGGGACTTCATGCAGAAGGGGCAGAAAGTGTGGGCGCAGGATAGCGAGGCGCTTTTCCCATTTCAATCGTTCTTTTAGATCCATCTTACTATCGGGTGCTAAGTTCGACATGGTTAGCGTCGAGCTACTACAAAATTGCGTATTTTCACGTGGGCTAATGATCTTTGCTTCGCGTTCGGAAACGGGAGTTACCGTTGACAGCAATTGTCCTCGCACCTGTAATCCGGCGCGCGTGCCCCACCCCATACTCCCCCGAACCCATGAGTTTCCCTCAGGCAACCACCTCCCACCGACGACGCCGACGGACAAAGAACCCCCGCCCCTTGGGCGCCTTTTTTCTGCTTCTCGGAGGCTTTCTCCTCTATGTCTGCGAGGTCCTGCCAGTACTGGATGCGCAGCATCACTTGTCCGAGTTGGGAGGAAAGTTTTCCGGAAAAGGAACCATCGTAGGATTTGCTTGTTTTGTCTTTGGACTCGCCCTGGTCGTTGGCGGCGCGCCGGTCTTGCGCTTCCTGAATCCAGCCCCGGAAAAATCAAAAGTGTTCCCCTATATCGTCTCCTTCATCGCCGTCATCGGCGGAGTGGTTCTTCATTTCTGGACGAAAGCGTATTTGGAATCGCTGGGTTACTTCTTTCATTACTAGTCGATGTTTCGTCGGGTTCCCGGGAATTTCGCCTTGAAAACGTGCGCTCATTCCCAATCCTTTCAGGCCACCCATTATGAATTTGAAACCCATCATTTCCGCGCTGGCCCTCTTCGCGTTGAGCGCCGGCGCCCAAACGGTCCACGCTGAGGACTCTCCCCGCAAGTTTGTCGAAGACTTCTACAATTGGTATGTCCCCATGGCTTCCCACAGCCATTCCGAAGCCGCCAGCAATATCGCCGTGAAGAAGAAAAGCGCCTTGTTCAGCGCGGAGTTGTTGAAGGCCCTGAAAGAGGATGCCCTCGCGGCCTCCAAGTCGCCCGGCGAAGTCGTCGGCCTCGATTCCGACCCTTTCCTGAACAGCCAGGACCAGGTCGATCGCTGCGTGATTGGAAATATCACCAACAAAAATGGTTCGTACCGCGTTGAGGTCTACGACTTTCTAGGCGGGAAAAAGGACAAGAAGCCCGCCGTCATCGCCGAGGTCAAACAAGAGAACGGGCATTGGATTTTCGTCAACTTCTGGAACCCCGACACCGGCGACCTGCTGAGCGAACTGAGGGACCTTGCGAAGGAGCGGAAGAAAACGCCCAAGTGAACTGCCCGCCTGCGGTAAGCGGGCTCTATTCGCGACCGCGATGCTCGCGGAGTAACTCCACTACCTCTCGGTTGTGGCCAAGCGCCGCATCCTGCAACGGAGAATTCCCGTGACTGTCCCTGGCGTTCACGTCGGCCTCGCTCGCGAGCAGCAAGTGTAACACCTCCAGACTGCCCCGGCGGACGGCCGCGTGCAAAGGAGTCTGGCCAAAACGATCCGGAGCGTTGACGTCGGCCTGATGGGCCAGCAGCAACTCCACCACGTCCTTGCTACCAAACAAAGCCGCACCGTGCAAAGGGGTCCCGCCAAATTCGTTCCGCGCGTTCGCATCGGCCTGATTGGCCAGCAGAATTTCCGCGACCTCCCGGCTCCCGCACAACGCCGCGTAGTGCAAAGGCGACCGGCCCGTGTTATCCGCGCTATTCACATCCGCCCCGGACTCCACCAGCAAGGCGGTCAGTTCCTTCCGCCCAAACCGTGCCGCCGTGTGCAATGAGTCCCGGCCTTCACTGTCCTTGTTGCTCTCCATGAGAACAGCCGCGATCTGGGCTCGCGCCGCCAACGAGCGCGAACGATCGAGCGCCAATTCCGTTTGCGCCGGGTCCAGGGTCATCGATTCCGCCGAAGGGCTGGTCTTGTCGGAGCTAAGTGCGGAGGTCTCTTCCCGAGCGACAGGCTCTGCGTCGACCAAAGACGGCTGAAAATCAAAAATGGATTCCGACAGAGGTGATTCCACCTTGGAAGTGCGCGGCATCGACGGCGCTTCATCTCCCAGCAGCCCCATAAGGAAGCTCCAGGGGTGTTTCGGGCGCGACTGCTCCAAGTCTTCGCCGAGAAGAGGAGCGTCCAAAAGGTTGAATGCAGTGCTCGATTCCATAGTGTCGTGTATCAGGATTATGCCGACGGTATTAGCAACCGTTGTGCCATCGTGGTTCCACGCATACGATAAAGACCCGTTTACACTAGAATATCGGTCGTCATAGACCTTCCAACACAGCCTAATTTTCGTACCGGGAGCCCCCTTAAATCGCGATCAGCGCCGAGGCGTCACTTATTTAGGAGAACCCGCTGCGAACCCCATTCCAATGCGGGTGAGGGTGAGAATCTCCACCTGTCCGCTGCCAATTCGTTTCAGTTCAAGACGCACTTTGCTATCCGGAGCGCCTTGCAGGAGATGCACTAGCTCACCGAACGATTTCAACTCTGCGGTCGATCGACCATCCACCGAAAGAATATAGTCACCGGATTGGATGCCGGCGGCGGCCGCAGGAGTTTTTGCGATGACAGAAAGTATGCTCCGGAAGTCACCCGTCGGGACGCTTTTTGGAGAGCTCGGGACGACGATGCCGAGAAAGCCACGAATCTCGACATTCTGTGGTGGAGTCGCCAGAGGGACAAGATCACTGGCGCGCAGTACGCCAAAGAAAAGCGGCGCGGCGATGACCAGAGCAAAAGCGGTTCTCATGGCGTTATCGACACATTGCAGACAGAACTCAGCATTTGCAATAACGGTGAAATTCGCCGCTCGGCCGCCCTTTCTTTGCTTGAGCGCACGCAGCGCGTCTCGCTAGGTTCCCCCGGCATGACTGACCCTGCTCCCCGTCCCTCGCGCGCGTCTCCTTCCACCCGGGATATGCGTTTCGAGCCGACGCGCTGGACGATCGTCCTCAAGCTGCGCGAACAACAGAATGCCCGGGAGACGAGCAGCGCACTCGATTTCCTCTGCCATACTTATTGGTATCCGCTCTACGCCTTTGCCCGTAAAAACGGGCATGCGCCGCACGATGCCCAGGACCTGACGCAGGGCTTTTTTTCCTATCTGCTGGAGAAGGATCTCTTCTCCGCGGCGGACCGTTCGCTGGGCAAGCTGCGCACCTTTCTGCTCACGGCCTTCACCCGCTACATCACCCGCGAGCGGGTGCACGCGGCGGCGCAGAAGCGCGGCGGCGGGCGCCGACTGGAATCGCTCGACGAAGAATTCGATGATGGCGAGCGGCGTTACAAATTGGAGCCGGCGGATAAGACAACGCCCGAGCAAATCTACGCACGTTCGTGGGCGCTCTCCCTTTTGAAAGCGGCGAAGGCGCAGGTCGAATCGAAGGAAACCCACGCCGGCCGGGCGGAAATGTTCAAGGTGCTCGAGCCGTTCCTCGATCAGGAGCGCGACCCGAGCGTAAGCTACGAATCCATCGCCCACCGCCTCGGCATGTCGCAGGAGGCCACGCGCAAGGCGGTAAGCCGGTTGCGCGAGCGCTATCGCGACGCCGTACGCGATGAGATCGCCAATACCCTGCGCGATCCCACCGACAAAGAGATCGATACCGAGATGCGGTCGCTCTGGGCGGCGTTGAGTTGAGCGTTAGGAAGCTTCCCCCCAACACAATTCGATCCACATGAAAAAAACCGCCCCTCCGTTACTTTCCCTCATCTCCGCCGCCCTGGCCCTCATCGCGACCCTCCCCACCGCCTCCGCGCAGATCTACGTTTCCGTCTTGAACAATGGCAACGGTTTCGTGGGAGAGTACAATGCCACCACTGGGGCAGCTATCAACGCGGGTCTGATCACCGGGCTCAGCGGACCGGAAGACCTCGTGCTCTCGGGTAACAATCTCTTCGTGGCCACTTACGGGTCCGGCAACGTGGGCATTTATAACGCCACCACCGGCGCAGCGATCAGCGCCAACTTCATCACAGGACTGAATGGCCCCACGGGCCTTCTGCTCTCGGGCAACAACCTCTTTGTGTCGAATTACGGCAGCACGACCGTAGGTGAATACGACGCCACCACCGGGGCGGCCATCAACGCCAGCTTCATCAACGGATTGAATGGTCCGGAAGAACTCGCGCTCTCGGGCAATCATCTCTTCGTGGCCAACTTCAACAACGGCGTTATCGGTGAATACGATGCCACCACCGGGGCAGCCATCAACGCCAGCTTCATCACGGGGTTCGCCGATCCAACCGGAGTAGCGATCTCTGGCAATCACCTCTTCTTAACCGACTCGCGAGGGTCCACCGTGGGCGAATACGACGCCACCACCGGTGCCGTAATCAACGCAAATTTTGTCACCGGCCTGACCAACCCGTGGGGCCTCACAATCTCCGGCAACAATCTCTTCGTATCCAACGACGCTCCCAATTTCGCCACTGTCGGTGAATACAATGCTACCACTGGAGCGACCATCAACTCCAGCTTCGTTAGCGGACTGAACTCGGTAGTTTATGTCGCAGCGAGCCCTGCGCCCGAGCCCGGCACCGCGAACCTCGCCGTCCTCGGCGGCGTGGGCTTCCTTATTCGCCGGCGTCGGAACAGCGCGGCTCGCCAGTAGTGGTTGATCGTTAACCCAGGGTAGCTGCTCCTGCGTCGCAGCAACCCTGGGCTGAATGATGGAACGCCGTTGGCGTTCTGAGCGCAGCACTCAAAGTGCCGGATAGCCTTTACCGCGGATGCTCGATGGACTGGAGCGCAGCGCGGTCGCGGTCGAGTTCCTCCTGCACGTGGATCCGATCGGGGTGATCGGCCAATTCGCGTTCTTCGTGCGCGATTTTTCCGCGGAGTTTATCGATCTCCTTCGCTTCGCGACCGGTCACCGTACTGGTGGTAGTCGTCTGGGTCGTGGTCGTCGTCGCCACCGGCGCGGCCTGGCGCTGCACGATCACCCGATCGACGAGCATCCGGTCGCCATCACGGGTGTAGCGAATGGTGACGGGAGCACCCTGCGTGATGGTTTCGCGCGCCACGGGATTCCCCGCGGAGTCGACATATTCCACGGTGTGGCCGAAGGAATAGCGCGTGGGTTCCGTGACGTCCTTCTGTCGAATGATCACGGTGCCGGGAGACCATTCAGTGATCGTGCCGGTGGCTTCCAGCGGCGCGGTCGCAGCGGCGGTAGTGGTCGTGGTTTCGCGCACCACGGTCTGGCCGTGCGCGGATGGTGAACACAGCAAGGCCAGCGCGGTAATCCCGGGAATCAATAGTAGTTTCTTCATAGCTAAATGGTGTCCTTTCGTATCGTTGTTGGTTTCAGTCTGTTTGTTTCCGGCATAAGCCGGTATGCCAGGAATCGGGTGCGGAGCGTGCCCCGGTTGGGTTTCCGCCGGAAACTCCCCCGGTGCCTTCATACGCTGTGGGAAGAAAAAGAGCGGCTCAACGACGATAGCCCATCGAGTGCGGCTCCATTCCCCCTATCCCGCTATCGTAAACCGGTCGCAGCGTGCGGTGATGTCGTAAACAGACTTACAACAAACAAATAATGCGCCCAAACGTTCCGGCGCCGCCACTACTGCCGCTGCCGAGAGACGATGAAATCGACGACCGGTTTCGTGTCCTTCGGTCCGATGGGATAGCGGGCGATCCCTTTCTGAATGAGGATCGTAACCTTTCCACCCACCGCCCGGTATTTTTTCTCCAGCGTGCTCGCATTGGCGGCGAGCGCGGGATCCTGCGCCCCGGAGACGCAGTAGAACGGCACCCCCGCATTGGCCAACGGAGCGAGGTTGTCCAGCGGCTGCTCCTTGTTCATGCGGGTCTTGAAAATTGGGTCCTCGGCGTAGATGCAGGAAACTTTGTCCGGATTGGCGATCGCCCAGTTGGTCACTTCCCCAGCGGCTCCACCCGCGCCTTCCATGACCGTCTTTTTGGAAAAGCCGTAACTCGTAAGATACTCGTAAACCTTGTCCCAGTCGGCCACCACGGGGCCATCCACGTTGTAACCCACCGGTCCGACCACGATATGAAAGCCGGCGGCGAGCAGCGCCTGGTCCGTCACGGCGTCGCGATCCACAAATCCAGCGCGGAAGACCCACGGCTTGCCCGCTACTTCCTTCTCCGGCGCGATCACGGTGACGCGCAGATGCAAGTCGACCCCGACTTCGTACTGCGCGTAACAGCCGGTGAAGAGCGGCCCCCGGCAGGTGATCCACGCGTCGTCTTTCGGGAATTCGCGATAACTGTTTTCTGTACTGTAGTAATAGCTTTTGACTGGGTTATCGCCGACATAGTCCGGCATCGCCGGAGGGCTGGCCATTTCCTTCACGCTCTGCTCGATGAAGTTCGCGATCGGCGTGGGATCCGGCAGGCTGTGGGGATGATGCGCATAACCGTCCTTAATCATCACTGAAATGCGGCCGCCAAACTGTCGGTAGAGGGTTTCGATGGGCGTGGAGAATTTTCCCAAGAGCGGGTCGATGCTCCCGCAGACGTGGAGCAGAGGCACATGGTTGCGGGTCAATCCCTGGAGCTCCCCCAAGTTAACCGAGGCTCCGCCCGGGTTATCGGCGTAGATGCAGGAAACTGCGTCGGGATGAGTCGTGGCCCAGACGTAGGCGTATTCGCCGCCGCGACTCATGCCGACGAAGGCCGGCTTCTTCGAGAGCCCGTGCTTTTCGGTCAGGAATGCGTACCAGCGATCCCATTTCTGGTCCGGCTTCAATTTGTCGTTCGCCGTGATGTAGGCGATGTGAAAACCGCGTTTCAGCAGCTCGATTTCAGCCTGCGGCTGATGATCCCAATAGCAGCCCTGCCACGACCACGGATTGCCCGGCGCGGGCGTCTTCGGCACGACCACGATGCAGCGCCGCTTCTCCGATTGGTCGTCTTTGTTGTTCGCGTCCGCGGGCGTGATCTCCATGGTGCCTTCGTCGATCAGGAAATCGTAGCGGTCGAAGCCGTGCCAGTCAGTCGTCGCGCCTTCAAAGGGCGTGTATGCGTCGGCGGCCATCGTGTTTTGCGGACCACAAAGAGTGGCGACGAAAAGAATGGCTGCGAGGATCAAGGAGCGGTGTTTCATGAGGATTTATCCAGATCAGACATATCGCTCTTATCCCGTCTGTTCGACCGGAATCGCGTCTGATCGGGGCTACACCTTGACTCGTTAACCTCACTATCGGCTTTTTGGGCGCGTTCTCAGCGGTGATGGACGAGGTAGAGGATGAAGAGCGCCAGGAGGATGAACGCGACGATGAAGAGGGAAAGATAGTAGCGGATTTCGCGCATTCGGGGGGAAAGCTGGCGCACCGGCCAGAGGCTGGCGTGAAGCCGCTCCGACGGTTGTTTGTGACCCCATCGAATGGCACTTTGACCGGTGCGCGTAGTCCGAAGCATGTGACAATGACGTGAAAAACGCTACAGTTTTTACGCGTAAATACGGTTGTTTTAACAGTCTTCTGAGTTCAGGCCTTTGCTTCTCGCTGCCTGGTGACCCAATTTAGGCCTCTAACGGCGCGAGGGAAGAAAGTGGAAAAAAGTGGCGGGATGGCGTCACACCGGAACGGGCTTTGGCAAGAAGGGAATATGAACGCCAGCCTCACTCGCATCTCCTTCCACCTCGCCTGCCTTTTCCGCCGTCCTTCCCGCTGGCGCTTCTTCGCCGCGGGCATCGGCCGCGAGATCGAACTCCTCTACGGCATGCTGCTCCCCGCCCGGGCCTGAGCCTTCCCGACAGAAACCCGCAAATCCCAGTCCACTACCACGGGCGATCGACATTCCGCGAAGCAAACGCTGTAACGCGCGCCGTCGCAGGAGTATTAGAACGAAAAGAAGTCTTCATGCCCGAGTCTCCCCCTCTCGACAAAGCATCTTTCTTCGCGACCACGCGGTGGTCCGTCGTGCTGACGGCGCGGGATGCCGCCGTGGGCGATGCCGCGCGGGCGTTGGAAACGCTTTGCCAGACCTATTGGCGGGCGCTTTACGGGTATGCGCGGCGTCATGGGTTTTCACCCTGCGATGCCGAGGATGCGACGCAGGGGTTTTTCGCGCGTCTGCTTGAAAAGGACTATCTGCAAGCCGTGCGGCGTGAACTGGGACCGTTCCGGGCATTTCTCCAGATGGCGTTCAAAAGATTCCTCTCCAAGGAGCGGGATCGCGCGATGGCGCTGCAGCGAGGCGGCGACGCCGAACATGTCACCTTTGATTTCGTCGAGGCGGAGAGCGGCTACGCCGAGGAGGCAAAGAATTTACCCGCTGACGAAGTCTTCGAACTGCGCTGGGCCATGACGGTCCTGGCGACCGTGATGCAAGCCCTGCGCGAGGAATTTCGAGCTTCCGGAAAGGAATCGGAATTCGACGTTTTAAAAGCCGCTTTGCAGGCCTCGAAGGACGGGCTTTGTTATGCGGAAATGGCGGCCGTGATCCAGTCTTCGGAAGGTGCGGTTCGGGTCGCCACGCATCGCTTGCGCAAACGATTTCGGGAACTTTTCCGTCTGGAAGTCGCGCAGACCGTAGCCTCGCACGAGGATATCGATGAGGAAGTGCGTCACTTGGTTTCCGTGCTGGCGCGCGCATGAAAATCCCCCGCCTTCTGTAACAACGACTCACGCGACCGTATTGCGAAGGTAGAAACCGATCTCCCATGCCCGCTTCCGCTCCTCCTGCCAATACCTGCCCGCAATGCGGATCTGCCATCGCCGCGGGCGCACCGGAGGGTTTGTGTCCGCGGTGCGTCGGGGCGCTGAATTTCCATACGGATACGGCAATCACCGGGGACGCCGATGTCGAGGCGCAGGCGGCCTCAACTCCGGACGAACTCGCCCCGTACTTCCCCCAACTCGAGATCGTCGAATGCCTCGGGCGCGGTGGAATGGGCGTGGTCTATCGGGCGCGACAGAAATCGCTGAATCGCCTGGTCGCCCTGAAACTCCTCGCGCCGGAGCGGGTTAAGGATGCCAGGTTTGCGCAGAGGTTCACCCGCGAGGCGCAGGCGCTCGCGGCGCTCAACCACCCGAACATCGTCACCATTTACGATTTCGGCCAGGCGGGCGGCTTTTATTTCCTGCTCATGGAATTTGTGGATGGCGTGAACTTGCGGCAGGCCATGAAGGCGGGCCGCTTCACGCCGGAGCAGGCGCTCGCCGTGGTGCCGCCGGTCTGCGAGGCGCTGCAATACGCGCACGAGCACGGCATCGTCCATCGCGACATCAAGCCGGAGAACCTGCTGCTCGACAAGGAAGGCCGCGTGAAGATCGCCGACTTCGGCATCGCGAGAATGCTCGGTGGAGATGCGAGTGCCGCTGCGCCGGACCGGCCTGAAACCGCGCCCGCGGAGAAGGAAGGCACGCTGGCCTCCGCCGCCGGCACGCCGCAGTACATGGCACCGGAGCAGAAGGCGCATCGCATGACCGACCACCGCACGGACATCTACTCGCTCGGCGTAGTGCTCTACGAATTGCTCACCGGCGAACTCCCCACCGATAAACTCCAGCCGCCTTCGTCCCGCCTGCGCGGGATGCAGATCGACGTGCGCCTCGATGAAATCGTCCTGCGCGCGCTCGAGGCGCGACCGGAACGCCGCTACCAGAGCGCCGGGGAATTTGGCACTCAAGTAGTAACAATGAGCCGCGGCGCGAGCGGGTCGCCGGACCAGCCGGGCGGCGTGCTTGCTCCGTCGCGCTTTTCGCGCCGGGCAATCGTCGGCGCGTGCGGGGTGGCGTTGGGTATCCTCGCGGCCTTGGGTCTGACGGTGGGGCGACACACATCGATGAGCGAAGCCGGGAAGCTGGTTCCAGGCGGGCCAGCGGACGCGGAATCGATTCCAACTGCCGAGGGCACGGTCGAGGGCACGAATATGAAGCTCTTGATTTCGGCGGGGAACGAAGCGTTCATCAAATCCGGGCCGGTTACGACCGATCGTCCCGCCGCGCTCTTCGAGCAAGGTGCGGCATCCGCGGGTGGCTACCGTTTACGGGCAAATATCCGTCACTATCCGATTTTCCGCGGCTTGAATCCTCCTCTCGATACGGTCCCGATCGGGGAGATTTTGGGTCTGCCCGGCAACATCACTTATTACCAATTGGACGATCCTGGCGCGAGCACGCTGCATTACTACGGTCCATTTTATTTCGACCCCAACGCCAAGTTTAGTCTCTCTCTTTCGCCGCCCACAAAACCGCTCCCGCCCGTAGTCGATGCCGGGTTCCAATTCTACGAAATGCCCGACGGCGCGCCGCTCGATCTGGCCAAACTCGATGCCGCCACCCTCTTGCGGCAGCCCGGGGTGAAGCTCCTCTATGGGCCCAGCGCGAGAATGTTCAGCGGGAGAGAAGCCGAATACGAAATCGAGGAAAGCGACGCCATCCAGACAGACGCCTTTGCGCCCGCACCGTCCGGCGCCACCGTCCGGGTGCGGCC
>Ga0206924_1081_pt1 | contig 20937 bp, 17 predicted proteins | sample Alteio_BWOrgHeat_61_FD_152947 | JGI IMG/M metagenome (GOLD analysis project Ga0206924, IMG submission 152947) | Enriched cells from forest soil in Barre Woods Harvard Forest LTER site, Petersham, Massachusetts, United States -... | ecosystem: Environmental > Terrestrial > Soil > Temperate forest >...
GTTCTAGAGTTCGGCAGTAATATCGGACTTAATTTGATGGCCCTTCACCATTTATTACCGGACGTGGAGCTTTCGGCCATTGAGATTAACTCTTCGGCAGCAGCAAAGCTCAAGCAGCTCGGATTTATGAAGCATATTTATGAGCAGTCTCTATTGGATTTTAAGCCTGACTATCAAAGAGATTTTGTCCTTTGTAGTGGTGTTTTGATTCATCTTGATCCCGAAGCCCTTCCGGCCGCCTATGAATTGCTTTACAGATCCAGCAAGAAATACATTTGCCTGAGTGTTTACTACAATCCAACGCCTATGGAAGTTCCTTACCGCGGTCAGCGCAATGTCCTCTTTAAGCGTGATTTCGCTGGTGAGATGCTTGATCGTTATTCCGATTTGGAACTGGTGGATTATGGATTCGGCTATCGTCGCGATCCGTCTTCTGCTGCTGATGATGCCACTTGGTTCTTGTTAAGAAAAAAATCTTAGTCAATTATGTGGTCTAAGTCGGACCGCATACACTGCATCCACCGGTTGGCCATCGACTAAAAAATGGCCCTTTTGAACACCATCATCGACCATACCGGATCGTTTCATGATGGATCGCATTCCAAGGTTCGTGGACATGGCTCCGGCGGTGATTTTTTGAATTTCCTTTTTCTGAAACAGAAATTCCATGACGGCATTCCAAGCCTCAAGTCCGTATCCCTTGCCCCAATATTTTTTCTCGCCCATCAGAATCCCTACGTCGGCCACTCCATTCGGGATATCAACAGAGGCGGTTATATTTCCGATATGCTCGGACTGGTTTTCATTGAGGGTGATGGCCCAGAATAAATTGGGCGAACCCCGGAAACTTTGAAAAAAATCCAGACAGGACTTCATGGTGTGCTTTCGATGTCGTTGCTCACTGTAGCGAACGACCTCCGGATCATTGAGCCAAGACACATATTTTTCCGTCAAAAACTTTTGATCGAAGGGCTCAAGGGTCAGTCGCGCGGTCGTGAGTTTACCCATGGTCAGGTCTCTCATCGCAGCAAAGACGCGCTGGCGCCCCAAGCCATCGATCAGATTTTGTCCTTGGGCGGACATGTGCGCCCTCTTGTCTTGATCAGCCATCAAGTTTTCTAACAAATCAATGATCTGCTGGTCGGTCACATTTTCGGTCAGCCCAAGATTCTGCCCGACACCCCGTTGAACTAGGGCATTGATCGTCGTGTCCTCATCCTTAGTGGTGGCCATCATCATAAAAGGTACGCCCATCAGGCCAAGCTCATAGCAAGTGGAGCCTCCGGCTGAATAGGCCAAATCAGCGACGCTCATGTATTTAGGCATTTCAGAGGTGTTCTTGACGATGGTAACCTCATGCGGAGAATTCTCTGCCAACTTCTTGAGATTTTCAAAATCGGCATACAAGGCGCCAACAATGGCGACGACCTTCAATTTCCTATTTTTGATTTTGCCTAGGGCCTGGATCACTTTGCCAGTGCAATTCTTTTGATCAGAGCCGCCAAAGGTTAACAAAATATTTGATCCGATTTTCTGAATCATTTTTTTCTGGCTAATATGATTTAGAAATTCATTTCTAAACAAAATATAGCTGGGACCTAGCAGCAGCCGAGTGGTCGGCGCCCGCTTCGTGTAATACCCGTCCTTGGCATAGGCGTTTTGATTCAGCACGAGGTCGGAACAATACTCGCTGGCATGGCCAAAATCATCAATGGTTAGAAGTTTAATGGCGGACTGCTTAAGACACTTCTGATAGTCATGTTTGAAATGATAGCCATCCAGGACAATCCAATCGGATCCTTTAAGTGAGGCAAACTCTAAAGTCTGGCGGGCGTCTTCCAGACTTCCTGGCTCGGAGAAATGCGTGATCGTCACAGAAAAGTTTTCGCTGGCCAATCGCTTTTGTAAGTCTTCGTTGAGATCAGAACTTAGAAAAAATACCGAAGCCCCCTGGCTTTTCAGCTCTTGCGCCAAGGCCAAGCAGCGCATGAAATGACCCGATCCCATCTGTGAGCTTGCATCAACACGGAAGACAGCGGTCATCTCAGCCAAGGTAAAACTTCCTTACCACTTTGATCACATGGCCTTGCTCTTCGTCGCTCATGCCGTGGTACATCGGTAAGCTGAGTGCGGTTTGGTAATGCTTTTCCGCCCGTGGCAGCTGCATTTTTCCATAGAGATTTTGGTAATAGGGTTGCTGGTGAATCGGAATGTAGTGCACCTGAGGATTCACTCCATTTTTCTGCAAATGGGAAAATAGTTCACCCCTTTGCTCTGTGTGAACCACATAGAGATGATAAGCGTGTTCCAAATTTTTCGGCACCTTTGGCAGACTCAAAGCTTTGATATCGCCCAATTCCGATGCGTACCTGTCGGCGATGGACCTGCGGCGCAAAAGATTTTTCTGAATCCGCTGAAGCTGGCTTGCCCCCAGTGCACACAGAATATCGGAGATGCGATAGTTATATCCCAGCACCTGCATTTCTTGAGACCAGGGACCATCCACTGGATTCAGCATTAAAGACGGATCTTTGGTAATCCCATGGGTGCGAAACAGACGAACCTTGGCCGCCAACTCGGCGTTGGCCGTGACGACCATGCCGCCCTCGCCAGTGGCGATGTGTTTCACCGGATGGAAAGAGAAAACAGAAATATCGGCATATTTTCCATTGCCCGAAAAAATCCATTCGTTCTTAGAATTTAAAAATCGAGCGCCCACCGCATGACAGGCATCTTCTATGATCCACAGGCCGAACTGATCGGCCAGGTTTCGCAAGCTCTCGGTGTCCATCGGATAGCCGGCGAAATCGACGGCCACCAGCCCGGAATAGGTTCCCGGCTTTGCCGATTTCAGCTTCTGCTCCAACGCTGGCAGATCCAAACACATGGTTTGGGGGTCTATGTCGAGGAACTCCACATCAGCGCCACAATATCTAATGCAATTGGCACTAGCGGCGAAAGAGTTCGTAGTCACCAGAACTTTTTGTCCTTCACGAACGCCCAAAGCCAGCGCCGCTAAATGCAAAGCGGCCGTCCCATTGGTCACGGCTATGGAATTTGAAGCTTGAATAAACCGCGAAAAATCATTTTCAAATTTTTCAACCATCGGACCCTGGGTCAGGTAATCGCCCTTCAGAACCCCGACCACGGCTTTGATGTCGTCTTCGGTGATTTCTTGGCGGCCATAAGAAATGGTTTTCATCGGTCAAACCTGAAACAACGGTAAGACATGTTCTTTGATCAAGGTCCTCATCTGCGCGACCGTGAGCCAATCCGTATTCGTTCCAGAATTATATTTGAAAGAAGCAGGAACCTTTTTGGCCTTAAAGGTCGTTTGCCATTTTTCAAGGTCCCACACGGGAATGGCAGGATTGATCACATAAAAATTCCCACAATCATAGGTGTTCAGTGAGTCCGTTTCCGTGATCATTTCTTCGTGCAATTTCTCTCCGGGGCGGACGCCGACGATCTCTATTTTTGATTCGGGGGCCACGGCCTCGGCGACAGTGGTGATTCGATAGGACGGTATTTTGGGCACGAAAAGTTCGCCGCCCCAAGATTTTTCAATGGCTAGAAAAACCAAGTTCACACCCTCTTCCAGCGTAATATTAAACCGAGTCATCTCTTCATGAGTCACCGGGATCACGCCGGTCTTTTTCTTTTCCAAGAAATATGGCACCACAGAACCACGAGAGCCTAGAACATTTCCGTAGCGAACCACTGAAAACTTCAAATCCCGCTGACCGCGAAAATTGTTCGCTGCAATAAATAGTTTGTCCGAGCATAATTTTGTCGCGCCGTAAAGATTGATGGGTGCTGCCGCCTTATCGGTGGAAAGTGCGACCACCGTTTTTACTCCGCAGTCCATGGCCGCGTTGACGATGTTTTCCGCGCCGCCGACATTGGTCTTGATGCATTCAATGGGATTGTACTCGGCAATGGGCACGTGCTTTAGAGCCGCCGCGTGGACGATGATGTCCACCCGCTCACAAGCTCTGCGCACACGCTCGGCATCGCGAACATCACCGATAAAAAATCGCATCTGTGGATATTTATTGGACGGATATTTCAGCGCCATTTCATATTGTTTCAGCTCATCCCGGGAAAAAATCAGAATTTTTTTAATGTCCGGGTATCGCTTCAGGGCCATGTCCACGAACTTTTGGCCAAAAGATCCAGTTCCACCAGTGATAAGAATATTTTTTCCATTGAGCATCTAAGTCTCCAATCCTTTAAGGCCTTCCAAGAGGAATCGTCTTGCGCTTGGCCCTTCGTTGAACAGCAAATCAATGGCACTCATGAAAGGCACAAACTCACCGAAGGCTTGATGATATGTGGGGTGCTGAAATTGATGATAGACAATTTTTATTCCATTTTCTGTAAACGCCGTTGATTGCTCATTGTACTCTTTGGAGCCTAGGGCGGAAAGATAAACTTTCGCGCCAAAATGATTGCAAATATTCACCATGAGATCTGCCTTCGCACCTTGAAAGTCAAAGTTCGAGGACCTCACCCATTTTTTTTCCTGAACACCAAAGGACTGAAGCAGCCAGCGGATCACCTGAATATTGAGCTCGCAGAGGTTCGTAGCCTCTGACAAAAAAACGCGCTCAAAGGCCGGAAAGTACTCGTTAAAAAATGGCGCTGAAGAGTAATTGGTTTTAATCGCATTGAGAATCTTTGCCTGCGGATTGGCTTCTGTTTCAATTTGGACATCGATGATGGGCTGGTCGCGAAGGCCTTTGGACTTGACGGGCATCGTCAACCACTGCGGTCCGCTGGCAGTTTTGATTTGATTTCGCTGTTGCCAAGAGCGTTTGGCAAACTGAACCGAATCCAGGAAGACGAAAATATCGACATATTCAAACATAGCCAAATAACCTATCCACGGAAGAAAGGTGGGTTGCATTATGGCTATTTTAGTCAAACTCAACTCCCGGAAACTGATCAGAGGCTTTGTCGAATATCTAAATCACATCGAAAGATTCCACGTCAATGCAATAATGGGTCTAACTCCTCTCCGTGGCTGATAATTTTCAAGTCTTTCGTTGGCCGTGGCGCACAGCGCATGTTAGGCTCTTTGGCTGATGCTCAATTTAAAAAAAATGAAATCTCAAATCGGAAAAGAGACCTTAAAATATCTCTACCTTTCCATAGCCATTGGTTTTTTAACATTTTTTGTTGAGTCCGGTTTTGTGTTGGTGCTGCAGAAGTTCCTGCAGTCCATTGGCATTCTTTCGATGGCGACGCAGTCAAAATACCTGAGTTTTTTAGACTCTGTATTGATGAGTTCCATTGCCCTGGTGGTCGTCGGCGTGATCAGAGCCGTGATTTACGGTCTGCGGGCATTCTGCGCCAACCTCACTCAGCACACTTACATCTGTAGCCATCGTCTGACGATTCTTTCTGCGGCTCTCAATAAAATTTCTGCCACGTCCACGAAAGAAGTGGTTTCCATTTTTTCTGACTTGGTCGGCACCGCCGGAAATTTGATGAATTATTTGTCCATCTTACTGACCAATCTGATGGCGGCGGTGGCCTATTTCTTCTTGGCTTTGTATCTGGCACCCTATGAGACTATTTTTGGCATATCATTTATTTTTGTGCTTTTGCTGCCAACGCGCTCTTTATCGAAAAGGGTGAAACACTCTGGCGAATCTTTGGTCAAGGAATGGGAAAATCTCAATGGAACGCTGTTGCTTGGGATCAAAAATAATTTTCTTTTGAAAGTTTACAATTTGATTCCTCAAGAAATCGCGATTGCGCAAAAATCGGTCGGTCTTTATCGTGGACATATTAAATATTTTTCGATGATCTCTTCGCTAGTGGCATCGCTTCCGTCCATTGTGGGACTCTTTGTGTTGGCGGTACTGACTTCGATCAGTCTGCATTTTGGGACTCCGCCTTTTAAATTGGTCAGCTTCTTTTATATCTTTTTGAAGTTGGTCCAGTCGCTCAGTGATATCAATCAAACCTCTGCCAATATTCGCATGGCCTACCCGTCTTTGAAAAAGCTGATGGATTGGGAAGATAAAATGCGCCAATATTCAATGGATCAGGATGTTTCAAAAATAGCGGACCAGTACAAGGTGGATGCGTTTCATCATTTCAAAGCTTCGATCCAATCATTTAGCTATCAGAACGAAGTCATTCTGAAAGATATTTCGCTAGAGTTGCACAAAGGCGATGTGTTGGTGATCAAGGGCCCTTCTGGCGTCGGCAAAAGCACACTGCTTGGCCTTCTATTGGGGATTTTGACGCCGAACCAAGGTTGCATCGAAATGGACGAAAAACCTGTGGGTCCCATGATTCAGGCCAACTCCAGATTGGTGGCCTATGTGGGGCCTGAACCATTTTTAATTCAGGGCTCTGTCCGGGAAAATTTGCTTTATGGTTTTCATCAGAATATTTCCGAGGCTCAGTTATTTGATTCATTGAAAAAAGTGGGTCTGTATGACTTTGTTCAGGCCTTGCCCAAGAAAATGGACTCTGGACTTTCGGAAGTGGCCGAACTTTCCACCGGACAGCGCCAGAGACTTTCCATCGCCCGCGCCTTGCTTCGGCCATTTGACCTTTTGGTCCTCGATGAAGCCACTGCCAATTTGGACCTTGTCACAGAAAATCAGGTGATTCAGTCCATTGCCGGGGACTTAAAAAATAAAATCACCATCATAGTGACGCATAAAAAATCCTTCGACCATATTGGCACGCAATTCATTGAGCTCGAGAAGTCGAACCAATGAACCATCGGGAAGAAAAGATCGTTTATTTGCAGGGCGGACTTGGCAATCAGCTTTTTCAATACGCCCTGGGCCTTTACCTACAGTCAAAAACCGTTTGCGCCGTTAGATTCTCCACGGCGTTTTTAGGAGTCAAAGCCCGGCATCGCACACCACGCAGTTTGGCTCTGGGTTTCTTAAGACAACCAGAGAACTTTATTCAGCCCTCCTCCGTCCGCAGTTATTTCCAATTTTACTGGATGCATCTGGCCCACAAATTTAAACTGGATCGATCTTTAAGAATCGGATGGGACAGCGCCGATGAAAGCTCTGGCCCTCTGGATTTCACACGAAAACACTTTATCGGCTATTGGCAGAATCTTGATTTCTTGTCAGAGATGCAACCCCAGATCACGAAAAGTCTAAAGTCCAATTTTCAACTGAGCGCAGAGGCTCAGGCGATTCAACGGCAAATCCGCTCTACGACCCATTCCGTTTCCTTGCATGTTCGCCGTGGGGATTACTTCACAAATCCACTGGCGGCCAAATACTATCTTCCCTTAGGAGTGGACTATTATAAAGCGTCCTTCGAAAAAATTTCGGAAAGACATCCAGGTGGAACTGTGTTTGTTTTCTCTGATGACTTGGCCTGGTGTCGGCAAAATCTTAGTTTTTTGGATCGGAAAATCTTTGTCGAGCTGAAATCTTCCGGCCCTATGGACGAAATTGTTCTTATGTCCGAATGCGAAAGCAATATCATTGCCAACAGCAGTTTCAGTTGGTGGGGTGCCTATTTGAATGAACACCCCGAGCGGACAGTAATCACTCCCCAGCGATGGTTTCATGACCCAACTGCCCGTCCGCCGCGAATTCCTGAGGGCTGGATGACGGTTTCCAATTGAACAAGCCACCCGACTCATACTATCTTTAGTCCATGTCTAGCGCCCAGCCTCAGGTTTCAGTTATTTTAGCCACGCATCGTGATGACGGTTTTTTAGATGCCGCTATACAAAGTATTCTCGATCAAAAAGGCATCGACTTTGAGCTGATCGTTGTCGCGAACAACTGCACGGATGACCTGTGGACGAAAATTCAACAGCTCAAAGACCCGAGAATTCGAAGTTTCCGCACGCAAATTCCGCAACTTTCCTTCAATTTGAATTTTGCTCTGGATCAAGCTCGCGGGGAATTGATCGCGCGAATGGATAGCGATGATATTAGCCAGCCTGATCGCCTAAAGTTTCAGTATGAATTTATGCGGAAACATCCTGAGGTGGCTGTCTTGGGATCTCAGGTACAGCTGATTGATCTTCATGGAAAAGTCATCGGCACCCGGGAATTGCCTTTGACCCATAAGGAAATCGTTCGACGGATGAAGTGTTCGAACTGTCTTTGCCATCCATCGGTCATGTTTCGCAAGTCACAAATTCTAGGCTTGGGTGGATACCTTGGTGGAAGACAATCCGAAGACTATCAGCTTTGGCTTCGAGGCATCGCTGAAAAAAAACTCGTCTTTGGAAATTTACCAGAAACCTTGCTGCAATATCGGGTCAATCCCAATTCGGCCCAGGGAAGCCCGCTGGCCTACAGCGAAATGGTCGGCCACTTCGCACAATTATTTCTAGAATATAAAACTTGGTATTTCTTCGTGGGTCTTAGTGTCGCTTTATTGAAAAGACTGAAGAAGTTCTTTTAGCGCCACACGCACCGGAAAGTCCCCCGCGGGAAATATTTCTTTCAAGGAATTTTCACCCACCAAGTAAGGAATATCATTCTTGCGCAAACGTGAAGTATCCGTTTGTGTGATGACTTTGGTTTTGGCCTCATCGGCGATCATCTGGATAATTTGGCTTAAAGAAAACCCTTCCCCACTGCAAACATTGTAGGCCTCGCTCTTGTTGCCTTTGACGGCCAGCCATAAGTATTTCAGCGCCACTTCACGCACATCCGAGTAATCGCGGATGACGTCGAGGTTGCCCACCTGCAAAGTCATTTCCGATTTTTTCTCTCGCAGAGCCTGAGCTATTTGGCTGGCGATGCTGGCTTCAAAAAAACGGGCCGGACGTCCAGCGCCCGTGTGTGTGAATGATCGCGCAATCACGAAGCTGATGTTTGTATTGGCAAAACGGTGAAGTAAGACCTCCATCATGGCCTTGGACACGGCATAGGGGCTCAGAGGTTTGAGTGGCAGATTGGTTTTTGCGGCGGTGGCTTGATTTCCGTAAACTTCTCCGGAAGACACGGCTAGCACTTGCACAGGTTTCGTCAGCTGCTCTAAGGACTTCATCAAGTTGTGGCTGGTTTGCACGTTGGATTCAATGGTCTGCCACTCTGAGGTCCAAGAGGTGCCCACCGAGGACTGCGACGCTAGATGAAAGACGATATCTGGTTGGATCGCCTGAATGAGTTCCCTCACCGCAGACAAATCGCGCAGGTCACAACTTCTATATTCGTAGATAGAGCCTACAGGCCGTTTAGCTTCAGGCTGTAGACCGACACCGATGACAGAGGCCCCGGCGTTTTTGAGCAATGGAATTAAATAAGCCGAGACAAAGCCATTGGCTCCGGTCACTAGGACTTTCTTGCCTGTGTAATCCGATTCTATGCTGTGAAGGATTTTGTTGGTCATTCTCTGTTTAGCAGTACCTGCTTGGGTTCAATTTGGCAAATACCTCTTGTAAGCCATCGGTGAATGTAATACCCAGACTGCCATGAAAGCGACACTGCCAGGCCGGTCGAATGGCTAAAACCTGCGATTTTTTAATTATTGGGGCCGGCGTTGTCGGACTGTCCATCGCTATTGAGCTCAAGAAACGCCATCCCTCAAAATCAGTTTTGATCATCGATAAAGAAACCACCTTGGCCTATCACAGCAGCGGCCGCAACAGTGGTGTTTTGCATGCGGGTTTTTATTATACGGCCGACAGTCTCAAGGCCAGATTCACGCGTTTAGGCAATCTGTATTTGCGGGACTATTGCAAGACCCTGGGATTGAAACTGAACAACTGCGGAAAATTGGTGGTCACCAAGAACGAAACTGAACTTCCCGGTTTGGACGAGCTCTTTCGAAGAGCCCAGCAAAATCAGGTAGAGCTTCACGAGATCAGCGAAGCCGACGCCAAAAAAATTGAGCCCCGGGTGAAAACTTATCAGCGGGCGGCCTGGTCACCGTTGACCTCCACCGTCGATCCCATCGAGGTTATGGCCGCCATGGCCCAAGAGGCCCGAAAACTAAGCGTCAGTATCGAACTTGGTTGCGAGTTTGTTGAAGTTAAGGACCAGAAGGTCACCACCAACAAAGATCAAATCGAGGCCGGCTTTGTGATCAATGCCGCCGGTCTTTACGCCGATCGGATCGCGCGCAAAATGGGATTTTCCAAAGAATACCGAATTCTGCCGTTCAAAGGAATCTATCTTTACTGCGAGGGCGAAAGTGTTCCGCTCCGAACACACATTTATCCAGTCCCAAATCTGAAGAATCCTTTTTTGGGAGTGCATCACACACTGACCGTGGACGGAAGATCAAAAATAGGACCAACCGCAATACCCGCATTTTGGAGAGAGCAATATCATGCTTGGTCGCGGTTCAAACTGGACGAAGCAGTTTCCATTCTGCGCGATGAAGTTCAGCTATTTTTCAAAGGCGGTTTTGATTTTAGAAGCCTGGCCATGGAAGAGCTCAAAAAGTACAATCGGAAATACCTTGTCGCAGAAGCGTCCACCATGGTGGAAGGCGTGCAGTTAGGCCATTATCAAAAGTGGGGAAAGCCCGGAATCCGCGCTCAGTTGCTGAATGTAAAAACGAAAAAACTGGAAATGGATTTTATTTTACAAAAGGACTCTCGCAGCCTTCACGTGCTCAACGCCGTGTCGCCGGCCTTCACATGCTCTCAGCCCTTTGCGGTCCATGTCTGTGAGCAAATTTTTTCCAATTAACTGACTAACTAACGACCACGACCGCCGGACGACCAACGCTGAGGTAATTGAAACCTTTGTCCCTAAGGTCCGCCGGGTGATAGAGATTGCGTCCATCACAAATGACGGCCGACTTCATCAGTTGTTTCATGCGATCAAAGTCGGGATTGCGAAACGACTTCCATTCCGTAGCGATGACTAAAACATCCACCGATTGTAAAGCCTCATATTGATCGGCATAAAACGAAAGATGTGGGTCGTTGCCAAAGTGCTCTTTGGCATTGGCCTCTGCCACCGGATCATAGATGGAAATCGTCGCGCCATGATCGAGCATTTGTCGCATCAAGTAGATCGCCGGAGCTTCGCGAATATCGTCCGTGCCAGGCTTGAAGGCGACCCCCCACAGACCGATTTTCTTTCCTCGCAGAGAGTTTCCACAGGCTGATTTTATTTTATCAAAAAAGTTTTGTCGCTGGAGCTGATTGGTTTCATCCACAGATTTTAGAATTTTCAGATCTTGGCCGACTTGGCCCCCGGTGTGGATCAAAGATTTAATGTCTTTGGGGAAGCAAGAGCCGCCGTAGCCAACTCCGGCGTAAATAAAATGGGGTCCTATGCGCTCGTCGGTGCCGATTCCTCGGCGAACGGATTCGATGTCAGCGCCGACCCTTTCGCACACTCGGGAAAATTCGTTCATCATGGAAATTTTCGTGGCCAGCATGGCATTGGCTGCATATTTGGTCATTTCACTGGAGCACGGATCCATCAGCAAAAGTGGTGCACCTTTCAGAAAAGGTTCGTAGAGCTTGCGCATGAATTCCGCAGATTTTTCATTTTCACATCCGATGATCACCCTTGCTGGCTTCAAGCATTCCTCGATGGCCGTGCCCTCGCGAAGAAACTCTGGGTTAGAGACCACATCAAAGTTGATCGAAAGGCCACGCTTTTTTATGGCATTTTGGATGCGCTCTTTGACTTCCTTTTGGGTTCCGATCGGCACAGTCGATTTGTTGATCACGACTTTGTATTGATCGATCTCTTTGCCGATGTCCTCGGCGACTTGATAAACATAGCGAAGATCCGAAGATCCATCGACATCCGAAGGCGTACCCACGGCAATGAACAGCAAGTCCGAGTGTCGAACAGCATGGGCAATATCCAGAGTGAACTGGATGCGCTTGGCTTTCAGGTTGGAGGTGATCAAGTCATCCAATCCGGGTTCATAGATGGGAGAGATTCCATCTTTCAAACGCGCGATTCTTTTTGCATCAATGTCCGCACAGATCACGTCGTTGCCCATTTCGGCAAAACACACGCCTGTTACTAGTCCCACATATCCAACACCAAAAACCGAAATTTTCATTGGTAACTCTCCGGAGGGTTCATGTTTATCTGGCGGACTCTGAATTGATCAATCAATACCTCGAAATAGGCCCCAATGACAGTATCCGTCATTAGGGCCTTTCACGTCCTGGTTTCAACTTGACCAAGTTCAAGGCTAAAAACTAAATTCGGTCATGGCAAATCCAGACTCTAAAACGCCACTTTTTTTCAGGAAGGCGCATGATTTCCTTCTAACAAAATCGGCTGTGATCATTGCTGTCATCCTTACTTTTATTTTTTCTTTCCGCTGGCGCAACTGTCTACCGTTTTCTGGTTTTTCCCCGGCTTTGGACAATATCGATCGCCTTGGCATGATCGGAAGATACCTTATTTATGCTCGGGAAAAGTTCGGATTTCCCCTGGGAGTGGTTCACGGTCTTTCGTTCCCTTTCGAAGCCGCCCGCATGGACCGGGGACCGATTTTCCTATTTGCCTTGTTTTTTAAAATCCTGGGCCGGATCTATCCACCGTTTTTGCAGTTTGATTACCTAGTGCTTGCAGAGCTGGTGGGATTTTTTGCCACAGCCTATTTTGCCGTGCGCCTGTTCCAACTTTTTTCCATTCGAAACTTTTGGGTGTTACTGCTTGCGGCCACTTTTGTGAGCCTGTCCCCGACTTTGCTTTTTCGAAGCTCGGAGTACTATGGGTACACGTTCATTGTTCTGAATTTTCCCTTGTTAATGATGACGGCGTATTCCTTTATTCGACTGTGTCTGTCCCCGACCCAGTTGAAGTATCGCCTGTTCTTTGTCGTAGTATTTGCGGTGATGGCAACGATTGACCTGTATCTGCTTTTTAGCGCCACGGTCATGGTGGGGACCGCCGGACTTTTCTTGATCCTACATGACAAAATCACCCATGGTGGCCCTGAAGAAAAATTGAGAATTCGCACTCTTTTCTTTTTGTTTGTGGCCGGACTGTTGTCGTCACTTCTTACTTTTTGGCTCATAGGCAATCAAAATCATTTTGAAACGCCCGACAGAAACTTGATGTACCGAGGCCGTGATGCAACCACTTGGGGATACGGCGGCGGCTTTGGCGGTGGTTTTCATGTGGCGGATGTTTTCTCCGTTTTCACTGCGAACCCTATCACCACTGGATCGACAGCACCACCGTCATTGATCATGCGTTGGAATGTGCCTGTTCTGAGTGAACCTCTGCAGCCGGGTCAGTATGAGGGCTTCAATTTTATCGGCACCGTACCACTTCTACTTATTTTTTCATTTTTGGCTGTTTTGGCCTTCCGGTGGCTGCGCAGTCCTGTGCCTATGGGCCAAAAAATCTTGGCGGGAAAAAAAAGAATTTTGGATGGATTGAACCAGCCATTGCTTCTGGCAGTCACCGCGGTCGGGGTGGGCTGTTTTTGCCTGTACAGCTTGAGTTGGGGATATATTCTTCATGTTTTCGGCCATCGTTTCAACGACGTCACCACTCCAAGTTTTATTCTGGGCTATATTTATCCGAAATTTATGTTCAGCCGTTCGCTGGGACGTTTGGGATTTTCGTTTTCGATGATGGTGTCGCTTTTAGCGGCTGCTATTGCCTATCGCACCATCAAAACTTTTTTTTCCAGCAGTGCTCCCCGTGTTTTTTTGGGCGTGCTCTTTTGTACGTTTTTATTCGCGATTCACTTGGTGGACATCGCTGACTATCTGAAGCCTCCGTCAAAAGTGGTCCAAGGAAATGAGCTAGCGAAAGTCTTCAGTGACGAGGACATCGAGACTCTAAAAAAAGTCACCCAATCCAAGGTGGCAGTGATGCTAGAACCTGCACTTCTAAGTGATATGCCATGGAATAAAATTGGCCTTTCCATTGCCTATTTAAGTCAGATTCCCGTTAGTGGCGCGACCATGGGCTTTGGCGAAAACCCCTCTGAATTGCAGCACTATAGCGATGACCTGCAATCCATCAAAGATGGGGATGTTAAAAAACTGCTCTTGGCGTATGGCGCCGTAATCATAGCTACGAATCGCCACGATTCACCCGATATTATGGCCAAGGCCAATGTTCCCCTAGCGAAGATCGAGCTCAAGTCCCAGGACGTGGTTTTACTAATTCCGCTTTGACGAATAGTATCGGTATGAATATAGTCTGAAAAGTCATGAAATTAATCATCCAGATTCCCTGCTACAATGAAGAAAAAACTCTGCCGCAAACGTTTCACGACTTACCTAAAGCCATCGCCGGAATTGACGTCATCGAAACGCAAATCATTGATGACGGATCCAGCGACCGCACGGTCGAAGTTGCGCGGCAGCTGGGTGTAAATCATATTGTTCGCTTTAAGCAGAATAAGGGACTTGCTGCCGCATTTTGCGCCGGAGTGGCCAACGCCATTGCCCTGCGGGCCGATATTCTGGTCAATACCGACGGTGACAATCAATACTGTGGTGCCGACATTGCCAAATTGGTTCAGCCCATCGTCAATGGTCATGCAGATATGGTCATTGGCGCCCGTCCAATCACAGACCATCCGGAATTCAGTTTTTTAAAAAAAATACTGCAAAAAATCGGCAGCTTCACTCTGCGCAAAGTTTCCAATACATCTGTTCCTGATGCCGCCAGCGGATTTCGTGCCTACACCAGAGACGCGCTGATGCACATCAATGTCTTTTCGGATTTTTCCTATTGCATGGAAACCCTCATTCAAGCCGGTTACAACAATCTGAAAATTGAGTCCGTCAATATCGGAGTGAATAAGAAAACGCGGGAATCACGCCTGTTCCGCAATATTCCCCAGTATGTCTGGAAATCCGGCCGTACTATCGTTAACGTTTTTCTGCTTTATCGCGCGGGATATGTATTCTCAATCCTAAGCCTGCTGATGTTCTTGGCCGCGGCCTTGGTCTTTGCACGCTACTTTTTCTTGCTGCTTGTGTACGATAAGCCGGGCGGCGTTTTCTGGCCTTCTATCATCGTCGCTTCGGCTTTACTGACCACCTCATTCATTTCTTACATCGTGGGCGTCGTGTGCTCTCACATCGCAGCCAATCGAAAATTGCTCGAAGAAATCGTGTATCGTCAGCGCGTGTCGGATTCAAAGAACCTGTTAGAAAAGACTTCCTAGCATGTGTGGGATTGCAGGCATCTGGTCGAAAACGAGCCGACCGGCCTCTGTGAGTGACGTTCAGCACATGCTGGACAAGATGGTTCATCGGGGTCCCGATGCTCAAGGTGTGTGGACATCAGATCGCTTAGTTCTAGGCAATCGTCGCTTGAAAATCCTGGATCTTTCTGATGACGGCAATCAGCCCTTCACTGACGGCACCGACGTTCTGGTTTTCAATGGGCGCATCTTCAATCACAAAGAGATCCGAGCTGAATTGGAAAAAACTTACGCTTTTAAATCCACCTGCGACACTGAGGTTTTATTTCGCGCACTTCAAGCTTGGGGCACAGAAGCCCTGCAAAAAGTTTACGGTCAATTCGCCTTTGCCTTCTATTCCAAAGTGGGCAACACGCTTCTTCTAGCACGGGACCATGTTGGGATTTGCCCGCTCTACGTGATGGAAACCGAGGAGCATCTTTATTTCTCTTCTGAAATTCATCCGTTGTTGAAATTTCATTCTGGTCGCTTGGATCCCGATGCGACCTTGGACTACTTCACTTATCGTTACAATATTCAAAATGGAAAAACTTTGTTCAAAGGCATTCAACGCTTTCATCCAGCGCACTTTTGCCTCATCCATTTGAACACTCAGACCAAACGCGACGAACGCTATTGGAATCTGAGTTTCAAAACCCAAAAGATCAACATGGAGCAAGCCCAAGCCCAGCTGGACACTCTTTTGGATGCAGAGATTGCCCGGCAGCAAAATACAGATGTGCCGGTGGGAATCTATCTGAGTGGCGGAATCGATTCTGGCGCCCTACTTCAGGGGTACTCGCGCTCATCGTCGTCGATTCAATCTTTCACTCTGCAAATGCAGGAACAGGATCCCGACGTCGCCCGGGTCGAGGAACTATCTAAGAAGTTGGGATTGAAAAAAAATATTGCCGTATTTTCGGACTCCTACTTTGATCAGCTAGAAACCGTGATCGAGGACTTGGAAGAACCCTTCGGGGATCTCATTGTCTGCGCCAACCACCTTTTAGCCAAGACTGCCAGCCGTGACGTGACTGTGGTTCTTTCCGGCGAGGGCGGTGATGAATCCTTTTTAGGCTATGATCACCAACGTGCCTTTCTAAAACTTCTGCCACTTCATGGAAGAGGTTTGTTGCGAAAACTGACTTCGGCCGCACTTCGAATGATGCCGGCTTGGCTTTTTGCCCGCATTCAGTCCTACCCCGGATATTTTTCCACCGATGAGATGAAAAAGGTCCGCAAGGTGGTCGGCAAAATGAGCGACGCTTCGGACGCATACATTGAGCTGATTTCTCTTTTCCCTAGAGATGAACTTCCGTCGTTGTTCAGCGCAAATTTTTGGAAGCAAACATCAGGTTCGCCCGATGTTCAGACGATCTCGGAATCCTTTGCCAAAGACGAGGAACTTTGGAGATCCGTTTTTCGCGTCGAGGTGGAGCAGTTAACGCTGATAGTTAACCTCCTGAAGCAAGAGCGCTTGGGCATGCACTTTTCTCTGGAGAGCTGTGTCCCTTTTGCTTCAAAACCGGTGTTAGAATTCGTTGCTTCACTGCCCAAGGAATTGCTCTATCGCAAGATCAACAAAGAACTGATTTTAAATTACAGTCATCAGCCCAGAATCAAAAAAATGCCCTTTTCCTTCTTTCACAACAAACAACATCTGGCAAAGTTGATTCAGCTGATGGACAAACATGTGAACACCGAACGCGTGGAGGCCGAAGGAATTCTGTCTGTGTCGGAGGTTCGCCGCATTCGTGACTCCCTAGAAACTGGCAGCATACTGGCGGTGAAAAAAGCCATGGCGATCCTGGTCTTTTGTGTCTGGTATCGGCGCTTTTCACTTCGCTATCAATAGAGCTAAAACTTGAACTTGGAATATCAAAATGCTATCAAATCCAATAACAGCAGCAGACGGAGCCAATCTATGAAGCACCCTTTTCACAATGTCATGACGACTCGATTTAAGTTCCGAGTGATGGATTCGTTGCTTCCAAAGAAGCACCTGGGAAAAGTCCTCGATATCGGCTGCGGCGCTGGCTATATTATCTTTCGCTTGGACAAGCATTTTGATGAATTGTACGGAATTGATATGTCCGAAAAATCGATTGCGCTCGCAAAGACGTTGTCCCGGGCCAATTTCCAAGTGGCCAATGCCGAAAAACTTCCATTTTCGGATGCGATGTTTGATTGTGTAGTTTCAACGGATGCCTTTGAACATATTCCTGATGACAAAGCGGCTGTCAAAGAAGTGAAGCGAGTGCTAAAACCCGGCGGAACTTTCGCCATTTATGTTCCGACCACCGTCGGACTTTTTTCAAAAAGCCGCTGGGTCGATCTGTTTCACACGGATCAAACCAGTTACCTCTTGGATCAGCGATATTACACCGAAGACAGCTTGAAAAGTCTGGTGCAAGGAGCGGGTTTTCAAGTGATCGCCTACGGATATCACGACGTCTTTTTTCAAGAGCTTTTCACTCAATTTTTAAAATGGATCGGTTTCAAACTGGGCAAGCAATATGCTCATCAAGCTGATATCGGAGCTTTCACGCAATCCAAGCTCTACAAAATTTATCGGTACCTGGTATTTCCGGTGATCTTTGTCCTGGTCCGCACCGAAGAGCTGATTTGTGAAAAAATCTTTCGCTCAAAAATTCCCGGACATCGCCTTTTTATGGTTTGTCGTTCGTAATATTTTGCGGAGCGCCCTTGTTTTTGGCGGACTCGTAAATGGAATCGATCAGCATCTGTATTTTATATCCATGGAACAAGTCACATTCGACCGCCGTCTTGGAGCGAACAGCGTGAATAAAGGACTCGTCTTGTCTGGTGTAGTGAGTGCCTCCGATATCTACGGATGCCCCTTCAAACAGATCCACCTTGCGCTCGAATGTCCATCCCGACTTGAATCCCGCATTTTCTTCGCGCAGGAAAATCTTAAGACCGTCATCGTTGACGTGAAGGCTTCCTTTTTCCCCACGGATCTCTAGAGTCGTGTCCAGCATTCGGTGGTTGTCCACACTCCAAGAGCTTTCCATGCTGCCGATGACGTCACCTGGAAATTCCATTAAGACGTTGGCGAAATCTTCCACGACTTCGGAATAAAATGCGCTGGTCCTCGTATTCACCGTGGTCGGAAAACCAAAATACCAAACCAAGAGATCCAAAAGATGACTGCCCTGAGTGATCAGAACCCCGCCCCCGCTGGATTTAGGATCAAATTTCCATCCCTTGCCAGGCTTAAATTGCTGGGAAACGTAGGTGGTGCCCCGGAAAGAGACAATTCTTCCCAGCACTTTTTTAGACAGCAGGGCTTTCACTCGACGAAAAACTTCGTGATGTCGCAACATGAAGCCGACCATAGTCACTGGCGGGACCTCGCCCTTTTTTTCGCGCAGGAAGGACATCAACTTTGAAGCACTGGAAGCATGATCACAGAGAGGTTTTTCAACGAATATGGGAACACCTTGGCTTAAAAAGTCCAAGGCAACCTCGGCATGAGTGTGCGGAGGACTAGCGATGAAGGCAAAGTCAGGCTTCTGCCAAGTCAGTAGATCTCTGTGAGATTTAAAGGCCTTGATGCCATCGCCGAAGCTTTCCAGTGCGGAACGCAGAAGACTGCTGCCCGGATCACTGACGGAAATTAATTTGGCGCCAGGACAGGCTTCAATGAGCGCCGAATGCAGCAGGCCCATCTTGCCAAGCCCGACGACGGCTCCCTTAAGTGGTAGAGATTTTTGTTCAAGATTCACTGACGACCTCCCACTGAAGATGGAACTCACTTGACCCGTCCAGCTTTGGAATGGGTTTTCTCGACGGAGTCATATATTGATTGTGAAAGTATCGACTGGAAGGACTGTGGACGGTAGTGAAGCCGTCTAAGGGCAATACTTTTTTAAATCCACCTTTTTGGCTGGAAATGTGGTCTTGAACAGTCAAAGTTTTCCCAGACAACTTCATGTGACGTTTAAATCCAATCGGTAGCATTTTAGAATCGGCAATTTTCGTCTTCTTCAACCAGCGACTGTAAAAAACTGCCAGGACATCCACTTGCAGTAGCGTTCGACAAACCCATTTGAAGGGAACCATCCAGCGCACCAGTGGCAAACTCAAATCGACTGCTCCTGCATGACCTTTGATTTGGATTTCAAGACCGTTAGAGCTCTCGGTGAAATTAATTTCTGCCGAGGCATCTTCTGTTTGGGTCGCGGCGACGCTTCCGTCTAACAATTCAATTTCGTATCCACTGTCACCGCACTGATTTTTTCCGTGACGGAACCAGCGGAAAACTCCGTTTCGCTGACGGGAAATCCATAGGGCGTTGTGCTCATCCGTCCATCGAGCCAACCCAGCCAGAGGCCAGGTCAAAAGACCCTTTTTGCCAATCACAGCTGGGGGACTGACAACAGCTGCATCCAACGATGGCAGAAGCTCCGCCTGAACAAAAGAAAAGAAATAGAAATAGATCAGGTATTTGTCGTCCACCATTTCGGGACCCATGGCAGTTTGCTGGCTGCGATGATACCTATACCAATTCACGGCGCTGATCGCCGCCTTTGAGCCCTTTCGTGACATCCATTCAATCCCGAAGGGAAAAACGTGCTCGGTACAACGACTGCCGTAAGAACCTCCGGCCGTGCCATCTGGATGCAGGAAGTGCACGATGAATTCGGTTAATTTTTCGGCGGCAGTTTGCGCTTCGGGATCAGCCTCTTCCGCTAAGTAAGAACATAAAAAATCCAGTTGCTTAAAACTGTATCCGATATCGGCGCCACCATATTCTGGGAACCAACCCTCGGTGCTTTGCGACGCCAAGACTTCGGCACGCCTTTTTTGAAAGGCCGCTTTGTGAGCTGTGTCGCCAGTCAATCGCGCCACCCAGTACAGAGCGTTCATCGAAACGATCATCTGATTTTGAACATCCGGGTTGCTGTAGCGACTCAGCCACTCGGACCCACGCACAATCTTAGCGCGTATCAGCTGCTGCTCTTCCGAATTCCACGCCTGGGGAACCCGAGAAAATGTTCGAGCCACCGCAAAAGTCGTGAAGGCGGTCGCGCAGAAGCTTCTTTCATTTTGATAGTACTCGTCCTGCGAGCCATCTTTTTGTTGGATCTGGCACCAAAATAAAACTCCAATGCGAACAGGCCTTGAGCAAGAGCAGCGTGCAGATGGTCGCTATGAGTGTTTTCGCCGCTGGCGCCGTGAAGCCAGCCCAGGCTGTCCCGCATAAGGCGTTCTGGATTCTTTGTCGGCATAGAGTTCAGAAAGTCCCAGAACCGCCTGCTGGAAAGAGGCACAGGAAAAATCAGTCATTGTTTTATAATTCCAGAAATTGCGATCGAAACTGCCATAGGCCGGTGACATCGGATTGCGATTCCACTGCATCAACACACGAGGCACGATGAGCTCTAGTGTCACCCGGTAAATCCTTTGAAGAGAGAAAAACTTTCTTGAATGTGCTTTTCACTGGACGCGCCCAGAATGACCGAACGTATTTTTGGATGACTCTTGATGTATTGAGCGGCCTGGGCTGGCTTCACGGCGCCAGCGGCGAAAACACTCATAGCGACCATCTGCACGCTGCTCTTGCTCAAGGCCTGTTCGCATTCCTCACGCGAGGGGCTCATCTGAAAACCGATGGGATTGAATGGCGCCATCACCCAGGGACTTGGCATACCCAACTCATCCAGATAATTCATCGCCCGCGCTCCAGAAAGAGTGCAGAATGCCGGAGTTGTGTTCCATTTCTTTTGAATTTCTTCGACAAAGAATTCCATAATTCCCCGCAAGCGAAGTGCCACGGCCAGATCTGTCAGAGAGTTGTGCAAAAAAACA
>Ga0206924_1082_pt1 | contig 20708 bp, 14 predicted proteins | sample Alteio_BWOrgHeat_61_FD_152947 | JGI IMG/M metagenome (GOLD analysis project Ga0206924, IMG submission 152947) | Enriched cells from forest soil in Barre Woods Harvard Forest LTER site, Petersham, Massachusetts, United States -... | ecosystem: Environmental > Terrestrial > Soil > Temperate forest >...
ATGAGGGCGATGCCGGGGTCGATGGGAATCCACGCGGCGATGAAGACAAAAGCGGCGAGAAGGCGTTCGCGCCGGCGCAGGGCATGGAAGCCGCGGGCGCCGTCGAGGGTCCACACGGGGGTGAGATTGAAGAGATTAATCCAGGCACCGAGTTGCGCGATGACGAGAAAGACCGGCGCGTGAAAAGCGAATCCCAGCAAAGCGGCGAAGAGCGCCGCGCCGAGGCCCCAGATGGGACCGGCGAGGCCGATGCGCGCGTCTTCGCGAGGGCTGAGGTATTGCTGTTGCAGCCGGATCAGCGCGCCAAACCCGGGAATGAACATGGGAGCCGTGGCGCTGAGCCCGAACCGGCGCAGGGCGAAGACATGGCCCATTTCGTGGATGTAGATGGAGAGAATGAGTCCCGCGGCCAGCGGCCAGCCATAGAGCCGCCAATAGAAGCCGAAGGACGCGAACATCGAGAGCAGGGTACCCATCTTGGTCAGGCCGAGCAGGAGGAATTTGCCCTGGCCGAGGAGCAGGAGGATGGCGCCTTTGAACTTGGCGAGCATCATCAAGAGCACGCCGCCGCTCGCGGCCGGTCCCTTCCATTTGCTCGGCGGGGCCTTGGGGGCGCTGCGGGGAGCGGACTCCGCGGCGCGCGAAAGGGTGTCGATCTTGGCCGCGATGAGGGTGGCCTGGCGGGAATCGGCCGGGAGCAGAGCCATGGCCTGCCGCCACAGGGCCAGCGCTTCCGCCGGGGCGGCCTGTTCGGCGTCGGTGGAGAGTTGCTTGAGCCGGTCGGCGTGGGCCAGTGCGCCGCAATGCGGGCAGGTCAGCATCTGCGGGACGAGCTCCGTCCCGCATTTCCGGCATGCGCCGGTTAGTTGGGCAGAGCCGGACTCAGGCATACGGGAGCGGGAGTCTCAGGACTGGCAGCAGGCAGAGGGGGCGGAGCCGAAGGCGTGGGACCGACCATCGGGTCGATGGGATCGACGTTGCTCGGTTTGAAGGCCCCCAAAGTATGCGGCCCGGTGATATTGACCCGCACGGGCGCGTTCCATTTCCACGCTTGCATCAGGCCGAAGAAAGTAATGACCCCGCCGAGAATGCTGTGCGTGGCTTCCATGACCGGGGCGACAAATGCGCCGATGCCGCAGGCGAAGATCGCGACCCCGAAGCTGTGATGTTTGCCATGGGCCGACAGGACCGCTGTCATCATGAAGGACAGGCCGATGATCCAGTAGGTGATGCCGACCGCGAGAATCTGATACCCCACGCCGCCGCGTCCGCCGGAACCCGCGCGCACGGCTTTGCCCGCGAGCCAGCCGATGAGAATGGTGATGAGCGCGGCGTTGATCTGGGTGAGGGCCAGCACGCCGGTGTAGACCGCGCCGCCCACGAGTCCGCCCGCCAGGCCGAACGCGGTCGCTTTCAGAAACCGGCCGAAGCCGCCTTCGCTGCTATGGAAGAATTTGCGCACTCCTTCGGCGCAGCGCTCGCAGAGCACCTTGCCATTGGCTTGGAAATAAGCGCCGGAAAGAGCGCTTTTGCACCCGCTGCAAGCGGAGGTCCCGATCGAGCCCTGCGCGTCGTCGAATTGAAGTTCGTTATCCATAAGTGGGAACTCCATTAAGCAAGCCGGATACCAATTTTGCGCCGGATTAACGCACCGGCGAAGTGACCGGTCTTGAGGGATTTGCTTCGAAAGGAGATCAGTTCCCGGTGACCTGCAGGCGGACGAAGCGTTTGGGGAAGGCGGTAATGGGCTGGGTGTCCTGCACGGTGACGGTGCCGGGAGCGGAGGAGCCGCTGGAGGTGTAGGCAGGCTGCCAGGTGGAGAGATCGCTGGAGAAGGAGACGGAATACGTGACGTCGCTGGCTGTGCCGTCGAAGGTGTAGGTGAGATATTTGTGGCCGGAAATGGTTTGGATGGCACTCGTCGGGGCAAGGAGAGAGGTGGCGCTGTAGTTCACGGCTGGGTCCATGCCCAGGGAGTACTTGAGCAAGTTGGAGAAGCCGTCGTGGGTTGGATCGGCGGTGTCGGCGGCGCCATTGGCGAGGGTGGGGTTCAGGCCGGCGAGACCGAAGTGGAGGTAGCGCCATTCGGGAAGGCCGGCGGCCAAGGGGGAGGCGGCGATGCCGGAGCCGTAGGGCGAGATACCGGTGCCGTTGATCGCGGCCACGCGGTAGTAGTAAGTGTGGCCGGCGACGAGCGTGGGATCGTTGTCGGTGTAACTCGTCGCGGGGGCATTGACCGTGGCGATCGTCACATAGCCGCTCGCCGCGGTGGTGCTCCGCATGATGGTGTAGGACGCGGCTCCGGGGACCGCGTTCCATTGCACAACGATCTGGCCGGCCGTGGTCGAGGGGAGGGGATTCACGCCCGTGAGGAGGGGCATCTGCGTGCCGGAGGGGAAGACGCCCGAACTGGTATTGAGCGTGATGTTGTCGAGATTGATATTCTCACTCGCGCCGGGTGCGGAGGTATCGAGGGTGAGGTGATCGAAGCCGGAGGACTGCGGTGCGCCGAAGCTGTCGATGATATAGCTGGTCGTCGTGCCCAGACCTGGACTCATCCAGGGAGTGAGGTAGAGGGTGGCGGTGGCCGGGCCTGCGGAGGGCGGCCCCATGGCGACCTGCACGCGATACCATGTTCCAGTCGTGATGCTGGCGAGCGCAGTGTCCGTGCCATTGACCGAGGCGGAGATCTGATTGGGATTCAGATGCACTGTGCATCCAGCCACGCTGCCCGCCCACGGGCGAAGGAAGAGGCTGTTGCCCGTGCCGGCAGCGTTGAGACAGAAATCGAAGGACAGAACGGCGGACTGATTGGCCGCCAGCGAGGGGGCGAAGGTCTGGGTGAGGTCCAGGGCGGAACCGGAGGAAGAGCCCGTGTTATCGACGACGAGGAGGCTCTGCGCGCCGGAGCTGAAGGGCGATGCTCCGGCGACCGTGGTGACATTGCGAATGCCGCTGCCATAAGAGCCCGCGCCCGAAAGGGTCCAGCCGGCGGGGCTGTTGCCGAGCGCGGTAGTGGGGTTGGAGTTGGCGGTGTCGAGTTCGAAGCTCGTGTTGGTGACGGCTTGGGCGATATTGTAGCGCGCGGCGAGAGTCACAGATCCCAACTGGCGGAGATAATCGAAACCGGTCTCGGCTCCGGTGGCCCAGCCGGCGGGCTGGACGTTGGCATTATAGACGTTACCCGAGCCGGCATTGGAGATGTTGAGGAGTTCGGTCAGGGTGCAACTCGATTGCACGGTGATGGAGGGGGTGCCATTGGAGAAGTCGATGCCTTCCAGGGTGAGGGTGCAGGCGTTGCTGCCGGTCTGGGTAATGGTCGCCGGGTTGAAGTTGGCAGGCATCCAGCCGTTGCCGTGAAAGATATTCCCCTGGAAGTTATTAATGCTGATCTGGGTGGAAGGAGCGTCGCATTCCGACTTGAAGAATTGGACGGCAAAGTTTCCCGGAGTGGTTCCCGCTCCGCCGAGGAATTGCATGTCGTTGTAACTCTGCTCGCTGTAATAGTCGCCGATCACGAGGTTCTGGTTGTCGTTGACGGTGAGACTCCAATTGCCGGGGATGTTTTGCAGGAGTTCCACCACGGCGGAACCCAGGAACCCCGTCTTGGGTTGGGTGGCTCCGGAGACATTGAGCTGGCCGATGTTGAGAAATTTTCCGAGGATGGTTGCGGGACCGCAATCCTGCACCGTGAGCGGTGCCGCGAGGTTGGGAAGATAGACCGTGGACCCAGCAGGAAGCGCAGACAGAACCACTCCCGGCCCTTGAGTATCATAGGTATTGGCGCCGGGGTTGGAGGTCGAAAATTGATACTCGTAAATCCCGTCGTAGGTCATGCTGCTCGCGCCGGTTGAAGTCTCGTTGATGGCCGTGGTGGCGGTGTTCTGCACCTTCAGATTCATCTGCTTCACCGCGAGATTTTGCGGAGTGGAAACGCTGATCAAGGTGCCATTGGTGGCTCCGTACCAGAGCAACTGAGTCTGAACGCCGGCGCCCTGGAGACTGTAATTGGATCCAGTGAGAGCAAGCGTGGAGCTGATCTTGTAACCGCCGGAAGGGAGGTAGACGATGGAGCCGTTGTTGGCGGCTTTCGCGGCGGCGATGGCGTTGGTAATCGCCGCGGTGTTGTCGGTCGTTCCGTAATTGGGATTGGCGCCATAGGAGGTGACGACGTCGATAATGGGGCTATCGGCGGGCCAGGTGGATTGGAGAAAAGTTTGATTGGCGGAGGTGAGCGAGCTGACCTGCTGACCATTCGGCACTGTTACTTGATTGACGGTATTGGTGCTGAGGGCTCCCACCAGGGCTGCGCCCGACGTGACATAATTTTGCGAAAGCAATAAGTCGATTGGGATAGTGGGCGAGCCGTTGGTGTAAATGGGAGGAGTTCCATTTCGTGGATTGGTAAAGGTGCAATCAAAGACATTATCCGGTCCGGTATCGCCAAAGGTCATCGCGCCGGAGGCGCTGAGCCAGGAATCGATCAGGCAATCCTCGAGGACAAACTGCAGGGTGCCTCCGGTCACGCCGCCCTGGAAAAACATGAAGGAACCTTCGGAGGTGCAATGTCGCACCCGCGTGGTTTGGCCGGCGGAGATATCCGTGACGGTGGAACCCGCGAAGTGGGTATTCATGATCACGCACTTGGCGTCGGGAAGGTTCAGGCCGGTCCCGCACGCTTCAAATTCACACCCATCAAACGTCCACATGTAATAGTTGAAGAGCGCTTGCCCGACGATCGCGCCCGTGGTGCAGTTATAAAAGAGACAGTTCCAGATCATTGTCTCGCCCGTGGCCGTGGTGGTGGAAGCGGCTCCGGCATAGATGCCGGAACTGCCGGCGGCGCTGAAGTTCAGGAAGGCTTCGTTTTCGTGCCGGATCTGGGTTTCGTAAACGTTGTTGGAGTTATGGGAGTAAGCGCATTGTGCGGTGCCGGCTCCATCCCAGACGATCCCGATATAGCGGGTACGGGCGACGCCGGTGGACCAAAACATCGGCTGGCCGGCCGCGCCGCCCCACAGGATTTTCGTGCCTTGGGTGGTGTAAAGGCGCTCGACGGGATCACCGCCGCAGCCAATGAGGGCCACGCCGGAACCGCCGCCCCAGCCGGCGACGGGCGTGTGCCAGTATAAAGTCTGGGTGATAAGATAGGTGCCCGGCGGCAAATAGACAGTCTTCGGAAAATTTCCCGACGCGGTGGCCGCATTGAGCGCGCTTTGCAGCGCGGCGGTATCATCGGCGACGCCATTTCCCACGGCATTGTAGGGCGCATTTTTGACGTTGATCCAATCCGAGCGCCCCGTGCTCCACGTCATCGGTGCGGTGTCGAGGTTTTGCGCGGCGAGCGTCGGGGCCGTGTAAGTGCCGAGCGCGGCAAAAGTCCCGGGGTCGCTGTTGTAAAGCGTGACCGCATCGTAATCCACCTTGGTCGCGGCCTCGAAGGTCGTGCCGCGCGGGCGCGCGGTCATGGTCCATGCGCCGGTGGGAAGCGCGGTCGAGCCAATCAGCGTGGCATTGGCATAAAGCGTCTGCATGGCCAGCAGATTGCCCTGGCCCACGGTGCTGGAGGACGTATTAAGCGCGCCGACATTCGGTGAGCCGAAGATCTTGATCGTGATCTGGCCGGTGGCTGGGTTGGTATTGAAGGTGACGCCCAGATGGACGATCGAGCCGGTCAGAAAGTAGTTGGTGAAATTGTTGATTGGGGAGGTGAGTGAGAACGAGTTGTTCGTCGTGAAAGAGTTTGGCGCGTTCCCCAAGGCGTTGGTCCCCGTGGCGGTGAGAAGGTCGAATTGATTGGCGGTGAGGATGAAGCGCATCCCGGTGGAGCCGGAGATGGCGGAGATATCCACCGGGCGAAACCAAGAGACGCCGGCTTCCGTCTGGTTGGGGCGCACAAAAAGGTCGAATGCGCCGTTGAGGTTCAGGTAATTGACGCCGCCGATGTTCAGCGGAGCGCCGATCAGCGCACTCCAGGAATTCGCCGGCCCGGATGGGGTATAGGTGACGATGGTCGTCGTCGCGGCCCCGGCGGGGATGGACGATTTCAGATAGGCTCCACTGGTCCCGGGCGCGAGCGGAGAAGCTGTCTGGATCGAGGTGGTTGCGCCCAGGGCTCTGGTCCCGCCGGTGATGGAATCGGCGTTGTCCTGAAAAATCGTGGCCCCAAAAGCACCGGCTTGAAGGAGAAGGAGTCCGACGGTCGCGCCCAGCGCCCGCGAAAGCCGGGAGGAAACCATCTTTATGATGCGGAATAGGGATTGTGGAAGCATGCCGGCGCGGTGTGATGTTCCCCTAGCAAAACGAGGTGGCGGGGACGAACAAAATCCTGCCGTCTACGGCGCGCCACTGCGCGATCAGGCGAGGATTTCCTTTATCCGTTCGCGGAGGCTGTCGAAGCGGAAGGGCTTTTGGAGGAAGCCGGCGAGGCCTTTGCCAATGAAGCGTTTGATGGCTTCCTGTTCGTTGAAGCCACTCATCAAGAGCACGCGGACTTCGGGGCGCACGAGGCGCAGTTCGCGGAAGACGCCTTCGCCGTCGAGGTGCGGCATGGTGAGATCGAGGAGCACGGCGCAGAATTCATCGGGGGCCGCGCGAAAACGGTCGACCGCTTCGCGGCCGTCATTGGCCGTAACGACGGTGAAGCCGAGGGACTGGAGCATGCGCCCGGCGGTGAGGCGCACGGTTTCTTCGTCATCGACGACGAGCACGGTGCCGGAGCCCCGCCAGAGATCCGTCGCGGTCTCCGCCGACGCGGGCGGGATGGCGGGAGCGGCGGTGCAGGGCAGGAGGATTTTGAACGAGGTGCCTTTGCCCGGTTCGCTATAGACTTTGAGCGTGCCTTTGTGGCTGCGGACGATGCCGAGCACGGCGGCGAGTCCCAGGCCGCGGCCGGTGAATTTCGTGGTGAAGAAGGGATCGAAGATTTTCGAGAGTGTTTCGGGCGCCATCCCGCTGCCGTTGTCGGTGACCTCGAGATGGACGTAGTCGCCTTCGGGCAAATCCGGCGCCATGACGGTTCCATCCAGATAGGCCCGGTCCGCATGGACGAGTCCGGTGGAGATGCTGACGGTGCCGCTGCGGGTCCCGATGGCCTCGGTGGCGTTGATCACGAGGTTCATCACGACCTGGCGGAGTTGCGTGGCATCGGCGCTCACGGCGGGAAGATGGTCGGCAAGGTCGAACTTGAGGATGACGCTCTTGTCGATCGAGCACTGGAGCAGGTTGGACGTCTCGCGGACGAGGGCGCTGACATCGAGGTCCTGAATGATGAAGCGGCCCTTGCCGGCGTAGGCGAGCAACTGCTTGCAGAGATCCGCGGCGCGCATGGCGGAGTCCTCGATCTGGCTGAGGTAAGGGAGCATGGGCGAACCCGGGGGGAGATCCGCGCTGGCCAGCGAGGCGTTGCCGATGACGCCGGTGAGGAGGTTGTTGAAGTCGTGCGCGATGCCGCCGGCGAGCACGCCGAGGCTTTCGAGCTTCTGCGTTTCCTGGAGCTTCGTTTCGACACGTTGCCGCTCTTCCTCGGCCCGTTTGCGCTCGGTGATGTCGACCGAGACGCCGAGCACGCCGGGCTTCTCCGCGCCTGGCCGCACGAAGGGTACCTTGGTCGTCTGGAGAATCCGGATCCGCCCGCTCAAGTCGGTGTGCCGTTCCTCGGAGATGATTTTCGGGCAGCCATGGGCGATGACTTCGTGATCGTCGCTGCGATATCGGGCGGCTTGCTTTTCGTCGTGGCCCAGGTCGGTATCGCAATGTCCGACCAGTTCCTCGGGCGTCATCTCGAAGACCTGCGCCAGCGCGCGATTGGCGAAGATGAAGCGCCCGTCGATGTCCTTGGCAAAAATGAAGTGCGGCACGAGGTCCATGACTTGCCGGAGACGCTCATCGCTGGCGTGCAACGCGGCTTCCTGGGCATCGCGCTCGGCGCCGCGAGCGCGGATCGCCGCGGTCATCTCGTTGAAGCGGGCCGAGAGGACGCCGAATTCATCCGCGGATTTCACCGGCACCGGCGTATCGTAATCTCCGCTCCCCACACGGGAGGCCGCCTGGACGAGCCGCTGAATGGGGCGTGCGATGCCGCGGGCGAGCAGGTACGCGGCGACGAGTCCGACGACGGTCACCGTTCCGCCGCAGAGCAGGATATAACGCAGTGCGCGGGCGATCGGCGCATAGGCTTCGCTCGCATCCATCTTGGTGACCAATCCCCAGCCGCCATAGCTGACCGGCAGCGCGGCGGCGAGCACGCGTTCGCCCCGGTAATCGCGCGTGGTGCCGAGGAATTCTCGCCCGGCCAGCGCTTCGGCCATCGCGGGTTCATCGCCCAGCGGGATGGTCATGGGCTGTTTCTGGTGACGCGGAGGGAAGAGGGTGCGGACGTTGTTAACTTCGCGGATGCCGAGCACGACTTCTCCCGTTTCGCCGAGTCCAGTGGTGTCACGCACCGCGGCGGCGAGCGGCGAAACATCCACCGTGATCATGAGGACGGCGATATTTTTTCGGGGTAATTCGTAACCGCGGATCGGCGCCGCGAGCACGACCTCGAAGCGATTGCCGACCGCGCGCGGGAGTCCGACGTAGGGACCGGCCAGGCCATGCAGGAATGCGGGATCGGTTCCTACTTCCCCGCCGGCTTGCGTGTCTTTGTCGGCCAGTTCGACGTGGCCCGTCCCGTCGACGAGCGAGGCGGAAAAGATTGTCCGGTGATCGGTGATATAGTCGAGCCGGGCTTGCGAGTAGCCTGTGTTGGTCGGGTCGGCGTGGCCGGTCATCAGATTTTGGAAGAGGCCGCGAAATTCCCCGTGATCGGCCAGCAGTTCGGCGCGCTGCTTGAGCTGCGCGAGGTGGGCCAGCACCATGTCCTGCCGGCTGGAGGCCACGGAACTGAGATGCTGGTCGATTGCCCTCTGCAACGTCTGCCGACCAAAATAAAAATCCGCCACCAGAAGCAGCGCGATGAGCGCGGCCAGCGTGAGACCAACAATCAAGGTGAGCTTGGTGATCAGCGAGCGCCGCGGCTGAAAAAACGCGCCACTGGGCGGAGTGCCGCCACGAGCATCCAACGGAGGAGAGGTCATGAGCGTGAACCGGTGGGTATTCCGTCCCGGGAGCGTCGAATCTCCCAAGGCTGGGGGAGCGGAGTGGAATGGAAAGGCATCGCCAAGGGGGGCTGGCTGTCGTTGGAAGTCGACAGGGTAACTGGAATTCCTCCCCCAATCAATCTTTCGCAAGATGAATTTCTCGCACCCCGCCTCCATTTGGCGGCGGCGCTCCGGATCGCGCTTTGCCTATTCCCGCTTTGGCAAGATTATTGACCGTGAAGCGAAGCCCACCAGCTTTCGGCCACGTGGTGCAACTGGACGCTGCTTTCGAGGTGGAGCTTTTCCTTGATGCGGCTGAGGTGGGTCTCGACCGTTTTGACGCTGACGCTGAGTTCGCGAGCGATGGCCGTGGTGCCCTGGTTTCGGGCAAGGCGGCGGAAGACATGGAGTTCCCGGTTGGAGAGCGTGTTAATCAATTTGTGGATTCGTCCCGGCGTCTTGCGGCTAATCTCCGCCTGCAGCGTCTCAGATACAATCTTACTCGTATAAGTTGTCCCACTTAGCACCGCTTCGAGGGCGCAGAGGATTTGCGCGGCTTCATCTTTCTTACTGATATAGGCCAATGCGCCGGCCTGGAAGGCGCGTCGAATGGTGGGGGAGTCGACCAGGTCGCTGACCACGATCGGGCGGCATTTGGGCCGACAACTGGAGAATTCCCTGACCAACTCAATGCCGTCGCCGTGGGGTAACAAAATATCCAGAATAACAATGTGAGGAACTTCCGCCGCGTGTGCGGCACGAGCGGACCGCGCGTCCGCCGCTTCCTCGCAGACGTGGAGGAACGGATGAAGATTGACCACGGAGGAAATGCCGAATCGGGTCAGGGGATTTTCATCCACCACCAGGACCTGGAACTGTTCTCGGGGGGCCATAGTTCGCGCAACTCTCTGAACTCGTGCGCGGGATGGTGGTCGAAGGTGCGGATGCCTGTCAAATCAGTAATTGTGAGGATTGGATGGCAAATGAGGTCACAAGACGTTTGTGCGGGTAAGTATGTATGTGATCTGGAATGGTTAAAAACGGTGACGGTATCTATTCTAATAGTGGTGAGTTATGGCCAAGCGCTCGCTCGTTTTCGGGACGTCAGATGGCGATCCAGCGGTCAACCTAGGCCCATTGAAAAACGTGGCTTCCTTCGATCTCATGGGCGTCGGTCGTGGTATTCAACCACGACTGAGTGGACTCCGGTTCCGATTGGGGGGATGTGTTGCCGCCAAAGTCTCCGAACACGGATTTTGCCGCCAGTCGGTGTGGACACGCTGTCAGGTGAAAGTCGCGCCCAGATGGACGTCGGGCGTGCTTGATGATGCACTCATTTCCCAGACGGAACCAGCCGCGCTGGCGGCCCGAAATCGGGTGTGCCTTGCCTCGGAGGAAAATCCGGGGTATGCATGCACCCCTTTTTTATGAGCAAACCACGAGTCACCCTTTACGACACAACCCTTCGCGACGGCACGCAAGGGACGGGGATTTCGTTTTCCAAGCTCGATAAGATTCGGGTCGCGGAGAAGCTCGATGCTTTCGGCGTCCACTACATCGAAGGGGGGTTTCCCGGCTCGAATCCCAAGGATGCGGAGTTTTTTGCCGAGGCGAAGAAGCGCGTCTGGAAGAACGCCAAAATCACGGCCTTTGGTGCCACGCGTCGTGGAAAGATGAAGGTGGAGGACGATCCGCAGGTGCGCATCCTCCTCGATGCGGAGACCCCGGCGGTGACGATCGTGGGCAAGACCTGGCCGCTTCAGGTCAAGGAGGTGCTGGGCGTGACGTGCGAGGAAAATCTCGCGATGATCGCCGATACGGTCGCGTACCTGAAGAAGCATGGACGCGAGGTGCTCTACGATGCGGAACACTTTTTCGACAGCTACAAGGATGATCCGCAGTACTCGCTGGCCACACTGAAGGCGGCGCATGGCGCGGGGGCGGATCTGCTGGTGCTGTGCGATACGAATGGCGGTTCGCTGCCGGAATTTATCGCCCAAGCGACCCGGGATGTGATCGCGGCCGTGGGGCCGGGCACGGTGGGCATCCATACGCACAATGACGCCGGCCTCGGCGTGGCCAATGCGCTCGCCTCGGTGGGGGCGGGAGCCACGCAAGTGCAGGGGACGATCAACGGCTACGGCGAGCGCGTGGGGAACTGCGACCTCATCACCGTGGCGGCGAACCTGGAATTGAAACTGGCGACGCCGGTCGTGCCGGACTTGGCCCGCTTGCGTGAGCTATCGCTCTTCGTCGATGAACTGGCGAATGTGCCGCACAATATCCGTGCGCCCTACGTGGGTTCGGCGGCGTTTACGCACAAGGGCGGTCAGCATGTGCACGCGGTGCAGAAGCTGGCCAGCAGCTACGAGCATGTCGACCCGGTGCGCGTGGGCAACGAACGGAACATCACGATCTCGGACATGTCCGGGCAATCGAACGTCATCGTCAAAGCGGAGAAGCTCGGCTTCAAATTTTCCAAGGGCGCGCCCGAGGTGGCGAAGATCCTTTCCGAAGTCAAACGGCTCGAGAGCGAAGGCTACGAGTTCGAGGCGGCGGAAGGGTCGTTCGAGTTGCTCGTGCGCCGGCACCTTGGCGTGAGCAAGCCGCTGTTTGAATTGGAGGAGTACCACTGCTCGTTCCGGCGCGCCGGAGAAGGGCGCTGGAACAAGTGCGAGGCGACGGTGAAGCTGCGCGTGAATGGCACGCCGGAATACACCGTGGCCGAGGGCGATGGCCCGGTGAACGCGCTCGACGCGGCCTTGCGCAAGGCGCTGCGGCCGTTCTTTCCGGCGATCGATGAAGTGCAACTCGACGATTACAAAGTTCGCATCATCAACGGGCAACTCGGCACAGCGGCGCGGACGCGCGTGCTGATCGATTCAACCGACGGGCAAACCCGCTGGGGCACTGTCGGGGTGTCGGACAATATCATCGAAGCGAGCTGGCTGGCGCTGGTCGACAGCTTTGAATTCAAGCTCGGACGCGAAGCGCGGAAATAACCCCGACGCGATTGCGCTCGTAACGCAGCACTACCGCAGGGGGCCCTCTTTAGAAGCCCTACTTTCCGCGCAAGTCCTCGTAACGGTCGACCTTGAAACTCGAGCCGGCGGAACGGATGGGGGCGACATCCGCCGTGGGCGCGGGCAGGATCGGTTGCGGTGCGACGACCAGAGTGCCGCCGTTAATCACGATGGCCGAGTGTGGCGCTGGAGTGGATGAAGCTGATCTGCGTGTTCTGCGGGCGGGTTGGACCGGCGTGGACCCGGCGTTGGCAGCGATCGGTTCGGGAATCAGGTCAATATTTTCGCCACCCTTCTTGAAGCCCGGGGCGCCGCTCGATGCATCGTCCAGGGGCTTTCCTTGTTTGGGTGAGGGAACGGAGTCCGGAAGGGCGATGGAATCGGCGGTCAGTTCCTCCTGTTTGACGGGAGTTTTCGGCAATGGTTTGGGGGTGGCCGTGGCGGCGAGCTTCTTCCGGGATTTCGCAGTGGGCGCGGGTGTCGACGGCGCGACGACGAGCGGGTTGTCCGCGCTGGAGGCCTCTGCGGTTTTTACCGTGGGAGCGGGAGCGGAGGCTGTCGCGACGGGCTGGAATTTCAAAACGGTTTCGGGTGCCGGCTCGGGCGCTGGCGCACTGGCGATTTTCTTGCCGTGCTTGGAAGAAGGCGCCGGGGCGGATGCCTTGGCCTCGGTAGCAGCATCCGCTTCGGAATCATCGGAAAGTTTCACGACAGGAGAAGCGGAGGCCAGGGCTTCGGTTTTGGCGGGGGCCTTCGGTTCCGGCGTGGCCGTTGCAACGATCTTTTTCCCGTGTTTTGAGGACGGAGCAGGCGTGGGGCTGGGCGTTGCGGCGGCCGCAATCGCCGTTTCCGGAGACTTCGCGGGCTTTTTCGCGGCCGCCCGCTCCGGAGTTGGCGCGGGGGTTGCCGCAGCGTAGGTTTTGGAAGTGCGAAATACGGGCGTGGGCGCCGGGAGGGGAGCGCCGGGAGTCTGCGGCAATGCCGAAATCTTGGCTCCGCGCCCCGCAGATCCTTCCGGCGGCACGGACACGACCGGCGTCGGCACGTGCGGGCCGGCGAGGATGGGCGGGGGGACAGCCGCGAAGGTGTTGATCGGCGCGTTCACCATGTGATTGCCCTTGGGGCAAATGTGGTGCTGCGTGATGAATTCAGTCGGTGTGTAGTAGTTGCTGAAATCGCGGGGAAAACTGCTGCGATACATGCCGATTTGGAGGTTCTTGCGCATCTCGAAATGCAGGTGAGCCTCGTACATCCCGAAGTTGTTGCCGATACGCCCAATCTGCTGGCCCCGATGCACTTGCTCGCCTTCCTGGACGGTGAAATCGAGCAGGTGGCCGTAGAGGGAGTCGACGTATTTCAGGTCCGCTCCTTCGTAATAGGCGTGGCGGATGATGACCACATTGCCCCAGCCGACATGGTAGTTCCGAGCAAAGACGACGATGCCGTGGGCGGCGGCATAGACGGGGTCCCCGAGGTCGGTATCGCCCCCTCCGACCCCATTCCAGTCTTCGCCCAGATGGCCATTGGGGCGAAAGCCACGAGCGACGTAATATCCTGCAGCAGTGCCACTTGGGCCGACTGGGAATTGGAAGCCATCCGCTGCATGGACGACCGCCGTTTCTTCGGCGGGCAAAGGCAGGGTACTGGCGAGGAGTGCGATAACGCACAGAACGGTCAGACGCATGAAGGCGCGAGCATAAACCCTTGGGAGGAAGGGCGCAACCTTCGATCCCACAACGGCAAAAACGCGCACTTTACTGCAGAAACAAGAGCAATAAGACGCCGACGATGATCCGGTAGATGCCGAAACCGATGAAGGTGTGGCTCCGGACGAAACCGAGGAGCCATTTCACAGTGATGAAGGAGACGATGATGGCAACGATCGAGGCCAGCAGGAGGATGCCCCAGTCGGTCGGCACGCCGTCCGTGGCGGGGTGATGGATTTCCTTGAAGATTTTCAGGGCGCTGGCGGCCAGCATGGTCGGGATGCCAACGAGGAAGGAGAACTCCGTGGCGCTGACCCGGCTGGCCCCGACGATCATGGCCAGCATGATGGTGGATCCAGAGCGGGAGGCGCCGGGAAAGGCCGCGGCGATGAGTTGAGCCAGGCCGACTGTGATGGCCACGGGCCAGGAGATGGAGTCCGGGAGCGATTTCCCGCGCAGGAGAGTTTCGACCGCGATGAAGACGATACCGCCGATCAGCAAGGCGAGGGCGACCGGCTGGACTTCCTCCGGCAGCTTAAAGTGCTTCTTCTCCATGATGAACCCGCCCACGCAGGTGATGAGGAAGGCGGCGATGATCTTCGCCAGGAAAGACTGGCTGGCCGGCTCATGCAACCGGGTGAGCATGGCAAAGCGGTCGCGGAAAAGCGGGATCACCGCCATGACCGCGCCAGCCTGGATGACCACGTTAAACAGATCGCTCCGCAAAAAGCTGGCGGGATCGAGCTTCAGCAGGTGCTCGGCGATGAGCAGATGGCCGGTGGAAGAGACGGGCAGGAATTCGGTAAGGCCTTCGACGAAGCCGAGAATAATGGAAAGGATCCAGAGAGGCATAGGAGAGAGGGAGGCCGGTTGCGCTCGAGAGAACTCAAGCGCGGCCAGCGGGGTGGTTGTGGAAAATCAGATGGCGGTCTCGCCGCGTTCTTCAGTCCGGATGCGGATGGCGTCTTCGATGGGCAGGATGAAGACCTTGCCGTCGCCAATCTTCCCTGTCTTGGCTGATCCGACGATCGCTTCGACCGCCTTCGCGACGCGGTCATCGGGAAGCACGATTTCAAATTTCACTTTTGGGAGAAAATCCACTGTATATTCGCTGCCGCGGTAAATCTCCGTGTGCCCCTTTTGCCGGCCAAAGCCTTTGACTTCGCTGATGGTCATCCCTTCGATTCCGAGCTCCGACAACGCCTCTTTCACATCCTCCAGCTTGAAGGGTTTGATGATGGCCTCGATTTTTTTCATAAGCGGTCATTGCTAGCGGCTCTTTCCTAATTGGCAAGCTTGCACCGGTGAGAAAGTGCGGCGATTTACCCATTAGATCGGGAAAGCGCTTGCGGAGTGGGCTCGCGCAGAGCACATAGGCGCATGCCGCACTTGGGTTCCTGGATTAGGGATTGCGACGAACAACTTTTTGCCCGTTTTCTTGCTCCGCATCCGGAGATTGCGCTGAGCAATGCCCGGCTGGGACCGGTCGACCCAGCGACACTCGACGGCTTGCTCGTCACGGGTGGGCCGGACATTTCGGCGGGGTTTCATAACGAGCCGCCGGGTGATCCGGATCTTATCAAAGATCCTGAACCGGAGCGGGATGCGTGGGAGTTCGCCGCCGTGCGCAATGCCTTCGAGCGGGGCTTGCCCATCTTCGCGATTTGCAAGGGAGTGCAAGTGCTCAACGTGGCGCTCGGGGGAACCCTGCTCCTCGACATTCGCGGCCACGATTTGCCGGAGATGAAATCCGAGAACGTCCAACCGTTGCGCTTCGACGCGAGCACTTTGCATCGGTTTGAGAAGGTCAACAGTTCGCACCACCAGGCGCTGGATCGTGTGGCCGATGCCTTGGAGGTGGAAGCGTGGCATGCGCAGGATGGAATCATCGAGCAGGTCCGCCTGCGCCACTATCCGTGGGGCCGGGGCGTCCAGTATCACCCGGAGCGCGATTTGATCTACACAAGCCTGTTCGAGGATTTCTTTGCCCAACTTAAGACCACCTAACCGACGTGACCCATCCTTCCGCGCTTGATCTTACCATCCGTAGCGGTCTGGATTTCATCTACCAAGCGTCCGCGCCCACGCCGGCGGTGCTGATCATTCAGCCGCAAAACAGTGAATCCCAACGGATTGTCGCCGAGGATCTGTTTTTGGGAAACATCTGGGTGGATCAGAGTGTCGATACCCACGGCAACATCGTGCACCGCTTTGTCCTGCCGCCGGGGCAAACCAAGATTCGGTACGACGCTCTCATTGCGGTGCCTTCCTTGCCGGAGAATTTCGGCGCCGTCGACGGGCCCGTGCCGGTGGAAGCGATATCGCCGGATTTACTGCGTTACACGCTTCCGAGCCGCTACTGCGACTCCGACCGCCTCATGGATTTCGCCTTTCAGAAATTTGGAAACGTTCCCCATGGATTCCAGCGCGTGCAGGCGATCTGCGACTGGGTGCATCACAATATCGAATACCGATTTGGTTCCGGCAGCCCTTACACCGCGGCCAGTGAAATCATTTCCCAGGGCTTCGGTGTCTGCCGCGATTTCGCTCATTGCGCCGTGGCCTTGAGTCGTTGTTTCAATATCCCTACGCGCTATGTGACGGGCTATGTGCCGGATGTGGCCTTCCAAGATCCCGGCACGCCCATGGATTTCCATGCCTATATGGAGGTGTACATCGGTCATCGCTGGCACACCTTCGATGCCCGCTTCAATGTGCCGCGGATTGGTCGGGTGAAAATCGCCTGCGGTCTCGACGCCGTGGATGGCGCTTTCTCCACGCTCTATGGCGCGGCGTCGCTTTCCTATTTTTTTGTTTGGGCCTATCAGGTCGATCCGGCTGAGGTGCGAGTGGGTGACCCGGTTGATATGTCCAAGCGACTTGATGGCACGCCGGTTCTGCGCTTTCCGCCGCGAATGATGTTTGGTGGTTGAGAACTTGCGGTTTTTGAAGAAGGCCGCGCTCAATTCGGACTCTGCGCGAAAACGATAGGCGTTTGCCGGCTTATTCTTTGAGTTTCCAGTGAGTGCTGAGCAGACTCGTCTTTCCCCCGGGGTGCGGGACTTGATAATAGACAGTGAGGATGGAGCCGTCGTCGAGTTGCACGGAACTCGGATAACCCAGGTCGCCATTGGGCGCAGTGCGTAGCGTGATTTCATTGTCGATATCCCACGTCCGGCCACCGTCCTTGCTCAGGCAGGCCCGCTCGCCAAAAGGTTCCCGGCGCACTCCATACACGACTAATAACCAATCATTCTTCAGCCGGATCAGATGCGGGGGGTAACCATAGATAGGCGTCTTATGAGTGACCGTCCAGGTCTTGCCGCCATCGGCGCTCTCGGATTGGCGCAGATAACATTGCGCATGATCTTTCGGCTCGGCGCGGACCATGGCCACCAGCCGGCCATCCTTTAATTCCACGACATGCGGCTCATCCTGCATGTGGGCACGCCAGTTCGGTTCCTGTTGGTCCGCTTCCGCCACGGGGATGTCGGCCAGGTGTTCCCAACTCCGCCCGTCGTCGTGCGATTCCATCACGCCAAGCTTGGGCAGCGCGTCGAAGGCGCTCAGGCCCACATACAATAGGCGTCCATCCTGGAGCTGAATCGGTCCGTGAGGCGCGGAGACATCTTCCTTCACCGGCTTTTCCCAGGTCTTGCCGCCATCCGTCGAACGGCGCGTCCATGCTCCGAGGTACGCCGCGCGCGTTTCTGGACCGACCTTGGCAATGTGGCGCTGCCACGAGGCCAGCAATTCCGGCGGCAAATTCTGCCACTTTAGGCTCGCGGGGTTGGCAAAGACGATCGACGTAAACCAGTTCACGACCAAAGCGCCGGACTTCGTCTGGATGATCCCGGCGTCGCGATCGTCGAGCGGCGTGTTGTTGATCGTCTCCGGCTGGCTCCAGGTCTTTCCATTGTCGCGGCTGCGCACCATCTGCGTGATACCCCACGGACAGATGTGCGCGTCGCGGTCGCCGGAAAAGACCACCAGCAGCTCGCCGTCCCGCGTTTTGGTGATCGTCGGCCAGCCGATATAACGGCCTTCCTCCTGGCAGATGGTGTCATTGGAAATGATCGTGGCTACGCCGTCGCCAGCGAGACTGGCCGGGGAATCGACGAGGGCTGTGAGGATGAGGGACACCGCGAGGGGGAGGGGGAAGTGCTTCATGGATAGGGAGAAAAAGATCGCACCGAGGATAACCGCCGACGGAGAAAGTCGACGGTGGAAAAGTGACCAGCCCTGAAAAAAGTGCGGAATGACGTCCATCGCGCGTCGCCCCATTCGTCGTATGGATGAAATACCATTCCATTATGTGCCCCATCTGCCTCGCCAACCTCGTTCTCGCCGCTGTCGGCGCCGCGTGCACCGGCGGCGTGGCCGCCCTTTCCGCAAGCAAAACGCGGTTTTGGGCTGCCTGCAAACAGCGCTTCTGCCGTATCAACCACCCGCATCAATCATGAAGAATATCGAACTCGAATCACCGAAAATCGTTTCCCAAGCTGATTGGCTCAGTGCCCGGAAGGAACTCCTCGTTCGCGAAAAGGAACTCACCCGTCTCCGGGATGATCTGTGTAGCCGGCGTCGTGAACTGCCCTGGGTTAAAGTGGAGAAGTCCTACGTCTTCGAAGGTCCTCAGGGTAAGGTTACCCTCGCTGATCTTTTCGGCGGACGCAGCCAGCTCTTGATCTACCACTTCATGTTTGGCCCCGGTTGGGAGGAAGGCTGCCCGGGTTGCTCTTTCCTCTGCGACCACGTTGACTCCGCCCGCCAGCACTTCGAGCACAACGATCTTTCCTTTGCCGCCGTCTCGCGTGCGCCCTGGCCGGAAATCGCCCCTTTCAAAGAACGCATGAGCTGGACGTTCGATTGGGTCTCCTCCGGCAACACCGATTTCAATTACGACTTCCAGGCTACCGCTACGCCGGAAGAAAAAGCGGCCGGCAAGATGTTCTACAATTTCGAGGAGGCGGAAATCGGCGGCGAAGAACAACCCGGCGGCAGCATTTTCTACAAGAATCCCGTCGGCGAAATCTTCCATACCTATTCCTTCTACGCCCGCGGCGGCGAAGAACTCCTCGGCGCTTACAAATTCATCGACCTCGTCCCCAAGGGCCGCATGGAAACCGGCCCGCTTTCATGGGTTCGATATCACGACCGATATTGATAGGGGAAACATACCCCTGTTGACCTGCACTCAATCCGCCGACTTCGCCGCGTCAAGCCGGCCCATGGCGGTCTGGACGGTTTGAAGCAATTCCAGGACGCTCGCCCGGATGTGATCGGCGGGTGGATTGGCCGTGTCGTTCATCGCGGTCGAGACTTTGGCCAGTACGTCCGGGGTACGCGTGGCGAGGGATTCCATCTGCTTTTCCCACGCGAGTTTCTTGCGCGCGCATTTCAGCAGGTCTTCGAGATAAGCGATGTCTTCTCGCGTGGTGCGGCGGCCTTGATGGCGGACGTTCATCGCTTCGGTGTCGCGCTTTAGTTCGCTGAGCAATACCTCAGCGCGCTCGATGCTTTTGACCAGCGCGCGCAGTTCGTCGAGCATCTCATCCCGCTGGCGCACGCTGCGCCGCAGCATTCGTTTGGCGTGGGAGGAAGCCATGGGTGCTTCCCAAATACTACGCCGCCGTCGGCACCGCCAATTGCAACCGCGGGTCTTCGGTGAGCAACTCCGCGAGTGTCGGCCAGCCTTCCTCGTCCAGCGCCTGGAAGGCGTTGAGATAGATGGCCACGACGGCGGGGTCGTGTTTCTCGAAGAGCGGATCGATGGCTTTGGTCAGCGCTTCCTTGGTCGGCGCGGGCGGAAGATCTTCGATCGTGCCGTTTTCATCGTGCTCGATGCCGAGGCCGTCGAGGAAATCGCAGAGCAGTTTCGCATGAGCGCCGACGAGCCACATCTGGAGCAGGTGCGCGGCCACGGACTCATTCACCTTGCGGCCCAGCATATCCTTCATCCACACGTGCCGGTCCGCGCGCGGCTTGCGCTCGACAAACACGGGCCGGAGTTTGCGCTGCTTGGCCAGGGTGTCGATGGTCGCCTTGTAGAGCGGTTTTTCCTGTGCATGAATGAAGGAGAAGAGCTGCTCGGCAACGGCGGGGGAAAGGGCGGCGAAAATTTCGTAGGGCTTCGGCATAAATCGGGCCGCCCAGAGTAGGGCAGCGGAGGGGTGATGCAAGCCTCTTGGCGCGCGTCGGACTGCGCAGGGGTGATCGTCTTGACGCTCGTTCCCATCTCGTGAACCCTCTCCGGCGTCCCCCCCCCCAATGAATACGTCCCGCCGTCAATTCCTCAAGACCGGCGCTGCCGCCGCCGGCGCCCTGACGATTTCGCCGGTGCGCGGGGATTCCAGCGATGTATTGAAACCGGAGGTTTGCAACCCGCTGTTGCGCACGCCGCTCGCCTTGGTCGTCGACGACGCCTGCCCGGTGATCAACAAGGCCTATTATTGGATCAAGGCGCGCCATGAATGGCGGGAGAAAAATCAGCCCGACAAGCCGCCCGTCGGATGGGAAGTGCATTACGACAAGCTCGGTGTGATGACGAATACGATCCTCGCGGCGTTTGCAGAAGAGTGGGGCAACTGGTGCGGCGAGCAGGGGATCAAAGGCAAGTACAGCATGATCCCTTTCCCGGCCGGCATGGGGCGCATCGACCAGGGCTTCCCGGGTTTTCCCGAGCGCGAGCTCAGTGAGTGGCTGCGCGTCGCGAAGACGATTATCCACAAGAATTTCGATCTCACCCCGGAATTGATCACCCACACGCGCGTCGTCGATCTCAAGACATGGCAGCTCACCGAGGCATGGGAGCAGTTTGAGTGGATGGACCCACCGGTGGATCAACTCACCGAGTACATCACCACCGCGATGCAACTCCTGAAAAATGCCGGTATCGT
>Ga0206924_1083_pt1 | contig 20514 bp, 19 predicted proteins | sample Alteio_BWOrgHeat_61_FD_152947 | JGI IMG/M metagenome (GOLD analysis project Ga0206924, IMG submission 152947) | Enriched cells from forest soil in Barre Woods Harvard Forest LTER site, Petersham, Massachusetts, United States -... | ecosystem: Environmental > Terrestrial > Soil > Temperate forest >...
CCGGCGGCACCTACGATGGCCTTTACACCGTCGCCACGAATACTGGCACCGTTTTGACGGCCACTTCCACTTCGCACAGCACCTTTCCCGTCAGCGCCAGCGGCTTTGTCGGATTTCCCATTTTCTCCTTGTGCGGAGATACTGTGACGACAAACGCCGGCACTTCCAATCTCTTCATCCAGACCAATGGAAACCACAACCTTGTCGCAGGAGATACCGTTTATTTAAATTTCCTCGCCACCAATGCTCCTCCTGTCCCGACCAATGGGCAATACACGGTGGCATCGGTCGTCACGCCGAATAGTTTTAACGTCACAGTCAATTCGACTCTAACGGCGGGCGCAACCGCAGGTACCAGCTTGATTGTATTTCCTTTGAATATTCGCACCCTGACACGTTCCGGGACGACGACCGTGAATTTCGGCACCTACACCGTGGGCAACACGGACTCCGACATCAGCCAGACTCCGCTCAATTCCCCGACGGTGTTCAACTTCTTCTATCCGACCTACGAATTTCCCGGAGCCATTGCTACCGCCGGGATCACCACGCCGGAGTTTCAATTGACCAATGCGTCAAACACGATGAACCTCACAAATACCCTCGGGGCCGGCATCCTGAGCGCCAGCAATATCTACGGGTTCACCAGTCTCCACAGCACGAATGGAACAGTCGTGATGGATCTGAGTCCGTATGCCACTGCGGCGCAAACCGCGGATGCCCAGATTCCGACCCTCGTGCAGACGTTGTCCAACGTGCTCTGCGGCACCAATGGCCTCAACTCCACGACCCAGTCGACGATCAGCTCATACATTACCAGCTCGCTTACGAAGACAGCGATTTCCGGTATCAGTCAGGGCAATCCCTGCACAGTCTCGACCGCCACCCCTCACGGATTGGTGACTGGAAATAGCGTGACCATCAGTGGCGAAACCGGTGGCACTTTCTCCGTGGCGATCAATGGGACCTTTAGTATCACGGTAACGGGCCCCACCACCTTTACCGTGGGGTCGAACTTCAGCGCCGGGACGGCCAATGTGAGCGGTGCCACCTTCACCACCAGCGCCACCACGCCGACCAACCAAGTCTCGCTCGCCCGAGTTCGAGCAATTGTACAACTCATCATCACTTCCGCCGAATACGCCATCCAGCAATAATCTCCGCCATGAAATCCAATTATCTTTCCGATCTCAGAACGCGGCGCAGTTTCATCCGTCAGGCGGCCTGCGCTGCCGTTGGAACCGTCGCCATGTCCAATTGTTTGCGCGACCTGCGCTTGATCAACTCGGCGGTGGCGCAAGGCAGCTTCTCCGACTACAAGGCCCTCGTCTGCGTCTTTCTCAATGGCGGCAATGACGCGAACAATATGTTCATTCCCACCATTCCCTCGGAATGGAATAGCTACTCCACCATCCGCACGCCGGTCCTGGCCATTCCCAATACCGATGGCACCGGCGCCACCGCCCTCCCTCTCAAATTCAACAACACTACTTATCAGGATGTGGACGGCCATACCTACGGTTTCCATCCCGCCATGCCTGAGTTGGTCTCGCTCTTCAACACCGGCCAGGTAGCAGGCCTGCTTAACGTGGGTTCGTTATGCTATCCGATCACCAAGGCACAATACAATTCGCATTCCGTCCCCGTTCCTCCGCAACTCTTTTCCCACAGCGACCAGCAGGTCCAATGGCAGACCTCCATTCCCGATCAGCCGCCCTCGACCGGGTGGGGCGGCCGCATTGCCGACTTGTACACCAGTTCCGGGGTCAATCCGAGCGGCTCGAACATCGTCTCAATGGCGATCACCCTCGCCGGATCGAACACGTTTCAGGTGGGCACCAACGCAACTGACGCGCAATTCTCCGTCACTACCGGCGGCGCGGTCACCTTGTCCTCCGGCCCCTCAGCCACGATGAAGACCATCCTCGGCGGCACCAACGGCCTCCAAAACGAAGCGGCTCTCCCCAATTTGCAGACGGCGGCGTATGCCCAAACGCTTTATGATGCCGTGGACATTGCCAATACCCTCTCCACTGATCTCTCGACACAAGCAACCGCCAACCCCGCTTGGCTTTCAGGCTATCACTCCAATACCATCACAGTCCCCAATGCTGGTGGCAGCTTCAGTTCCGGCTTGATGGCCCAACTCAAGATGGTCGCGCGTCTCATCGATATCAGCAAAAATACCATGGGCATGAAGCGCCAGATCTTCTTCGTGCAGGTCGGCGGCTATGACAACCACACTCTCCAAACCAAGAATGCTGGCTCCACGACGACGAACAACGCCAACGTCATCATCGGCGCCCACGCCAACCTCCTGGCCGAACTCAGCCAGTCGCTGAATGCTTTCTACACCGCCATGGTGGGTCAGGGCCTCCAAAACAATGTCACCGCCTTTACCGTCAGTGACTTTGCCCGCACCTTTCCCAGCAACGGCTCCGGCAGCGACCATGGCTGGGGCAGCCATCACCTTGTCGTCGGCGGCGCCGTGAATGGCGGAAAGACCTACGGCCATCTTCCGGCCCTTACCGTTGGCGGCCCAAATGATACCAGTACCGGCCGTTGGATTCCGACGACCTCCGTGGATCAATACGCTGCTACGCTCGCCTCTTGGTTCGGCGTAACCTCCTCCAATCTTAGTACAATCTTCCCCAATGTGAATCGCTTCGCCTCGTCCAATCTCGGGTTTATCTAGTCTTTTTCCCGTTTTGGCAGGTCGACTTCAGAACGCTCTCTCAACACACCTCGGGATGGCTCGCTACTTTGAGGGAGCATCGGAGGTTTGCTCTTTTGCTCGATCCACGTCGCGGACTGCGATTGGCGCACGCCAGAATTCCGATCAAAAGCAGAAGGCCCGTTCCCGGTTCCGGGGCCACGATATAGTCCACGGTCAGGACCGGCGGCGCGACACTGCCACCGGGAGAATCAATTGACCCAAATCGCCGACCAGTTCCCGGCGTGTACTCCGTCTCACTAACCATGATCAATCCGAAATTCGTTGATGGATCGTCCAGCCAACCTTGCGCCGCCGCGACAAAGTCCTCGGTCGAACCCCACACGTAGAAACCGAGTCCGCTGACGAAAGTCGTCGTGACTGGATTGCTCGCATAATCCACACCGGCCTGCCCGCCCGGAGTGGACCACGAAGCAAGGCCAAGTTGGTTGGAGTTCCATGTCGCGTCACCAGCTTCTGCTGGCGCTCCATCTTTACCCGCACCCGAACCCTGCCCCCAAGGGACCAGAAGTGGATAGAGATCGAAATTCGAGTCGACCGGCCCGCCATGTTGATCGGGATCGGGGTGCTGGGTTTCCGTGATCCCTACGGACACTTGGGTGATCGTCGCTCCAGCCGGAATGCTACTCAGGTCAAAGCTAAACAACGCCCGCGCCGGGTTATAGTTCGCATTCGTCCCGGCCACCAAAGTGGTGCTGCCGAAATCGTTGTCCGGAAACTGAGCAAAGATCGAGGTAGCGGCCACGGCTGGCAAGGAGACTTCGTTTTGCGCACACAGCGTGGCTCCTCCGGACAACAAGCCCAGCGCCAGTATGATTGTGATGCAAAAAGGGTTACGCAGCATGAGGGGACACGGGAGTGCCAGCCCAAGTATAGCGCACGTTGCGCAATTGGCGAGGAACCGTTACAGCGCGTAAATGCGTTGCGTGTTCGCGACTTCGGCGCTTTCCACCCAACCGTAGAAACTCGTCCACAAACGGGGCCGGGCCCAAATTGCCACGGAGAATCGTCGTGGAATGGGGGACCAAGGATGCAGAGGAAAATGGCCCCTCCCACTGACTCGAAGAGCGGAAGGTAGAACGCGTTTCAGAATTTCCATAAATTACGTAATTACACTATTACGTGGTACCACGATTGCTATTCCCCTTATTCGCCGCTGACGGTTTCCCGGCTGGGGCATTTAACAACACATAAAAAACATACTCATTCAATCATCCATGTTACAGAAACTAAATACCAAGCGCGGGGGCTTCACCCTCGTTGAAATCATGATCGTTGTCGCGATCATCGCTCTGCTCGCCGCCATCGCCGTTCCCAACTTCCTGCGAGCCCGCAAGCGCTCCCAAGCCACGATGATCCTGGAAGACCTCCGGTTGATCAGTACGGCACTGGATCAATACGCCATCGACAACAGTAAGTCCCCCGGAGATTCGGTGGGTTGGGCGGATATCCAAACGTATCTTAAGAACGGGACGCCGCTCTACAACACGGGCCAGGACATCTTGGGACAGGACTTCTTTTGGTTCAATCCCGGCACCACAACCGTCTTCCCCCTGGCCGTGGTCGATTGCTCTCCCACCATCTCGCCTACCACTTTCAGCAAGCTTTCGGACGTAGCACCCGCTGAATTCTGGTCTCCCTTCTATCCGCAGTAATCAGAGTGCGGTTCATCCACGTTTGTGGAGTCCGCCAAAATAGTTAGTCAGGACCGCGGATGGGCACGAACGAGAAAGCATTCTCATTCACCCCATCCGCGGTTCAAACTTTCTGTGTGACAGTAACTCGATACTTCCGCGCCCTTGCAGTCGAACGGAAGTTCCCATCCGCTGCTCGCCCGCGCCGCGGGCTCGATGTTTGTTCAATGCCTCCAGGCCCTGAATTGGTGGAGGTAAGGGGAAAAACTCCCAACCGGCGTAAATCGTTGAAACTCAGAGAGGCAGAAGCTCGCTTCGGTTGCTCGGTGTATCACATCGGTGGCTCAATTTGCCAAGACAAATCGCCATGCTAAGAATTTTCCCGCAGCAGACGCATCCGTAAGTCAAGAACACAAACTCTAACCCTTGCTTTCTCTGCGGGGCGAATCGACAACCTCAGCAGATTTCACTCCGCTGCCGCACCTTTCCAATCACCACACCGGGGCAGGGATTCACCGACATTGATTTGCCTCGATGTTTTGCTTTTATGTGTTGTACGACTCCGCTGGATTCGGCGTGGAGCATCGCGCCAAATAGGAACACCCATGAACCAAATCGCCTCCGCAGCAGAACTCGCGCTGAGCACCTGTCCCACCACATCGTGGACTTCCCGACCCATTTACGACTACTCCGAGCAGCGTCTCGCTTTCGAGACGATGAAGCGACAACTTCTCGACGACGCCCGCCGTGCGCGTGCGCGTGTGTTCGTCATGCTGGTTCAGTGGGCGCTAACCGGCGCTTGGCCAAAATTTCGCAACGCCCCCGTGTTCTTCCTTCGTCAGATTCTTATCTGGAGCGCCGCGAAAAAGAATTTTGCACTTGAGCCAGACTTTCCGAACTCGCCACCGCCGTGGAACTCAAAATATGCGTCCCAGTTTTTGGATAAAACCGCTCTCGGTTGGTATTCCCTCGAAAGTGACTCATGGGCGCGGGAGTTGGCCTCTGAAGAGTTCGATTCTCAGGAGACAAATTTTCAGATGATGAATCCACTTGACTGATTTCTAACGGCCTCGACGAACATCCGTCCGCGCACATGAACGGCCAAACCGCCGATTTGAACGAGAAGCAAATCAGTCAATTTGTGGCTTACGGATATGCAACCGATGCCATGAAATTCGCGCGCTTCGACTGCAAACGGCTCTCAACGATCGGCGAAATCGGGAGTATGGAGTGGCTCACAACGGTCACATCTCTGGTAGTCCATTATGGGCGTCCCTTTAAGCGTTCCGAGAGATTGCCGTCACTCGACGAGGACTTTGTCCCGCCGAAACACCTCGAACTACACAGGCACTTGCTCCAAGCACGAGACAAAGCTCACGCCCATCTGGATGGCAATTTCGCCGCCAGCGGAAGTGGTAGTTTGTATCACACAATCCGTCTCGTCAAGCAGATCGACGGACAACACTTCTGGTGCCCCGTTCGCGCTTTGTTGATTGAACCCAATGATATTCCGTCGATCGCCGCACTCATAGAAAGTTTGCTGTCTCGTCTCGATAAAGAGACTGCCAGTCTTGAGCAGCTTTTATTGCCCAAGATTGGCCCGTTAGGGGCAGGCTTTTATCTTCTCACCCAAAGTTCGCCATTCATAATACCGGATAGTCAGAATCACGGCCTCAATCGTCTCGAAGACGTTGGCCCAATCAATTGACATCTGACAGTTCACAAATCGTTCGTACGTGACGCCGACCCAAACTAAGCAAGCACAACAATACAAGCGGTTCGATCTCGCCGCCGTGAGCTTCCGAGAATGTAAAGCCCTGACGGAACACCTCATTCAACTTGGAATTGTTCCCAAATCGTCATATGCCACTCTTTATTCCGCTTGCTGTGCCGGTATCGTGGTAACTTACGCGCGGCCATTTCTTGCCTCAGATGGCCTTGGGCCACTGCCTTCGCAATTCGGCAACGGATTTCCTTCGGCGGAGATGGCTGAGTTACATGAAGACGTTCTTACAATCCGCAACCGGGTCTTTGCTCACCGCGATCTCGTCAAAACACAGGGAATGAGACTACATCCCGAATCGGAACCGGTCTTATTTGAAAGCCATATCATCATCTCCCCCTCCGCTAGCGGTAAGAAAGCGGCCATTCACTCACAACCCGCTCTGCTTTACCTACTGCCGGACCGCCTTCCGGGAATTGTGAAACTTTGCGATTTTCAAATTGAGCGCGCTTCAAAGGAAGCTGTAGAAATCCTTCGCAATTTGGCTGGAACAAAAAGCTACAGGCCGGGCCGCTACACTGTCGGCAAAGATTTTCCATAGAGGACTTTGCGTGCTCGGAGCGCGCGATTCAACGCATCCATTTGACCATTAGCTATGAGCTTCCAGTATTTCTACATTGTAACGCTGAATTCCGAACGAAAAATTGAGGCGCACGAAGGCGTTCTTTCATGCCTCAGCCGATACTCAACCTGCCAGCTATCCGCGTCGACGTTTCTGATCTATCATCGGGGAGCTCTTAATGAAATCTCAGACATTCTTTTCACAGTTCTAGACAGTCTAGAGCCATACACTATTTTCGCTATTCAAACGCCGTTCCACTTCAAAGCCTCCGATGAAGTTGCAGAATGGATCGAGCGGACGCGTCAGATTCAAGACGCTTTAGCTCGCAGACCGCAGCAGTAGATTGAACCGCTTAATACTCTCTCTGTAGGTGGTGGGTTTGGCGCTCGTCATAGGGCGGGAGGGAGTGAGTGAAATGAATGAGCCCGCGAATCTGCCACGGTCTGCATATCCCGCAACAACCAAGCCCGTCTCGGCATTGCTGAGGAGGGTTTGTGGCCTCAGGCCGCTCCAATCAAAAATGCGGTCAAGGGCAAAAGCGGTCAAAATCGAAGAATTGTGCCCCACCCTGCGGGGGACTTACGGGCATCACGGGGCCAAAAGGCATGGAGAGTCATCCCGAGGGTATGGCTAGGGCACGGGTTTGTTGGAACGGGTGCAAAAACGGGGGGTATGATGGCACCATGCAAAGGCCAAGCCGTGCTGAATTCACCAGAGTCGATTCGATATGACGACCGATCAAGCGCAAGCTTACGCGGTAATTATCGCGGCCCTCGTGGTCGCGTGCGAACGCCTTGGCAATCTGTGGCTACGTTGCAAACGCAGCGAAAGAAAACGGTCGGCCCCTCATCAACGTCGGTCGAAAAAGTTGAACACATCAAGACAAAGCCACCGTGACCCGGAGAAGTAGTATCAATACTATTCGGATAGCTTCAACTCAAAGTCGAAAAGGCTTCCAAGCCGGGGAAACCTATCCGGGGAAAAATTCGCACACGAGGCCATAGTTCGCGGGGACCGAAATCTCCACCCGCCAGCCGTGCTTTTCGGCGAAGGCAAAAATCTGGTCCGCGTCCGGTATGCCTTCTTTATTGCCGAAGCACGCTGAAATCACGTCTTGAAGAATTCGGCATGACGGCTTTTCTTTCAAGGCGTCCGCAATGAAAGGAGCCAAGTGCTCTTGCGTACGAATCATGGCGCGCCAACGATAGCAAAAGCGAGCCGCGCTACCAGACCACTTTCATTTGATCACTATCTCGAAATTCTTCATTGGGAACCTCCAAAGAGTGAATCACTCCGCTACCCGGACGGGAGACATAGAGCGCCTGTTTTACTCTTGCGCGAAAACGGAAAAATGCGTAAAACTGCGGCATGAATACTCCCCCCCGTGTTCGTATTTTCCCGTTAAAAGGTGGATGGGCTGTGGGCTTTGGAGATGAGTATCGCTCTCTCCCGCTGAGACGAGAGGAAGCCCTCTTGGAGGGTTTGAAATTGCCGCTGATGCCCACCTTGGCGGCGTCGCGATGACTGATGGAGACGGGCATCAAATCGGATGGATTCCCGTAGAGCCGACACGCGCGCTAAAAACGGCATGATCCGCCGAATGCCAAAGGGGGACCGAATCGTTAGGGGAGTCGCACCGATAATCCAATCCCTGTCGCAGCACGAACGGCTACCCTGACGGCAAACGCTGCATCGCTTGTCATATTATTTGCCTCAGAAATTGCATCTGAAGGCTCACGCATCGCGTCCCAAATCTCTCTCACCTTCTCTTTGACTTTTCCTCGTGAATTGCTCGTTGAAGCGCCTTTGCCTGCTCCTCCAACCTGTCCGCTGCCTCTCTGAGTTTGCGAGACTCTGCAAGCAACACTTCCACAGAGCGTGGCAGAGGAGACGCGGCAGGTTGCTTTTTGTCGGACATGGAAACAGCTTCGCGTGAATTCGGACGCATGGACAAGGCCGGACGTTCAAATCTTGAAGTTTTCGTTCCGCGTTCCCGTGAGAGAGCTTATCAGCACATTGGCGATTGGACGACCGATTTCCAAACCGTGCGGGAGGGGAAATGGGCATTTCCGGGACTTGGCATCCCGCTAGAGGAGGGAGATTGAAGACAGCCCAAACGAACCTCCACCCCTCCCGGAACCTCCTGACCCATACTTTTGGAAATTCAACACTTGGATAGACGAAGACCCCAACCGAGCCGCATGGTGGAAAAAGGAAACGGGCGACGAATCAAATTCCAATCCGGATAATTGACACGCACCTTGTAGTGGGGGAGCGGCGGCATGTTTGAAAGTGAATGGTGGGCGTTGCCATTGCGCATAAAGGGCCGCTACGGGACTTTTAGCGCCTCGGGAAGGGAGAGCACGCGGACGGATAGGCATCCAGTAACCAATTGATATTTAGTGCCGTGAGTTGCTCGAAGTAGAAAAGTAGATTTGAATTTAGTTCCCCAAAGTCTAAGCGCCGCCAGTGCGGCTCCTGTCTCGTGCCTCCCCTGTCCGCGGTTCTGGTCGGCGAAAACGGTCCCGTGCTTCTGTTCGTCGCCTTGATCTATCACGCGCCTCCAACGCCCCAATAGGAGCCTGTAGGCGAAGCATTGCGAGGGCTTGTCGGCGGGACGGATTTATTCGATAAACCCCCTTTGACCTATCACTCACTAAAATTCGCGCGCTCGTCAGCACTCCGAGCGCATCCCTTACGTTTTTGCTGACCTTGCTGGCGGATATGCTATTTTCAAGATAGAGCAGCGTAGCGATCAATCGTGCGGTGGGAGCGTGCTTTACGTAGGTCACGATCTCCAAGAGTAATTCAAACGCGCTAATGGGAGACGCGGGAATCTGCCGCTCGCTTCGGAAGTGACAGAGCGCGGCATTAACAATATCCGCCGCATTTTCGCGAAGAGAAAAAATCATGTCATTTAGGGCGTTCCAATTATTGCGAGTTCGGCCACCTTCCAGACGGTAATGATCTTGACCTAGCTTGTGGATTACCTCGAAACGAATCCGTCGATTTGTTTTGGCGTAAATGCGCAACTGGACGCCCGCTGCTATTTCTATTTGAAGGGAGAGCGAATTACGATCCCAAAGTTCACGGAGATCGTGCGGGTAAATTCGAGTTTCGCGAATCCTCCGCGACATCGAAAGCATCAAAGGTTGGAGGCTCGCCACAACGGCAAGAGGATTATCGGAGGAAAATTCCCAATACGTCTCGACTGAATTCAAATTTAGTTGCTGCCGTTCGGGAGGCAATTCCTCGGCAAACAAATTGAAATGCGCCCAATCAAGTTCCCGCTGGAAAATAGCCGGGATTCCCCTTAAATACGCTTCGAGGTGGCGTTGCCAACGGACCGGATTTGCGAATGCGTCCCATGCTACGCTGGTCGGAAGCCAGTTGTCTTTACCATCCAATGAGAACTCCCCGAAGTCGTCAGTAGTTGTTGCGCCCTTGAACATTATAGGATCGGGCCAACGAGGACAGTCAGCGCGAGGCATGGGAACGCGCCACTGATAACGGACGTATTTTGTCGGATTGATATGGAGCTTAAGCGTTGTCCGCACTCGACGAACATTGTTCGTTGGATTACGTGCATACTGAGGGAAATGCCATATTCCCGAAAACAGCGGAGGGTAGTGGCCGATACCTTCGCACTTCGTTTTCCCCTTCCGTAGCTTCATCGAAGTCCGATTATTCTCCCAACTCTCGGGACGGCAGAACAGGAGCCCCCAATCTTGGAATGGATCATTTGTCGTCCTCTCCCCACGTCGATTCAGCGTTTCTTCCTCATCATCATTGGTATCTGTATCAACAGCCTCAGGTGGGGCTCCCATCCGCTCACGGAACTGGTCGATCTCATCAATCGTTCCCGTGATTCTCCACTCACCGAAATGAACGATGATATGATCTTCCTTTGCGGTGGCGGATGAGACTTGTTGATCGAATGAGAAGGGAGGAGGCAATGGAATGGATACTCTTTAAGAGTATTTCCTTATGTAATACTTAGGGGAAGAACGTCAATCTCCACGCGAGAACCAGAAATCAGCCTCCAACGGACCGGCAGCCCCTTTTTCGACGCGGAGGCATTGTATCACGCCGCTGCTTTATGGGAATCTTTAATTTGTCCGTCCGAAGTAGGGAACCGAAATTAACTCCGAAGCCTTGATGCGCGCCCGTTCTGGTCGACGGTCATAGCGACGCGTGGTATTGACGCTACTGTGACCAACGATGCCCGCAACAGTTGAAATGTCGGCCCCCGCGTCAAGAAGGTTACTGACGGTCGAACGCCGAAGGTCATGCCAATCCAAGTCAGTGACGTTCGCTTCCCCACACCGTTTGCGAAGAATCTTGTCCAGAGCCGTTGTGGAAATCTGCCTTTCTGGAAGAATGCTACCCCCTTTCCGGACCGCACAGAAAAGAGCCCCCGGAACGTCGGAGCGAATCGAAAGCCAGTCCGCGAGGATGCGAGCGGCATTCCCGGTCAAGTGAAGAGTGCGTTCCTTGTTGCGCTTGCCGATGATTCGCACGGCGTAGCGGCTCTCCTCTGGAACATGGCAAAGGTTCTCGGCACGAATAGAAGCAATTTCGGCCCGGCGCGCACCTGTGGCGGCGGCAATCGCTACCATGGAAGCATCGCGGGCACCCGCCGGGGTTTGATCGCTCGCGCACGTCTGGAGGAGTGTCGAGATTTCGCCGGTCGGAACGTAGCGCCCTGCTGGCTCGCGGCTTCCGGCGTCGCCTTTGATGCTCTGAATGCGCAAAAGCTCGTCATTGCCAAGCATCCGCATTTCCCAAGCTGTCCGAGCTACGCCTTTGAGCGCCGCGAGGGCTTTGTTTCGCGTGGCCGGGCTGCCGCCGATACGACCCATCAGAGCGCGCACAGCCGGGGCCGTCAGCTTACCCCACGGAATAGCGCGCCAAGCGTTCTTTCCCGCCAGCGCAGGATTGAAAACCGCCGCCGCGCGGTTCAACGGTGAAATCATCGTGCGTTTCGACACGTCGCTTCCGAGCGTCTCGATATAAACGGTAGCCGGGCACTGCGGCGTGGCGATTTCGATGCTCAAGGAATTTTCGGCGGATTCGGGGGCGAGAAGTTCGAGTGAGGAGGCCATTTTGAGTGACAATGAATTCGCTAACGATTGGTTAGTAGAATGGCCCTTCTAGCAACGAGTACAAGGAAATTCCTCAACGTAGATGGGCAGCTTTGGCATTTTGACGTTTTCACATCGGCAACTCCCCGCCAATGTCCCGCGTACTCGGAAAACGGCTAGGCGGACGGTTTCGGAACGCCAGCCATTACCGCGTAGTGACCCATGGGGAGAATGAACGGATTTTCGATTTTGTAGCGATTTGCGAGATATTGAAGTTTTGTTCGCTCAGAACTTCGGTCCGCATCTCCACCCAATATGACGCCCTCGCCTTTTTTCTCCTCTAGCAAAGGATCAAGAATGCCAGCCGAGAAACGGTTATACAGGCGAGATGCGCGTAGAGCGTCATAACGCTCGGAAAGCGGATTCACCACAAGCTGGGCGCTCGCGTGCTCCGGTGAAAACTGTGAAACGACCGCCGCGTCGAGAAACTGGCGATGTTTAAAAAATTTGTTGTAATTGAAAAAGTAAGCGCGCCACGACCGCAGGAAATTGCCCTCATGGATCGTTACGTCGCCCAAGAACGTGGAGTCGATTTGTTCATCGACTACGTGGCGAAAAACGCCATAGGCGCAATACCAAACGATGCGGAACGAATGGCGCGCCGACTGATAGGTTGCCAGTTGGCGAACGGCGTCGTCGATCGTGCCCGAAATCGTCGGATGTTCGGAAAGGCGCGAAGACCGTTCTACAATACCGCCAGATTGAGAGTGCGAAATTTCCTCAGCGCTCAGGTTCCACTCCTTTTCTCGACTCTTCAACTCCACGAGTGAGCACTCGTCGTCACAGAAAAATTCGAAGTCTGGCCGTTTTTCACGATGAGATTCGGGAATGTCCTCAACGCGAATACCGAGATGGTTCGCGACCAGCCGTACATGTTGCCGAATTTCGTCTTCCTTCATCGTTCCATGATGGCGAATTTCAGTCCCTTTGGAAATCGCGATTTGCCAGATTTGCCGGCCAAAGCGTTCAAAGGCCACAATAGGGACGTGCGGTTCTAAAATGCCGTTGCGGATGGTCCCAATGGTCCTACAGCGCCGCATGACATCGTGAGAGGAGCTACGCACTCGCCGAGTGTAGTCCAATATGTCCAATCTGCCCCGCTTCCAACGGATGGGTTAACGCCGAAACACCGCGCCGTGTTGTCCAGTTTGTCTAGTAATCCACTTTGTCCACTATCCGCTTTGCCAGCCAGCGCCTCGCCCGTTCGCTCTAGGACTCAATGCCAAGGGGTGTCTTCGTCTTTGCCAGCGAGAGAGGACTGCGGCGGTTGAACCGGCGAAAGGCGACCAGACGGCCCCACGATGTTCGGTGCCTCCTTGCGCGCGAACCATGACGCAATCGGCGTGAGTCCAACCATACCAAGCGAAATCACCATGAGGGGGATACCGACGATTGCCCCAACAATCGTCAGTGTCAGAATTAGCCCGATTACAAAACCGATGCTGCCCGCGATGAAGCAAAAGCCTCCCGCTGCGAATGCACGAGTGAACGCATCGCGCTTTTTTGCTTCTGTGTCGCCGATTGGCTGAATCCCTTCGGGTTGTGGTAGGAGCGCTGGTTTTGGTAGCGGAGGGAGCTTTGAGATTTGAACGTCAACAAGCCTTCGCCATTCCGGGCTGCCCTCCTCAAACACATACGTGTCACCCGAAATCGCGCCCAACCGGTTTAGTTCCCGTAGATTGTCGTATTCCATCGGGCCAACCGTTTCGCCCAAGGCACTAGCGTAATACCAGCGGTTCATTGTCTCGAAAACTGCCTCACTCGTTGGCTTCCTTTGGGCCAATGAAAAACATGATCGCTCCCATGCTGTCATAAGCCCCGGCTGAAAGATGCAGCCCGCCGACATCCGCAGAATGGCTCTTGCCGCTCGTTTCCAATGCTTGGGTGTAAAGATCGAAGACTGCCTTTCCCCGACGTTCCTTCTCAATTGAGGGGGCCACAGTTGCGATGACGACCACAGGCAGGAGCATCAAATCCGTAGCTGCGCGAAGCGTTCCGCCGTTCGCAATAACCGTGAGCGAATCCACGTCGCCGGACTCTTTGTTGATGGTGCCCATCAGGACGAGTTCTTGCGTGAAATTATAGGTGAAAGAATCGCTTAGCGCCCCGCCCTTCGTCTCAATTTCATCAATGCGGAATCGGCCATCAAGATTCATGCTTTCAGCCTGTCGGTTAAATTCGGTCCGAAACTCTTCAACCTTCATTCCGAAAGTAGCCTTTTCTGCGCCCCCCGAAGCATGGGTCGTATCGGAACCGTGATGCGAAGTGGAAGGCTGCGAGTGTGAACCTTGCGTTATCGCGAGAAGGAAATACGCGCCAAATGCTGTCCCGGCTATGAGCTTCCCGCGTTTTGTGAAGGCCGTGTTCCTCCACAATAAAAACAATCCCAGCGGGTATAAAAAGAAGAGCGCGAGGAATGTCGGCCAGCGCCATTGGCGAGGCTGCTTCGGCGCGTTGTTTGTGGATTCCACGGGACGCAATTCTTGCTTGGCCTGGCTCGTCGTCGAAGTCGCGGAATTCTTCGGGAGTGGTGGCGGTTGTCGAACAACGGCAGCGACCGATTTCCATTCAGACCCTCCCTCCTCGATAACGAAAGCGTTCGATTCAATCGCTCCCGAGGTCGATAGTTTTTCCAACTCCTCAAACGAAACTGGTCCAACCGGCTGATTGTCGGCATCCGTGTAGAACCAAAGTCCGTCAATTCCTGCCGCAAGATTCGGTGTGCTCATGGTTCCTCTCTGTGCTTCTGCACTACCGTTAGAGGGGTGTCAAGAACTCGGGCGCGCTGAAAACCTTGCTGGGTGCCCAGCAAAGCCCTCGTGTCGCTTCTTCGACGCCTCCGCGATCTCCGAGAGGCGCACCATTTGACACAAGAGGCTTTCGCCGAGATTGCCGGGATGTCCTACAAATACTACCAAGCCGTCGAAGCAGGACGAAAAGCGGAGCTTCGATTTTCTACGTTGGAAAGGCTGGCGACTGCCTACGGCTTAGACGTTTGGGAGTTGCTCGCTCCCCAAGTGCCCAAAACCCGGTTGGCGCGGCGACCTGCTCCGCCGAAATTTGTAAAAGCCCAGCGAGGTGACGCCCGCGCCAACTAGACTTGAATCTACTTTCCCCGGCCGACCGAAACTGATTTTCGTAGCGGAGCGAATTCAGCCGGTTGGGTTTGTTCGGTTAGGGAATTTGGGAAACAAGAGTAGCGAGCCGGGTAAAATCCGTGACGGCGGTTTCAGCTTCACCTTTTGCTGGCTCTAGATCGCTGTGGGCAATCCTGTGACGATAGTTTTCCCGATGACCCAAAACGGTGTGCCAGAGTTTTGAATCGAGAGCCGCTGCCGTCGTGCCCGTTGCTTGTTTTAGGAGCGTTTTCGCACGGTCCCGAAAATTCACATGGGTTTTGAGCAGACTGGCGATTTCGGCGGGGGTTTTACCAGCCGCTGCCAACCCTCTTTGAATTCTCCTTGTAACCGCCGTTTCCAAAGCAGCGGAACTTTCAATGATTGCCGAGCGAAAGGCCCCACGTTCAAGAAAGCCCCGTGCCCGAACGGCCAAAAGCTGAACTGAATCTGGCACCTCTCCTTTACGCAGAGCTTCTCGAAAATCCGCAACAGCCTGCGCGCCATGATCGAACCATTGCCCTCTCATTATGCCGGGAATCTTTTCCACGTGGGCAGTGGTTTGGAGCACTTGACCGTCTACCAGCCAAATCATAAGAACGCCCGAAGTGACCATTCCAGCGAGTTGATGTATTGCTACTTCCTCAACAAAGAAATCGTTGAACCGCACCATGTAGAGGCGCACGAGAGTATTTACGGCTCGCTGAAAGATGGGGACACGACCGGGAAGGGCGTTCATCGCGGTAAGCCATAAAGATGTTTGTTGGCGGAAGATGGCCCTCTTTTCGGTCGACAATTCAGCCAATTTTGCGGCGGCCCGCTCTTGAAGGTTTTCTCCCGACCGTCCGGGGTCCGCAATAATCAACGCTCGCACCATTTGGTCCTGTAGTTCCTTTTCGGTGGGCTCGTGCAACTGGGAGTCTGGAATCTCGCGTTCATCCGAAAGCTCTGCTACCGTGCGGAGCCGTTGGAGAAAAGTTGGTTTGAAATCTATCATTTGGTCCAATTGGGCTTTGGAAGCGATCCAGTATCGCGACTGGTCATCTTTCCCAAAATGGGCCGCAATCCGTCCTTGAGAAACGCCCAGTTTGACCACATGGCCGCTCACCGGGACTTCGTATATTCCCTCCGGCAAATTGAGATTGAACGGCAGTTCCGCGAGGTGGCGACACTCAAATTTCATGAGGCAACTAGATTCAAATCTACTTCCGCTGCGGGCTGTAGAGGTGCGACAGGTCCAAACCGGCAAACCGCACCTTGCCGATCTCCACTTTGAGAAGCTGAAGCAGCTTTGCGCGGCCATAACGGGCATGCTGCCCCTGATGAGCCCACCCGCCGAGTTTGTTTACCCGCTCCTCACTCACGTCCGCTTCTCGCAAAGCATCACGCCACCCGTGCCGGAAGGAATGGAACGTAGCGCGCGGCTTTTCCCCGAGAGTTTTCTCCAAGAATCTCGTGAACCATTTTGAAAAAGGGTCGGAGTAGGAGCCGGATTTCGGGGCGCTCCGAAGCTCTGGAAAAAGGCGGGGCGATTCCTTGTCATTCCGCCGACATTCAACAAATTCGGCAAATCCCATTTTCAGCAGTTCGGGATGCACGGGCACCGTGCGCGTGCTTGCTTTGTTCTTTAGCCGTTTGTCGTGCGCCTCTCCCCGGTCGAGGAATGGCCGCACTTCAAAGGCAAGCTCGCCTTCCACTATCCGCACGTCCTGTGTATAAAGCTGGCAAATTTCGTTGAGCCGTAGCCCGTGAAATAGGGCGATCAACGGCACCCAAAAGCGGCCTCGCCGGATGATGTTCGGTCCCGGCTTCGCGAAGCCTGATTCATCATCTTTTGCCCCCGTATAAAGCGGAGCCGCAAAAACCTCCCGTAGCTGTGCGGTGGTAAACGTAACGGTGTCGTCTGGATTTTGTTCGTTGGTCGACGGCGTGAACCGCTGTTTTAGCCAGTAGTCGTCGAACGGATTTTCCGCCAACACCTTCGTCTTCACCGCATACTGGAAGATGGAGAACAAATTGAAGAAATAGTTCCTTCTCGAATTGACCGATAGGCGGCTCGTGTCGCCCGTCTTCTTCGCCGCCAAGATGGCCTCATGCACGGTCTTGCCCGGATACCGTTTGGTAGCGTTGCTCGGCATGGTTTCCAACACCTCGCACACCTTTTCCACATCTGGACGGGCGACACGGTGAATCGATGTTTCCTCGCCAACAATTTCGCAAAGCAGGCGCGCGTGAATTGTGTAGGCGAAAATGGTTTTGGGCGCTTTTTTCGCCCTCTCTTGGTCAGCGATGAATTTTGCTCCGAGAGTCTTCACCGTCATTTCGAGAACCTGCCGTCCAGTAGAGGGAGCGCCAGACGATTCCAAAAAAAGCGGGTCGTAGCATCGGAACGGATTGCCTTCGATTCGGTCCATCGCGCGACGAACGCTTTCCAATCGCGCTTCCCGAAGCGCGGCACAGAGCAGCCCATATCCGGGTTCGTCTTCGCGAATAGACCAATCATGCGAAGCGAGAAACAACGCCACTTCCCCCCGCCCGTTGCTGCGAGCTTCGGGAGGGATCACGTCCGGAGCTTCGCCCGTGATACTGGCTTTTATGTGCCACAAGTTGGAAAGAGTTTCTTCGGTGTCCGCCTTTTTCAGCGAGCGCCCCGTGTTCTCCCACCACTCCTTTTCCACCCTATCGAGTTGGAGGAACCATGTGCGGGCGAATTCTTGAGCGTGCTCCTGTGACAAAATTCGGAGCGGCATTCGGTGCGCCTCACGATCTCCGTTCCCCTTCGTTTTTCCACCGTTCAGTTTGGCCCGCTCCGTTTCGAAAATCGCGTCGGCTTTGGCCGATTCAAATTTGATGCGGCGTTCCGCCTCTCGCGCATCCGATGTCCCCAGCGACCATTTGATTTCCATTCGCCCCATCGCCGACTGCAAATCTACGGGGACTTTGACGCGCAAATAATAGCGGCTACCGCGCCGAAAAAGGCGTGTGTGTCGAGGCACTGTGGAGTCGTCCGGTGTATCAGCTTGGTGTACCATTGCGCCTTCTGAACATCCTCTTTCTCAGAGACTTTCCTGATTTTCAACCACTTCCGCCGAAGAAGTGGAGGTAAGGGGATTCGAACCCCTGGCCTCTTCATTGCGAACGAAGCGCTCTACCAACTGAGCTATACCCCCAATTCAAGCGGGCGGGTAATATGCGCGGATCAGGATTTTGGGCAAGAATTTTCCACCCACGATTTGCGGGGGTGGGACGGAAACGCCGAATCAGGCGAACGTAATTTTGTGCGAAAAGAAACGCTCGCCCACGTCGGGAGCTTCGCATTGCCGCTCTCCATCCGCGCCAGTTACGCCCGACCGGCAGTTAACGGGTTTGGTGGTATCGGTGAGAGCGTTTACCGTAACGATCGGCACGCTGAGCAACCAGGCCCAAAGCGCTTCGGAGGATTCATGAAATGGACGGTAGCGCTCCACATGCCCCGTATTGACCGAGTGAAAAATCACTTCCGCCCCCATCTTCTTGAGCTGCCACGGCAGGTAAGGATTCGGTATGGTCGTGGAACCCGGTGTGGCCCACAGATCGTTGCAGATGAGGACGCCGAAACAAATTCCATTCCAGGAAAAAGTGCGCAGCGCCCCGGCCACATAAGATTTCATTTCTCCTGTCCCCGGCTGCTGCAGCGAGCTGCCGAGCAGGATTTTCGAATAAGCGCCAAGATACTCGCCGGTGGGCGAAAAAACGCGAACTTGGTCGTAGCAGAACTCTTCCCGTTTTGCCGAAAACTTGGGATCCCATGTCCGCCGCGCTTCCTCTTCCTCTTTGTAACATGTTCCCAGGACCAGCCCGACGTGCGCCTCTTTGGCATGCAGCGCGATTCGATCCACCGCCTTGATCACCGCCATGCGATCGAACGTGTCATGATAGCCCGAAACGCTCCCTTCCGGCGTGACGAGAAAATCCACTTTTGCCCGCGCCGCTTCGTCGATCCCCTCGTGAATCACACGTTCGTTTCTCTCCAGGTCTTTCGAGACCCGCATCTGAAGACCGGCGACCGTCATCTGTCGCGGCGCGGTCTTTCCCTCCGGCGATGGAGCCGTGGCCGTTTCAGTGGGCACGGCCGCCTGGCTCTCCGCTGCCGCTATCGCCTGGCCGAGGAGCAGTGCCGAGCCGCCCGAAATTGCAGATTTCTTGAGGAAGTCACGTCGGTTCATAGGGAAGAACGCTGGTTAATTTTCGGTGAGCATTTCAGTCGCTATTGTTCACCAGATGACCCATGAATCTTCCCCCGCTTAGACTGGAAGTCCCGGGGTGAATGGCGACTCTCGGGTGCAGGATGAATCGGCTGAACGCTTATTGCCGAATGACGCCTGCACGTCGCGCCCGCTCGGACTTCAGGTAGATCACTCCGGGGCGGATCTGCTCGGCCAGCGTGAGCCCGCCAAAGCCGGTGGCCGTGGTCGCGAATTCTCCCCACGGCATCTCGGGATCGCAGAAGATGCCGACGCGGGTAGCCAGTTCCGGATCGCACAACAGGCGTGTCGCCCGTCGCACGGCTTGGGCGACCTCCTCATCGTGCTGCATGCTGCGGTCGTACTCCAGAAACACCAGCGGCATCGCAGCCGACTTGGAGTTGGTCCAGGTGTCGGTCAGCGGCCACCAGACCCCTTGTTGTCGCGCCGCCAAAAGTCCCTTTGGGCCCTTGATGTGCCAGTCGTACACTTGGCGGATCTTTTCCTTGAGGACTTGGTCTTTCGTCCAGTGCCACACCCAGAGAATCGCCTCGTGATAGTAGTAGATGTCGCCAAAGTCGGTGACCTGCACGATCTCTGACTTGTCGAAGGCATGATGGTGATGGATGGGGCGCCCGTCGGCCTGCCAATCCTGCAGTAGGAATCGCACCGCGTTCTCGGCAATTTTCAGATACTTTTCCTCGCCAGTAATGGCATACAGCGCACAGAAGCTCATGCCCTGAGTGCCAGTGGCCACGCTATAGGGTACGTGCATCTCTTTGCCGTCCCATCGCGCGTTGGTGAATCCGCCGCTCGGGAGTTGCCACTGGGCGGCGTAGCCATCGGCGAAACGCCGCAGCGCAGCCAGGTAGCGGCTCTTCCTGGCGTCGTCCACGTAGGGATAGGCCACGGCCAGACACGTGGAGATCGAGCCGACATCGGCCGTGTTGGTCGTGCCTCCTTCGGCACGCTCGATTTCCTGTGGAGTCCGCTGGGCGACCGGCTTGTCGATAAAGGCCGAGGACCAGGCGCTGTTGGGAAGCTGCTCACCAACGAGCTTGTCCAGAAACGACGTCACCGCGTCCAGATACGCCTGCTTTCCGAGAATGTCGTAGCCTGCCAGAAGCGTTCGTACGGGATAGGCCGAGCGATACCACTCCGCGGAATTGGGATTGAACGAACCGCTCTCGGCACGATGGGTCAGGAGCCAGTCGCAATAGCGTTGCAGAGTGGCGACAATGTCCGGTTGGCCATGGGCCTCCAATTCGGCAACGGTGGGAACCGCCTTGGAAGGAGCCGGCGGCATCGCACTGTGGGC
>Ga0206924_1085_pt1 | contig 20395 bp, 19 predicted proteins | sample Alteio_BWOrgHeat_61_FD_152947 | JGI IMG/M metagenome (GOLD analysis project Ga0206924, IMG submission 152947) | Enriched cells from forest soil in Barre Woods Harvard Forest LTER site, Petersham, Massachusetts, United States -... | ecosystem: Environmental > Terrestrial > Soil > Temperate forest >...
TAATAAATTCTTGAAATATCAGGTTTTTAAGCGCAAAACAGGGCCATGATTCTGAAACCCAATCAACGCCAGACGATCGCATGGATTTTATTCCTGCTGCTTCTGATTTTACCCAGCCTTTTTATCACGCCTAAGGCTTTGGGGCGGTCGCTGTATCCACTGTTGATTTTGAGTGCATTGATCAATCATCGTCGGACACTCATCTTCCTGTTGGCTCCGCTGATTTTAATGATGCCGGCAGCACTTTATTTTAGCCATGTCTACCATGCTCCGATGAATGCCAGCTTTTGGCTGATTGTCCAGGGAACCGATGCCACCGAAGCCGGAGATTTCCTTCGCCAGCTTTGGATTTTTCTGGTCCCGGCCCTGATGATCCTTTTTGCCACGCTGATGTGGATTTGGAAAAATTCGACAGGACCTGTATATACAAATAGAAAACGACGGCTGGCCACTTTCATTTTGTTGATTGTTCCAATTTATGCCGTGGGCACCAACTATTCGGCGGAAAATGTGAAGGTAGAGATGAATCATCATTTCACCGATTCTTATCCGTGGAGTTTCCTCAGCGGCTACATGGTGGCGCAAGAAGAAATTGAGATGTATCGGAAGACTGATTTCACCACGCGCTGGAACCTTCAGGCTAAAACCGATGATCTTCTTAAATCCAGCTCAGAGGTCGTGGTCCTAGTCATCGGCGAAAGCGCCCGTCGTGATCGACACGAAGTCTACGGTTATCTAGAAAAAACCACTCCTGAAATGCAGAAGCTCAAAGACGCCGGAGAGCTAATGACCTTCAGCGATTTCATCACTTTGCATCCCCATACGGCCAATGCAGTGCCTACGCTGATGACAAAATTCGACAACATTCATGAAATGACCGAGGTCCCACCGTCGTTTGTGCAAATCTACCGGGATGCCGGATTTAAAACCTACTGGCTGAGCAATCAGGCCGCTATGGGCGGCAATGAAAATCGCATTTCTGTCTATGCCCGTCGCTCTGACTATTTTCACTCGCTACATATTAGCTCGATGAATTTGCCGTGGGCTTACGATGGCGAGCTTTTGCCAGAATTCGATGAAATCTTACAGAAACCTGATTCGAAGAAATTCATCGTGCTGCATTTACAAGGTAGTCACTACGGATTTGATAAACGATACCCCCAAAGAATTTGGACAGTTCAAAGACCCGTACGACAACACCATTCTCTACACCGATTACGTGCTGGGCCACGTGGTGCAGAAACTGCGTTCACTGACGGCAGTCACTGCCATGATGTATGTGTCTGATCACGGACTGATGTTGGGAGAATGCGGTCAGTACACTCACTTTGATATGCGCCAGTCTTACGAAATACCTTTCTGGATTTGGGCCTCACCCCAGTGGCGCACTTTATTTGGCAAAAAATACGCCAATGCTTTGAAAAATTCTTCCAAAAAATTAAGCACGCTGTACACCTTAGACTCTTTGGTGGATTTAGGCGGGGTCAGCTACCAGCAGTTCGAACCTGAAAAGTCAGTTTTAGAATCCCAACTCAAAGAAAGTTTCCCGCGATGGGTGAAGACCTATAGCCAAGTGGTCGACTATGATCATGGAAAAAATGACAAAGACTGCCACCTCGTTAATGAATAAGCAGCCAACAAGAAAAGGTAAAAAATGAGCCAAAAAACTTCAGTGACCGAATTCAAACCTCTTGCGAAACCCGTTGTTGGAAAAACTTCCTATGGTGACTTCACTTGGGGGGACGCGAAAAATTTCGTGCTCTTTGCTGGACCTGATATCATCGAAGACGACGGAATGGTGATGGAAACAGGCCAAGAAATTCAGCGCATCACCCAGCGCTTAGGCATCCCCTGGATTTTGAAATGTTCTTTTGACAAAGCCAATCGCCAAAGCTCTGCCAGTTTTCGCGGGCCCGGCATGAAGCAAGCTCTTAAATCTTTAGATGCCATCAAATCCAAAATTGGCGCCCCACTTTTGACCGACGTGCATGAAACGTGGCAGGTGGAAAGCACGGCCGAGGTCGCGGATGTTCTGCAAATTCCGGCATTTTTATCACGGCAGACAGACCTGATGTTAGAGGCCGCAAAGACTGGAAAAGTCATTCACATCAAAAAAGGTCAGTTCCTAGCGCCCTGGGATATGAAATCCATCGCCAACAAAGCCGTGCAAGCTGGCAACAGTAACTTGCTTCTGTGCGAGCGGGGCACCACCTTCGGCTACAACCGACTGATCAACGACATGACCGGTCTTGTGGAAATGCGTCGACTGGGATTTCCCGTGGTCATGGACTGCACTCACTCCACTCAGTTGCCAGGGGCCACCGGCGACAGTTCCGGAGGCCGCGGTGATATGGTTTGGGCCTTGGCCCGCGCTGCAATGGCTGTCGGTGTGGATGGAATTTTCGTGGAAACCCATCCGCGTCCAGAAGAAGCCCTGTGTGATGGTCCCACCAGCTTGCCGTTGCGAAATCTAGAAACTTTCTTGAAGAGCTTGCAGAGGATTTTTCAAACTCACTTCGAGTGAGTCACCCGTTCGCGCAATACACTATACTGATAAGCTAACCAAACAGTGAGAGCCCACACCAAAAGCAGTGCGTGCCTCATCTTCGAATGCTCTAAATTGGATTCGGTCACGCCTCCAACCAAAAAGGCCACTTGCGCACCAATGAGGCCCAAGGCCAAACCCTGGTGAAAAACCTCTCTGGATCCGATTCGATACCAGACTCGGAAAGCCAAAACTAAAAAATAAAGAATGAGCGCCAGATAAACAACCAGTCCTACAATCCCCGTGCCCGACAGCATCTGTAGATATTGATTATGAGCATGACTTAGGGAAGCTGCGATGACGTCAGCCGGTGCCCCGATTTTTTGATAATAGCTGGTCAGTGCGTTGACGTTTTCTCCATAACCAATGCCAAATACAGGATGCTCCTTAAACATTTCAAAATTGGCTTTCCACATCCACACTCTTTCAGTATCGCCTCCGTCGATTCCGAAGCGAACTCGCTCATGAAACGTCGGACTGTAGTTGTAGGCCGCCGTGAAACCGAGCACACCCACGCAGGCCAATACCAATGAAAATCGTCGGCTCATCAAAAAAGTCATCACCAAGCAGGCCACCGTGAGCGAAAGCCACACGCCTCTGGTGAAACTCAAAAAAATCGCCAGCGTTCCAGCCAAACTGGCCACCGCCACCCACCAAGCGCCCATTCGTTTCCAACGCCACATGGTCAGTAGCAATCCCATGAGCAGGCAAAGCGGCAATTGGTAGAGATGAGCAAATGCAATGGGCTGAAATAAAAACCCGCCGGTGCGAAAAACTCCGTTTCCGGTCAGTTGCAATTTATCGTTGGGATGAAGAGGATCAAAGCCCATGAACCAAACGACCACCGCCCAGGCACAGCAAATCGTAAATGCGATAGCAAATGGCTTCACCCAAGACTCTTTGGGCTCCAAATAGCGAACCGCCGTGATCATCATATAAAAAATGAAAATCCAGCGAAACTCTAGCATCTTTATGTACCACTGATCGCCGTCGAATCCGCGAAGGGAAAAACCCACTAACACAACGCCAATCCAAAGAAGAAACAACCAATCTATGCCGGTGCGATTCCACCAAACACTTGGCGACTGCTGCTGGTGCCAACGGTAACCCAACCACATCACCTGAAGAACCAACAGACTGGCAAATAGATCAATCGCGGTTTGCGACATCAACAGCGACAGACCAAAAAGTCCAAACGTCCACATCAGCATCACAGCTTGGCCTCTTGCAATCCGCCGACCACTTTGAACTTAATTGAGTCCATCAAATGCAAATGATGTCTGAACTTAAGTTCCTCCACCCACGTTTGAAAAGTATCTTGAGCTTCTTCAGATTCAGCCGATGCCAACAGAAACACTTGGCCGACCCCTGCCAAAACTGCCGTAACTGCGTCTTTGGCATGATCGCCGACCATCACGGATTGGCGAAGATGGATGCCTCGGTCGCGCGCCGCTTTTTGCAGCATTCCTGGCCTGGGTTTACGAAACTGTCGGCCGCGGCGGAATTCCTCTTCGTTGGCATTGGGATGAAATGGCGAAAATAGAACCTCATCCACTTTTGCCTGCTCTGGCCGTAACAATTCAGAGATCCGCTTCATCACCTGTTGATAGTTTTCGGTGGTGTAATAGCCCCGGCCAATTCCCGATTGATTGGTGACAATCACGACATCCTTGTGTTGATCATTGGCTTGATGAATGAGCTCGCCAATATGAGGAACAAGGTTCACTTTCAGAGGATCACCCACGTAACCATGATCCACGTTGACGACACCATCACGATCCAAGAAAAGCGCGGACTTTGTGTGACTGGACGGCGAGTGACTAGGAAAGGTTTGGCCTTCGGATAGTTTCTTCAGCTGGTCACAAGAACCTTTGTCAAAAATTCTCCAGTCATAAAATGGGGAAAACACCTCGGGAATCACTTTCGCTGAATCGATAGCCACCTGGCAGGCCTGAGTTCTAGCAATCTTCAAAAGGTCCTCTGGGGTCCACTTCAACAGCAAGATCAAATCGTGGGGACTCAATTGCGTGGTGGCTTCAGGCACACCTAGATGAACTTTTCCGCCATAATAGTTGAGCTCGCTTAAGATCAGATCCAGTTCAGTGGCGGACATTTTTCGTCACCTGCCCGATCCATTTTTGATTTTGCAGATACCAGTTGATCGTGGCCAGTAGTCCATCCTCAAAACTTCGGAAGTGTCGTTCAAATCCCAACTCTTTGCGAGCTAAGCTGTCATCAATGGCATAGCGGAAGTCATGACCGGCGCGATCCTTGACGAACTGAATTCCCACTTCGTGGGACTTTCCATCTTTTCTGGGTGAAACTTGATCCAAAGTTTGACAGATGGATTTCACCACTTGAAGATTATTGCGCTCAGAGTTTCCTCCTAGGCAATAGGTGCCGCCAGGCTTCCCTTTCGCCAAGGCCAAGAGAACTCCCCGCGAGTGGTCCTCGACATGAATCCAATCACGGATGTTCGCCCCTTGCCCATAGACAGGAAGTGGCAATCCCGCCAGCGCGTTTCGAATCATCAGCGGAATTAATTTTTCCGGAAACTGCCTAGGTCCATAGTTGTTAGAGCAATTGGTGGTGATGGTTGGCAAACCATAGGTGTGAAACCATGCGCGCACCAAGTGATCACTGGCGGCTTTTGTCGCCGAGTAAGGAGAGTTCGGAGCATAAGGCGTGGACTCGGAAAACGCTCCGGTCGCACCGAGGGCACCGAAAACTTCATCCGTCGAAACTTGTAAAAATCGAAACTCGGATTTCTGAGAGTCCTTAAGTTTTGACCAATGCCCCCGGGCGGCCTCCAAAAGTGTGAACGTGCCGACGATGTTGGTTTGAATGAACTCTGCAGGGCCGGAGATGGAATTGTCCACGTGACTTTCTGCTGCGAAATTGATCACTCCATCGAAATGGAACTTTTCGAACAGGCCATTCACCAACTGAAAGTCGCGAATATCACCGTGGAAAAATTCACAAACACCGGGTTTGAGCACCTCTTCGATATTTTCGCGGTGTCCGGCGTAGGTCAAAGCGTCCAAAATCGAAACACGGTAGTTGTTTTTCAGAGCTTCACGAACAAAGGCACTGCCAATAAAACCCGCTGCACCAGTCACCAAAATGTGTTGCACTGCTTCACCCCGCATTTGACGAAAAACCACGAAGCAGGGACAGTACAAGGAATCTTTGTGATTCTCAACCGGGTCAAAATCTTGACAGTGCTGCATCACAAAACTAACTTCTGAGGCTTAATGCCATATTCCGAAACCCACCAGGGCATAAATTCAAAAGTCGAAGGGCCTAGCAGCCAAACAAAATCATGGGTCTCTGGTCTGAGTTTGGCCGTCGCTGACGGATTTTCGATGCTCTCGTGTTTTCTGTTAGGGGTTTGGGGACTGACTTTTTACGGACACTATGTGGGTGATCCCACTGCGTGGAACACTTGGATTGCCACCACAGGTATTCCCCATTTTTTCGTGGATATCTTTTTTATTTTTATTACGATTTTCGTGCTTTGGTTTTCAGGCCTTTATCATAAGCGTTTGCCCTTTTGGGATGAGCTTGGACAAATTCTTCGCTATCTGATTTTCATCTGCATGATGCACGGGGCAGTGGTGCTGGCTGCAAAGTGGCCATTTTCGAAATTTGTTTGGATGGTCAGTTGGATGGGCTCCATGGTCCTGGTTCCGGTCATGAGAAGCCTCACCAAAAAGTTGCTTCATTCCCTAGGATATTGGGAGATACCAACCGTGATCTTGGGTGCCGGTCAAAATGCCTTGGCCGCCTATCGCGCTTTGAAAAGTGAGCCCGCGATGGGTTTCAAAGTCTTGGGATTTATTACCTTGAATGGTCAACAGGAACTTCCTGCTCCGGTCACTCAAGTCGCTAAGGAAAACTTATTCCCGACATTGCAAGCGATGCAGTTTCCCCACGTCATTTTTGCCATCGAGCAACTGGATTTGTACAAGCATCAAGACATCATTCAGACGATGACCCTGAAATACCCTTCGTTCAGCTGGATTCCAGATGTTGCCGGGTTGCCGATTTTGGGCATGGAAACCAATCATTTTTTTAGCCATGAAGTGTTAATTCTCAATGTAAAAAACAATCTCTCAAATCCCCTGGCGCGCACTCTTAAGCGATGGATGGACGTTTTGGGATCTAGTTTCTTACTGCTGTCTTTGTCCCCACTTTTTGCTTATTTGGCTTGGCAGATTTCTAAAACTAAGGGCCCGATATTTTTCGCTCATGATCGCATCGGCCAGGACCGAAAAAAATTTCGTTGCTGGAAATTCCGCACTATGGTTCCGGATGCAGGAATACTGTTGGAGAAACTGCTATTGACCGATCCTGTGGCTAAAGCCCAATGGGAAACTGAATTCAAATTGAAGAACGATCCCCGCATCACTAAGGTGGGTCATTTCTTAAGACGGTCTTCCCTCGATGAATTGCCTCAACTGTGGAATGTTTTGATCGGCGATATGAGCTTGGTCGGTCCTCGACCGATCATTTCGGAAGAGCTTAAAATGTACGAAAGTAAACTGGATTATTATTTAGCCGCACGTCCTGGGATCACGGGACTGTGGCAAGTGAGCGGGCGCAATGATCTTAGCTACAGCGCGCGCACGGATCTAGATGCTTGGTATGTCAAAAATTGGAATATTTGGTATGACATTGCGATTCTATTTAAAACTGTTCACGTGGTCTTCGGCAAAAAGGGGGCCTATTGAATCGCTTGCGGCCGGCCGGTCGAAGTTCGGGGCTGGAAAAGCTGCTGGATAAACTCCTTGGCGTGCCGTTTTTATTTGTGGTGGGACACCTTCGTTTCAAAGCCCAACCACCTGCTCAAATTCAGCGAATAGCACTCTTGAAAGCTTCGGCCATCGGCGACACCGTGTTGATGAGTGGCACCGTGCTTTCGATCAAAAAAAAATATCCGAACGCACACCTCACCATTTTCGTCGGTAAAAGTAACGCGGCCATGGCCCGATTGATCCAGGAAATCGATGCTGTGGTTGAAATTCCGGTGGCTTCGCCTTTGAAGGCCATCCGCCAGATTCGCAGTCATGCCTTTGATGTATGGTTGGACTTTGGTACTTGGACCCGCCTGGAAGCTATCTTCAGTTTTTTTTCCCGAGCTCGCTTCAAGGTGGGCTTCAAATCTCATCGACAGTTTCGCCATTTTGCCCAAGATGCCTCAGTGGAACACTCTCTCAAAATTCATGAAAGTGAAAATTATTTTCGCCTGCTAGCACCGTTGGGTCAGTTGGATTACCTGTTGCCGCAGCTACGTATTCCAGAAGCCACGAATGTCGATATTCCCAAAATTCCTTTCATCACTTTTCATATGTGGGCCGGTGGCACCCAGGGTGAAAAGAAAAAGTGGCCACAGCAAAACTGGATCCAGCTTGGAAAAAATCTGTCAGAGCGCTATTTGCTGGTTTTAAGCGGCGGACCTGAAGACCGCGAGCGCAACGACGCCTTCATTCGTGAAAGCGGACTGGGTTCGCGGGCGAAAAATATTGCTGGCTTGAATTTGCTTCAGACGGCGCAGATTTTGAAGAGCTCTCAGGCCGTGGTCTCTATTGACACTGGGGTATTACATATTTGTTCGGCCTTAAACTTACCCGTGGTCGGCCTCCATGGCGCCACTCATTCCAGTCGCTGGGGCGCCTTAAGTCCGCGTTCACGTTCGCTCAACGCCGGGACGTTGGAGCAATCGCCTTTGCATTTTGGCTGGGAAAATATTCCCGGCGATCCCATGACTAAAATCAGCGTGTCGCAGGTGCTGGCTCAGCTCAGAGAGATGGGTCTATAAATGCTGAAACGCCTATTTGACCTGTTGATTTGCGCTGCCGCACTTGTTGTTGCCAGTCCAATCTTGATTCTGACGGCACTCGCAGTGCGCCTGACTTCGCGGGGGCCTGCCATTCATTGGTCAAAACGGGTGGGCAGGAACAACGTGATTTTCTTGATGCCGAAATTCCGCACGATGAAGATTGAAACTCCTCAGGTGGCCACGCATTTAATGAAGGACCCTGGCCAATTTCTGACTTCTATCGGGGGGTTTTTACGTAGATCCAGCTTAGATGAACTGCCGCAGCTATGGTCAGTGATCATTGGCGACATGTCCATGGTGGGGCCTAGGCCTGCCCTATTCAATCAAGACGATTTGGTTCAGCTACGCACTAAAATGGGTGTGCACACTTTAAAACCGGGACTTACGGGCTGGGCCCAGGTGAACGGAAGGGATGAGCTACCCATTCCGGTGAAGGTGAATTTTGATAGCGAATATCTGCTCTGCCAAAGCCTTGTCTTCGACCTTAAGATCATGTATCTCACTTTAGTAAAGGTTCTAAAATCAGACGGGGTTGCGCACTGAAAAATCCACTCACTCAATGGCTTATGAAGGTCAATTTCCGGGTCAATCCCAGACACCTGACTGTCGACCTATTCATGGTGGTATTTTCGTTTTTTGCGGCGCTGTTCCTGAGGGTGAATTTCGTTGAAGCTAAGACCTTTCTACCTGCGATGTACACGCATCTGCCTTTGATTGTGTTTTGTCGGCTGGTTTTCTTCGTCTACTTTGGAACCTCAAATATTCTCTGGCGATATGTGGCTGCTGTGGATGCCTTTCGCTTGGCGAAGTCGGTGGCTGCAAGCACGGTGATGATCATTGCCCTTTCCTACTTGCTGAACCTGGGCGTGATTCCCCGCTCGATTTATTTCATCGATTCTTTCCTTCTTATATTCATTCTTGCTAGCGCCAGAGTGGCCCGTCGACTGGTGCACGAACAAAGCACTAGTATGGAACTGAAAAAGTTCGGCGAAAGAACCCTCATCTACGGAGCCGGAGCCACCGGCCAAGGTGTGCTGAAACGCCTACTCAACGACGGCGAACTGAAATTATACGTGGTTGGTTTTGTCGATGATGACGTGAAGAAGATCGGCAAAGAGATCTCTGGGTTCAAAGTCTTTCCAGGAATGGAGCACCTGAAAGATCTCATTGCGGGCCTGCAAGTCAAAAAGGTCGTTGTTGGTCTTCCCAATCCATCCCAGGAGTTCCTTAAACAGTTGGTGGCGACATGCACTCCGTTTGACATCAAACCGCTGATCCTCAATTCGTCGGACGGCACTGAGATCGGACAGACCTTTCGCAAAATCGAACTGAAGGACCTTTTGGTTCGGCCGCCGCACAAAATCGATTTAACTTCGACCCAACAGATGATTTCTGGCAAGCGTGTTTTGATCACCGGTGCCGGAGGTTCCATTGGAAGTGAATTGTCCCGGCAGGTTTTAGGGTTCAATCCTTCGCGCTTGATTCTGCTCGATCATTCCGAATTTAATCTTTACACCATCGATTCCGAATTCCGTGATGCCCCCAACTACAATGAAGTTGTTGTGCCTTGTTTGCTCGACCTAAAAGATCTTGAAGGATTGTCCCAAGTTTTCTCCCAATATTCGCCAGAGATCGTGATCCATGCTGCGGCCTACAAACACGTGCACCTCGTAGAGACCAATCCGCATTCGTCCATACTGAATAATATCCTGGGCACTAAAAATGTGCTTCAGCTCAGTGAAAATGGCGGCGTCAGTCACTTTGTGCTGATTTCTTCCGACAAAGCGGTCAACCCCGCCGGAGTCATGGGAGCCACCAAACGCGTCTGCGAAATCATGACTTGCCTCGCGGGAGAGCGCACGGAAAGAATTTTTTGCGCCGTTCGTTTTGGCAATGTCTTGGGCAGCAGTGGCAGCTTGATTCCAATTCTAAAAAAACAAATTGAGGAAAATAAGCCGCTGACACTCACCCATCCGGACATGGAAAGATATTTCATGCTCATTGAAGAGGCGGTCTCTTTGGTTTTGAAAGCCGCGTCCATTTCTAAGCCCGGCGATATCAACGTGCTGAAAATGGGAAAGCCTGCCAAGATCGTGGACGTGGCCAGCTCTCTTGTGAATCTGATGGGAAAAAAGGAAACCGATGTGCAGTTTAATTTTATCGGACTGCGCCCCGGCGAAAAAATGTTCGAGGAACTCTACATATCAGGAAATGAACTAGAAACGGAACATCCCGACATTCTGTACGTACCTAAGGGCGATGAATACCCCACAGGTTTTACCGCAGAGTCCTTTGCTCAACAAATTCAACAGATGATTGAGGCCTCCAGAGCCGGAGAGAAAGAGTCTCTTTACATCTTAAGTCGTATCGTCAATTCGAACTACGAGCACCCCACCTACCAAGGTGAGCTTAAAAAACTCAAAATCGTATCGCCCTCCAAATTACCCAGCTAATCAGGAGATGATGACTTGAAAACCACAGAGATTTTAATTCTGGGCGCTCACGGCCAGCTGGGCTCCACACTTATAAGAACCTTCGGCGTCGGCTCCGCAGCGATCGGCCTTGGACGAAGCCAGGCTGACCTACAGAAGCTTCCAGAGCTGGTGAGCACACTGAATGCGCTCAAACCCAAAGTCATCATCAACGCTGCGGCTTACACGGCTGTCGATAAAGCCGAGGATGAAATTGAACTGAGTCGACAAATCAACGGTACGGCGATGGCGGAGTTGGCGAAGTGGTGTCGCGAGAACGACACCCTTCTCATCCATTTTTCTACTGACTATGTCTATGGGAGCTCTGACAAAACTTATCCCGCACTCAAAGAATCAGATCCCACGCTGCCACTGGGTCAATATGGAAAATCCAAGTTAGAGGGAGAGCTGAACATCCAAAAAAGTGGCTGCCGATATCTTATTTTTCGCCTGAGCTGGGTTTATTCCTTCGAGGGCAATAACTTTTTCCTCACCATGCTACGCTTAGGACAAGAGAGAGAAAGCCTTTCGGTGGTGGCCGATCAAATGGGATATCCGACTTACACCGGAACGATCGCTGAGGCTTTGAAGCAAATACTGCCGATGGCACAGAAACCTGGATTTTCCCAATGGGGAATTTATAATTTCGCGGGCCCAGATTTTGTTTCTTGGCATCAATTCGCAACAGAAATTATTGAACAGGCCGCCGCCAGAGGTTGGCGCAAGAAAACTCAGGAAGTTAAGAAGCTCACCACTGACCAGTGGCCCAGTCGGGCCAAAAGACAGCTGAATTCACGTTTTGACTGCGGACTTTTCAAAAAGACCTTTGGCTTTCAGCCATCCGAGCATGCGCTTGGCTTACGTCAGTGCATGGACGAGTTTCAGAAAAAATTTCCGGAAAAATTTAGAAACTAGGGCGTGCCCTAAAACATTGGCGATTTGTCGTAGTCGGCAAAGCTTTGGCTGACACTGTCGCGCTTGCTGAGCACTGGATCTTCCACCGGCCAAGGAAGCGCAAAATGCTTTTCGTTCCACATAATGCCGCCCTCGCCCTTAGGATTGTAGTATTCGGTCACCTTGTACAAAATATCTGCGCCCTCTTTGCTGGTGATGCAAAAACCATGGGCGAATCCCGGTGGAATCCAAAGCCACTGCGGCTGATCACCCCGCAACGTGAAGGAAAGACTCTCCCCATAGGTCGGTGATTTTTTGCGAATATCGACAATACAGTCAAGAATTTCACCAGCCATGCAAGTCACAAGCTTCCCCTGAGGTTTGTCGTACTGGTAGTGAAGGCCCCTCAGCACCCGATGGGCCGAGCGGGATTGATTCTCCTGTGGAAAAAATGTGGGTAAGCCTGCCTGCTCGAAAAGATCGGCGCGATTTCGTTCGCAAAAGAAACCACGGCCGTCGGGAATAACCATACAGTCGATGAGTTTAGGTCCCGAAATGTGAAACTCTTTTATTTTCATGCTGACTCCCGCGAAAGCGAATCTACGCAGTCCGGTTTTCCGAGACAATTCTTTATTACGTCAATTAGCGTCAATCCAATGCCAGTGTTCATTCCAAAATTCCTGTGCTTAAATGCCAGGCCGTGACGCGCCATTATATCAAAAATCTCATAGTAAAATTCAACCCTCTGACCGACGGATGGGTGTTCTTTTTGGGCGCAGCTCTGGCCTTCAATTTGGGAATTTTACTGAAGGCCTCCGTCCAACAGGTCAGCATCTGTTTCCAGACCTTATCCTTAGCGTATTTTGCGATGTTGATGATCTTTCTTTTTAAAAACCGTCAGCAAATCAAATCGGGCTTCGTGCTCACCTGTTTAGCTGTCTTCCTTTTTTTCCTTTTTCGGGGCGCTTACCTTGTGTATCCCAACGATGGCTGGGAGTACTTTCGGCTCATCACCCAGTGGCAAAATAAGGTGGACCTGACCAACACCGGATATTTGCCCAATCGGTATATTCTGGATCCGCCTCGGTATTCATTTCTTCTCTATTGGGCTCACCTGCAGTATCTGCCGCGCACCTGGTGGCGCTTTGGTTTGGATCTGATCTCTGCGGGGACGATCACTTTGGTTTTTGTGCAAATTTACGAACTGACCCGGTTTTTTGTCACCGATCGCAAGCAAGCTCTATGGATGGCGATTTTTGCGCTGGTGTTCACTGGTATTTTTAACATGAGTTATTTTTACTCCTTGGCCCTCAGTTCAAATATTTTATCCTTCGTATTTTTTTACCGGGCATTGATTTCACTTTTCCGTTTATGGAATAAAAAATGGAATGAAATCCCTGTCCTGATTTTGCTTTCGGTGCTCATGTATTACACTCATGTTCAAGGCCTGCTGCTGCTGGCGGTGGCCGTGTTCTCTTTGATGTTTCATTCGTTGTTCTATGTCGGTGAATACAAAAAGCTTCGTTGGATATTGATTTCTTTGGTGAGCCTCACTTCGATGCTGATTTTGTATCTGCATTTCGACGACTTTCTGTCCGGTTGGGAGAGCTGGTCTGATGCCTATCTTTTTACTCTAGGTCAGCCTGCGATATTAGCTTTGATCGTAGGATTTTTTGTCAGGAAGAACATGAAGTTTCTTTGGTCTTTGAGCATTGCCCCCGTTTTACTTTTGCTGGTGCCTGCGTTCAGTTTCCCACTGTTTAAATATATTTTGCCCCACCCGGTCCTTGGACATCGAATTCTTTATTTACTACCGACTGGTTTTTTAATGCAGCAGGTTTTGCATCATTTCCTGAAACGAACCCGCCGTGAATTTTTATGGATGGTCTTTTTTCTGATCCTTTTTTCAGTGAATCCAAAAAGACCTTATTGTGGAAGGTTAGAAAGCCTAGTAGCGCCAGTTCCACCGGAATTGACTCTGCAAACACTAGAGCCCACGGCTTTTTGGTTAGAGAAAAATCGTCCGGATGTGCTTAAAAAATGTCGGTATGCCACCGACCAAGTCACTGATTTTATGCTAACCACCTACTTCGGCTGGGAACTGCACAACCCACGAAACTCGCACCTGGATCAGCAGTTTGAACTGGCTTTTAAAAATGTCGAAAAGGGCGAAGGTTGTGGGATCCTGATCAGAGATTGGACCCAACCTCACGAATTTCCGGAATCGCGCATGAACAACGAGCTTCATGAATGGAGCCCAGAGTTAGGCTCCCCGGATCTAATGACAACATCCGTGATGAAGGACGTGGCCACCGAGTTGATTAAAAAAGGCTGGAGCAAAACAATGCTTCCTTCGGGCTATATTTTAATTGAAAGAAATACGATGGACAATGGCTGAAAATACTGCGAAAAACACGGGCTTAGATCCACTTTTTGAAAGGCCTCAGTGAAGCTTTCCGTTGTCACCATCACATTTAATAACCTGGATGAACTACGCACCACGCTTGGTTCTTTGCCCAATATTCCCCAGGTGGAATCCGTGGTGATCAATGGTGGATCCTGTGAAAAAACCAAGGCCTATTTGAGCGAACATCGGGACATCGTCAGCGTTTCAGAACCTGATCATGGAATCTCAGATGCTTTCAACAAGGGCTATGCCGCATCCCACGGAGAGCTCGTGACCTTCCTCAACAGCGGGGACCAGCTGATCGATCCGAACTATTACCCCTTTGCAATGGAGTATTTGTCCAATCATCCTGAGATGGACTTTGTTTCTGCGGACATCACCTTTGCTCACCCGACTCTTGGAAAAATCCTAGTGAAACCCAACAGTGATGTCGCCAAGACACCTTATCCCCATCCTTCGCTGATTGTGCGAAGAAAAGTCTTTGAAATGGTCGGCGGATTCGACAGAGACTTAAAAATCGCCATGGATTTTGATTTTATGTGCAAGATGGTTCAGCAGAAATTCAAGGGTTTTTACTATGAGAAAAATCCGGTGGTGCTCATGGATGGCTCGGGGGTATCAAGCACCCGAGGATTTAAGGCGATATCCGAACGACGCCAAATTCTCAACAAGTATAAGCTATCCAATGCTCACACTGAATATTATTTTTGGCAGCTGAGAGTAAAAATGCATGGTCGAAATCTACTCGAGCGCGCAGGACTGTTAAAGCTTTACGACCATATAAAATATATGTTCGTCAAACCAAGAGCGGAATAGCCCAAGGAGTCCCGTTGAAAGTCGCTCGTGTCGTCACATCACCAGAGTCCATTTTCTTTGTGATGAGAAACACTTTGAATCAGTTCAACGGCGAATATGATCTCACGATCATTGCGCCGTATTCGGAGGATATGCCAAAACGCTGGCCTAAAATTAAATGGATTTACTTGGATCTGGGCCGGAAAATTAGTCTGACGAAGGATATTGCTAACCTATTTCGGCTCATCTTAATTTTCCGAAAAGAGCATTTCGATATCGTGCATTCGCTGATGCCAAAGACCTCTTTAATGAGCGCGGTTGCCGGATTTATCGCTCGTGTTCCTATTCGAATGCACACCTTCACAGGACAAGTCTGGGCCACAAAATCTGGCATTGCCAGATGGGCCTTGCGGCAAGCGGATCGGCTGGTCTGTGCACTGAACACCCACTGTTCTGCTGACAGCGCTTCACAAATTGAGTTCTTAAAAAGCGAAGGCATTCCAATTTGCGGAAAGATCGATCTTTTGGCGGACGGCAGTCTTTCCGGAGTCGACCTGAACCTTATCGATAAAGTCGATCCAAAATTCAGAGCTGATTTTCGAGCGACCCACGGGATTCCACAGGACGAATTCGTCTTTATTTTCTTGGGTCGCAAGCGAGCTGACAAAGGCGTTCTAGAAATCATCGATGCCATATCCATGATTCCCGATCGGCGCTTCACTATGGTGTTTGTCGGTCCCGATGAGGGTCAATTTTCTGAGCGCCTTCAATCACGGTCCCTCAGAAATGTGATTGAAATTGGATTTGTGAATAATCCCTTGGACTACATTTCCGTTGCCGATGGCCTGTTGCTGCCCTCCCACAGAGAGGGCTTCCCCAACGTTATCATCGAATCTGGCGCCTTAGGAATCCCCAGCATTGGAACTAACATTCCGGGTATGACTGATTCTGTGGTGAACGGCAAAACGGGAATTCTTGTGCCCGTAAAAAATCCTTCGAAGCTGGCCGAAGCGATGATGTTGTTATCCACAGATCGAAAGCTGGCCAAAGAAATGGGTGCGGCAGCTAAAATAAGAGCTCGGACGCTTTTTTCCTGCCAAAGACTTTTTGAAGCGTTGACCAATATCTATAAAAACGAATTTTCCAAAAGGAATCCTTAGAAAAATGAATATTATCCTTACCGGAGCCAACGGAAATCTTGGTCAGCACATTCAGAAATTGAACGAACGGAACAAGGCCTTCACCAGCATTTTCCCGCTGGTGAGGGACAACTGGGACTCCCTGACCAATTTAGATTATAAAAAAGTCGATGCCATCATCCATACTGCGTCAGACATTCACGCCGATATATTCTCTAAGCCCGATGAGGTTCTTGAATCCAATGTTATGATCACAGCGAAGCTCTTGCGTCTATGCAAAGAGAAAAACATCAAAAAATTCGTCTTCATTTCCAGCTGTTCCGTTTATGGAGAACTCAGCAACTCTGCCGAGGAAAAACCGATTCAACCCATCACTCTGAACGGGTTCACCAAGGCCTTCAACGAAGAGCTCATAACGGCTTTCTGCAAAAAGAATAATATCCGGTATTTAATTCTGCGAGTTTTTAACTCTTTCGGCGGGGACGACAAGTTTTCCGTGCTCTTTAAGATCTTGCGCTCGGCCAAGCAAGGCACCCCTTTTGTCCTGCAAAACGGAGGCTTGGCAGAGCGTGACTTCATCCACGTCGAAGACGTGGCCGAACTGACACAAAAACTAACTTTGATGAAGTTGGAAGACGAATGCATCAATGTGGGCTCCGGAAAAGCGGTGAAAATCATCGATCTGGTCAATTTTGTGGAAAAGAAATTTGGAATGCTGAATAAAGTCGAAGGCGAAAATCCGAATGAAACCAGTTATTCGGTGGCCAACGTCAAAAAGATCAACCGACTGATCGAGTTCAAACCCCGCGACATTTTTGCGTTCATTGATTCGCTTTCATGACCGCTTCCAACTGACGGGACGTGATTTGCCAAGTGAAACGCTGTTGCCATGCCCTTCGGCCATTGTCCCCGGCTGTTTTTAGTTTGGCTGGGTTCTTTGCAATTTCTTCCAACATCGATGTGAAACTGGCCACGTTCACATAGGTCCGTCCATTTTTTTTGCGCACATCCGTGCACAAAAATCCGCCGTGACTCCATTCGACGATTTCGTCGACATTGCCGGCGGGCACCGACAGGAATGGCAGGTTCGCAGCCATGCTTTCGAAAATCACTAGAGGTGAATACTCCACATGCGATGGAAACAAAAATAAATTGGCTTCAAAGAAAAGAGAAATCAACGCGGGCCGATCCAGATTTGTGAACAGCACTCTTTTATTAGGATCGCGATTGCGCTTTGCAATTTGATAAATATTTGCCGGAGAAATTCCCAAAAACCGCTGTGCCAACTCCTTGGCCACAGAGCGTATTTTTCTAAGGGAGGTCATTTTTTTAAGAACCTGAACCCATGTTTCGGCGGCCAATTCATAGTCACCATTGGCCACCAACACCGAGGGAAAAGGCAACTTTGCCTTAAGATAAGCCTGCACAGCCTCTTTCTGGCCCTTGTGATAAGCCGGCGCTCCTACGGTTAAGAAAACAAATTCGTCCTGTTTAATTTGGAGCTGCTTTTTGGTGGTCGGCGCTGGTCTTTGCTCAAATTCCAATTCGCTGGCAGCAGCTGGGATAATGTGAATATTCTTTAGGCCCAGCTCGCGCGCATAGTTGATGTCTCTGTAATTGGATGAATTGTATATCAGCGCTTGAAATTTCGAAAGCAGCAGGCCCATATCTCTGTAGTAGTCGCGAAAAGCTGGCAAATAGAACGAAGAGTATCCACATGGCATATGGTATTTCTTGTAGGGAATGGAATCTAAAATTGGCAGCATGGCATCCAAGGTCCACTGTTGTGCGGCCACAACGAATAAGCAGTCAAAATTTCCTGACTTCAGAAATTGCTGATAATCCCCAACCTCGCCGGTCATTCCAGAAACGGCGTTTCCACTCACCTTGAATGAGTAAATCTTCATTCCCAAATATTCATCGGAGGTTCGCTGACTTGTGTAACTTGTCGCTACGGAAATCTCGTGACCAAATTGGTGAAGTCGCGCGCCATACTCCACCAGGGTTTTGGAAACCCCACCACCGAGCGGATGGAAATGTTCGCACACCAATAAGATTTTCACGGCTATTGGAAAAACTTCTCTGGGTTCAATCCCTCTTGTCGAAGATCTTCCTTGACCATCATTTTTACGAGATCAGGGAATGAGCATTTTGGTTTCCATCCCAGCTGTTTCTTAGCTTTCGCGGGATCGCCAATCAGTAAATCAACCTCGGTGGGACGGAAATACTTTGGATCGATCTTCACATACTCGTTCCAGTCGCGGCCAACAGAAGCAAATGCGATCTGCAAGAATTCTTTCACTGAGTGCGTTTCACCGGTGGCGATGACATAGTCATCGGCTTTAGGCGCCTGCAACATCATCCACATGGCTTCGACGTAATCTTTGGCATAGCCCCAGTCACGCTTGGCATCCAGATTACCCAAGAATAGATCTTTCTGTTTACCAGCCACAATTCGCGCCACCGCGCGAGTGATCTTACGAGTGACAAAGGTTTCTCCGCGTCGAGGGGACTCATGATTGAACAAAATGCCGTTGCTGGCATGCATGCCATAGGCCTCGCGGTAATTGACGGTGATCCAATGGCCGAAGACCTTGGCGCAGCCGTAAGGACTGCGCGGATAAAATGGAGTGGTCTCTTTCTGTGGAACTTCCAAAACCTTGCCGTACATCTCTGAACTAGAGGCCTGATAAAACTTCGTGTCGATTCCAGTGTCGCGAATGGCCTCCAACAGGCGAATCGTGCCCAGACCTGTGACGTCCGCCGTGTACTCTGGAACATCAAAACTCACGCGCACGTGGCTTTGCGCCCCCAAATTATAGATTTCGTCAGGCTTGATGGTTTTCAGCGTGTGATTGAGCGCGCTGGAATCCGTCAAATCACCATAGTGCAAAAAAAGCCGAGTGTCGCTGATGTGTGGATCTTGATAAAGATGTTCAATTCTTTTGGTGTTGAAAGAGCTGGATCGACGAATAATGCCGTGGACGATATAGCCCTTTTCTAACAAAAGTTCGGAAAGGTATGAGCCATCCTGTCCAGTGATTCCGGTGACCAGAGCGACCTTTGTCTTCATCAATAACTCCTAAGTCCGTTTGCGACGCCCAATATCAGCACGATTGCCAGTTCTAGCAATACGCATGGCGCCACGAGTCGCGATGGCCCCGATTTGATCGAACAAGGTTCCCTGTGCCATAACTTTGGCCATGTTAAAAAATGCCAAAATATTTGTCGCCGGCCATCGCGGCCTGGTGGGCTCTGCCCTGGTTTCGCAATTGCGAAAGGGGGGCTTTACCAATTTGCTTCTGAAGACGCATCAAGAGCTGGATCTTCGTGATGAGAAGGCCGTCGATCAGTTTTTCGAAAAGGAAAAGCCGGAGTATGTATTTCTAGCGGCGGCCAAGGTGGGAGGAATTGCGGCAAACAATGACTTCCCCGTTGATTTTATCGTTCAAAATATCAAAATCCAGACCGCTGTTATTCAGGCCTGTCACAAGTACAACGTCCAACGCCTTTTGTTTCTAGGCTCTAGCTGCATTTATCCCAAGTTAGCCCCGCAGCCCATGAAGGAAGAGCACTTACTCACCGGAGAGCTTGAGCCCACCAATCGCCCCTACGCCATTGCCAAAATATCAGGGATCGAGATGTGTTGGGCTTACAATCGCCAATACCAGCGAAAATTTTTGGCGGTGATGCCGACGAATCTCTATGGACCTAATGACAACTATGATTTGCAGAGTTCTCACGTGTTGCCAGCGCTGATCCGCAAGTTTCACGAAGCCAAAGTGCAGGGAGCTTCCGAGGTCGAAGTTTGGGGAACTGGCCGGCCAAAACGCGAATTTTTGTACAGTGAAGATTTAGCCGATGCTGGACTCTTTCTGATGTCTTTGCCTGACGAAAAATTCAATGCCCTAGTGTCCCCTGAAAAGTGTCCCTTGCTGAATGTGGGCGTTGGTGAAGATCTCTCAATTTTAGAGCTGGTGCACCTGGTGCAAAAAACGGTTGGCTATAGTGGCGAACTCAAATTTAACACCAACAAACCCGACGGCACGCCAAGGAAACTCATGGACGTCACAAAGATCAATGCTTTGGGTTGGAAAGCAGCAACGTCTTTGCAAATAGGAATCGGTAAAGCCTACGCGGATTTCCTACAGAAATTAGACAAGGCCTAAAATTTTGAATGTCCTGTACGACCACCAGATTTTTCAAATGCAAAATTACGGCGGAATCTCACGCTATTTTTTTGAATTGCTTCATCACTCGCGGGAAGTGGGCTTTGATGCGGATCTTTCCGTTTTGGTGTCC
>Ga0206924_1086_pt1 | contig 20249 bp, 16 predicted proteins | sample Alteio_BWOrgHeat_61_FD_152947 | JGI IMG/M metagenome (GOLD analysis project Ga0206924, IMG submission 152947) | Enriched cells from forest soil in Barre Woods Harvard Forest LTER site, Petersham, Massachusetts, United States -... | ecosystem: Environmental > Terrestrial > Soil > Temperate forest >...
CTCGGCTGGTGTGCTCGCCGGCGGCATTGCCCGCGCCGCCGGGGCCAGCACCGGAGAATCCATTGCCATCGGCGCCGCGACCGGCGCGGTGGTCGCCTTCACCGCCTACGTCATCGCCAAGCACCAGGCCAGCGAACGCCAGCGGCGCATCGCCGAGGAACGGGCGCGCGTTTACTACGCCCACCTCGCTCCGGAGAAGAAAGTCGCCCTTAAGAAAAAAAAGGTCCGCTACATCGCCGTGGATACGGAGAAGGACGAGAAGACTTCGCCCAAGGCGCAGAAGTCGGTGATGATCTGGGACACGCAGTCCGAAGCGGTGGTCAACAACGACGTCTACGACGTGCAGTCGGCTCCTTCCGTTGGCTCCACGGCCAAGTTCGACACCTATTCCGCGGAATACGTCGGCAGCGGCGGCTAGTCCCACCCCAAAACCAAAAGAGAAATCCCCATGAAACTTTCCCTTCCGCGCCTTTCGCTGGCGCTCCTCGCCATCGTCGCGCTGGTCCTTCCGCAAATGTCCTCCCCGGCGATGGACATCATCGAGCGCGTCGTCACCACGCAGACGGGATTCATCCGCTACGAAGCCACGGAGTATCAGCGCAAAGTCGCCCTGGCCAATGCCCACGCCTACATGGCCGCGCACAAGCCCAAGTCCGCCAGCAAGACGGCCAAGACCAGCAAGACCGAAAAAACGGAAAAGACCGCCAGCACGACTCCGAAACCGAAGACGAAGGAAAAGGAAATGGCCCAGGAGAAGCAGCCCGAGAAGACCAAGCTGCCGCGCTATGTCGCCATCGATACCGTGAAGGACAAGCGCGCCGCGCCCGGCACACAGAAAGTCGTGATGATCTGGGACACGCAATCCGAAGCCCTCGTCAACAACAGCGTTTACGACGTGCAGACGGTGCCCGCCGTCGGTTCGACCGCAAAATTTGACACCTTTTCCGCGCAATACGTTGGCAACGGACAGTAACCCTCAGAGCGACCAGCCAGAAAGCGCCCACCGCACGTCCGCGTCCGCGCCGGACGCGCCGTCTCTCCTGTCCCTGCGCGCCGCCCGCATCCTTTCCGAATGAACATCCACGAATATCAAGCTCGCGAACTCTTTGAAAAATTTGGCGTCGCCACCACGCGCGGTGCTGTCGCCACCACGCCCGACGAAGCCGCCGCCGTGGCCGAGGGGTTGAAGACGAAAGAGTTTGTCGTCAAGGCGCAGATCCATGCGGGCGGACGTGGCAAGGGCACGTTCAAGAATGGTTTCCAGGGCGGCGTGAAAATCACCGACTCCGTGGCGCAAGTCCGCGAGATCGCCGGCAAGATGCTCGGCCAGGTCCTCGTCACGCACCAGACCGGACCGGAAGGCAAGCAGGTCAACAAGGTGCTCGTCGCCGAGCCTGCGACCATCGCCCGCGAACTTTACTTCGCCATCCTCCTCGACCGCGCGACCGGCGCACCCGTCATCATCGCCAGCACCGAAGGCGGTGTGGACATCGAATCCGTGGCTGAGCACACGCCGGAAAAAATCTTCCGCGAGCACATTCACCCGACCCTCGGCCTGCAGGCTTTCCAGTCGCGCAAGATCGCCAAGGCGCTCGGTCTGGCCGGCTCGCAAATCGCCGCGGCCTCGAAGCTCTTCGGCGCGATGTTCCGCCTCTTCGTCGCGCGCGATTGCTCGCAGATCGAGGTCAACCCGCTCGTCGTCACCAAGACCGGCGAACTCCTCGCCCTCGACGCCAAATTCAACTTCGACGACAACGCGCTCTATCGCCAGCCCGAGATCGTGGCCCTGCGCGACAAGAGCGAGGAAGATCCGCGCGAAGTCGCGGCCAGCGAATTCAATCTCAACTACATCGGCCTCGACGGAAATATCGCCTGCCTCGTCAACGGCGCGGGCCTCGCCATGGCCACCATGGACATCATCCAGTACGCGGGCGGCAAGCCGGCCAACTTCCTCGACGTCGGCGGCGGCGCTTCCAAGGAGCAGGTCACCTCCGCCTTCAAGATCATCCTCAGCGATCCGCACGTGAAAGGCATTCTCGTCAACATCTTCGGCGGCATCATGGATTGTAACGTCATCGCCACCGGCATCCTCGCCGCGGCCAAGGAAGTCGGACTCAAGATCCCGCTCGTCGTCCGTCTCGAAGGCAACAACGTGGAAGCCGGCAAGAAGACGCTCGCCGAAAGCGGCCTCGCCGTGGTCAGCGCCCGCGATCTCGCCGACGCCGCGCAGAAGATCGTCGCCGCGGTGCAGAAAGCCGCCTGAACTCATCCATGGGCACATTCACTGTCGGCTGCCGCATCGCGAATCACCATGACCGCACCAAGAGTGTGGTCATTCCGCGTTTGTTGGTGGACACCGGCAGCGAATACACATGGGTGCCCGAAAAGACTTTGGAAAAGATCGGCATCGAACGGGAAAAGAAAGACGTCGAGTTCGTCATGGCCAATGGCGCACGCATCACTCGCTCCGTGGGTTTCGCCATCATCTTCGCGGAAAAGACATTCACCACCGACGAGGTGGTTTTTGCCGAAAAAGGCGACCTCGTTTTGCTCGGGGCTCGCACCTTGGAAGGGCTGAACCTCGCGGTCGATCCGCGCCGCAAAAGATTGGTCGCCGCCGGTCCGTTGCCTGTTGCTTGAACCGATTATGAAAATCACCGAAATCGCTTTTTCCGCCTACGCCGTGACTGATATCGCGCGGGCCCGCAAATTTTATGAGGGCGTCCTCGGGCTGAAAGCCACCAAGGATCATGACACCGGGGGCGGCGGTCACTGGATCGAATACGACATCGGCCCCGGCACGCTCGGCATTGGCCAGGCCGAAGGTTGGAAGCCCAGCCCGGATGGCTGCACCGTGGCTCTCGAAGTCGAAAATTTCGACGAGGCGGTGGCCGCGCTGAAAAGTGCGGGCACGCCGTTCAAGATGGGCCCGTTCGATACGCCCGTCTGCCACATGCTCATGGTCACCGATCCGGACGGCAACACCGTCATCATCCACAAGCGCAAACCCGGAAACAACTAGGCCGCGCGCCGCTCTTTCTTCACACCGCAATGTCCATTCTCGTCACTCCTACCACCCGCCTTCTCGTCCAGGGCATCACCGGCGACTTCGGTTCACGCCACGCCAAACTCTCGCTCGACTACGGCACCCAGCTCGTCGCGGGCGTCACACCCGGCAAAGGCGGCCAGACCTTTGACCACGGCAGCCACAAAGTGCCGATCTTCGACACCGTCGAGGAAGCCGCGAAAGCGACCGGCGCGACGGTCAGCGCGATCTTCGTTCCGCCACCCTTTGCCGCCGACGCCATTCTCGAATGCGTCGATGCCGGCCTCGATCTTGCGGTCGCCATTACCGAGGGCATTCCTGTCGCCGACATGGTGAAAGTGAAAGCCACCATGCAGGGCAAAAAGACCCGGCTCATCGGCCCGAATTGCCCCGGCCTCGTCACGCCCGGCACCGGCGAAAAATCCCACGGCGGTTGCCGCATCGGCATCGCTCCCGGCTACATTCATCGCAAGGGCAACGTCGGCGTCGTCTCGCGCAGTGGCACGCTCACTTACGAAGCCGTCTGGCAACTCACCACGCGCGGTTATGGGCAGAGCACCTGCGTCGGCATTGGTGGCGATCCGGTCAATGGCACCAGCCATCTCGACGTCCTCAAGATGTTCAACGACGATCCCGAGACCGAGGCTATCATCATGATCGGCGAGATCGGCGGCGACAAGGAGGAGGAAGCCGCCGCGTGGGCCAAGGACCATGTGAAGAAACCCATCGCCGCGTTTATCGCCGGCGCCACCGCGCCGCCCGGACGCCGCATGGGTCACGCCGGCGCGATCGTCAGCGGTGGCAAAGGCACTGCGCAGGGCAAGATCGACGCGCTTCAAGCCGCCGGCATCGCCGTCGCCCCCACCCCGGCTGCCATGGCCGACACCCTCCTCAAGCACTGGGGCCGCGTTTAGACCGCTACGGCTTCTTCGCGAGATCGTAGCAGATGAGGTGATCCTCGTCGCGCAGGTAGAGCCGCTTGTTGGCCAGCACCGGCGCGGTCCAGCACGGGTATCGCATGTCCGGCACCTGCCAGCGCGCGATCTCCTCGAGCGCATCGGGACTCGGCTTGAACAGCCCGAGCAATCCCGCTTCGCCGAGCGCAATCAACTTTCCATCGGCCAGGATCATCGAGCCACGACCATAGACATCCGGCGGCTTCTCCCCTTCCGGAATCTTGGCGTGTCCACCATTCGGCCAGCCTTCCTGGCGCTCCCACGCGATGCGACCGGTCGCAAATTCCACGCACCGCAAGATCGCGTCCGGCTCATTGCGCCCGCTGAAGGAGTACAGGTAACCACCAGTCAACACTGGCCGCGTCCAATGGACTTCCAGTTGCAATCCGCTCCACACCGGCTTCACCGCCTTGCCACTCGGGTCGACCCGCAACAACACCGAGCCCGAACGATAGTAAGCCGACGAGATCAGGATGCAGTCGTCCTGCACGACTGGCGTCATCGCATTGACCGAGGAATCCTGCCGCGCCCGGAACCAATAGGAAAAGTTCACCGCACCCGTCTTCGGATTCAGCGACACCAACCCCTGCCGCGTGACCACCAGCAAATGCCGCTGCTCATGAATCGTCGCCAATACCGGCGAGCAATAACTCGCCTGCTTTTGATAAGCCGGATCATTGATGCTCCAGGACACGATGCGCTCACCCGGCCAGCCCGTCATCGGCACACCGTTCCAGGTCTTCTCTCCGACGTTCTCCCACACGGTCTTCCCGGTGTTCGCATCGAAGGCGACGACGCCTGAATTCGGCTGCCCACCGACTTGCACAAAGAGCAGCCCATCTTCCAGCACCGGCGTACTCCCCACGCCGAAGAACGCCTCCGGCACCGCAAAATCCCCGCCCGTCTCACGCCGCCAGATCTCCTTGCCCGTCGTCAGGTCGAGGCAGACGAGCACGCCCTCCGCGCCCAACGCATAGCACCTGTCCGCGGTCAGCAATGGCGTGCAGCGCGGGCCGTTGTTGTAGCCGAACGGATCGCGATAGTCGGACTTGTATGGGTACTTCCACAGCGTGAGCCCCGTCCTTGCGTCACACGCCTCGACGATCTCCTGGTTGCCCACGCGATGGTGAAGGAACAGCGTATCCCCGCGCACCGACGGCGCGCTGTAGCCCTTGCCCACAGCCTTGGAAAATACCAGCGGCGGCCCCTGCACCGGCAGCGTGTCGATCAGCCCCGTCTCGGTGGAAACCTGGTCTCGCGTCGGTCCCATGAATTCCGGCCAATCCGCGGCGCAAGCAGTGGCAACAACAACAAGAACAAGGAGAAGAATGCGAAACATGCGGTTGGGGGATGGAGAATCGGCGCCCACCATTCACCACGCCGCCCCCAAGATTCAATCCCGAAGGCGATCTTCTCCGACGACACCGGCGTTCGCCGCTGGATGTTCCGCACCAAATGTTGAATCTTCCGAACCACCCTGTCTTTCGTTCATGAAGTCCCGCCTCCTCCCACTGCTTTCGCTGCTGCTCACGCCGTACTTCGCCATCGCCGCCGACGATGTGCGCGGCGACAACCCCGATGCCCTCCCCAGCACACCCGAGGAGGAACGCGCCAAATTCCATCTTCCGCCCGGCTTTGAAATCCAGCTCGTCGCCGCCGAGCCGGATATCCAAAAGCCGCTCAACATCACCTTCGACGGTTCGGGGCGTCTCTGGGTCACCGGTTCGGAAATGTATCCGTGGCCCGCGGGCACCGATGCCGCGGGGCAGCCCATTCCCAACTACGAAAAGTCCTTCAACGACATCGCCAGCGCCTTTCACGTCGGCAACAAAGCACCCCAGCCTTCCTACGAGGCGCGCGATACCGTGCGTGTGCTTTCAGATTTCGATGACCACGGCCACGCCAAGACCGTCCGCGTCTTCGCCGATGGCCTGAACATCCCCAGCGGCATCCAGCCGCTCCCGCGCGGTTCCGAGGCCATCGCCAAGGCCTACGGGCTACTTCCCAATTTCGATCCCAATCCGGCGATGACGAAGCCTTTCCCACTCGACAACCGGCACATCGGCCACGCCCCGAAAGGCGACAGCGCGATCGTTTATTCCATTCCCAATATCTGGCTGCTCACCGATTGGGACGGCGACGGCTTTGCCGAGAGCCGCGTGCCGCTCTATCAATCCGCCGGCTACCTCGACACCCACGGTGGCATGTCCAGCTTCCTCTACTGGATCGACGGCTGGATTTACGGCACACACGGCTTCCGCAACCACAGCGAAATTCATGACCTCAGCGGACGGGTCACGGCATTCGACAGCGGCAACACCTATCGCTTCCGCCCAGACGGGTCCGCCTTCGAGATTTATACCCACGGCCAGACGAATCCCTTCGGTCTCACCGTCGATCCACTCGGCAATTTCTACACCGCCGATTCTCACTCCAAGCCGGTCTATATGCTGGTTCCCGGCGGATACTACGAGGGTATCGGCAAACAACACGACGGCCTCGGCTTCGCTCCGCACATCACCGAAGACGGCCACGGCTCGACGGCCATCGGCGGCATCGCCTACTACGCCGATGACAAGTTCCCCGAGGAATACCGCGGGAACCTTTTCAACGGCAACCCCGTCACACGCCGCGTGAATCGCGACAAACTGGAGTGGCACGGCTCTACTCCCCAAGCCATTCGCCAGCCCGATTTCCTGACCAGCGACGACCCGTGGTTCCGCCCCGTGCAAGTGAAGCTCGGCCCCGATGGCGCGCTCTGGATCGCAGATTTCTACAACGCCGTCATCGGCCACTACGAATTTCCCCTCGCCGATCCCCGCCGCGACCACACCCACGGTCGCATCTGGCGCATCGTCTATCGCGGAGACAATAAGGACAATGTCGTGACGTCAGTTCCCGACCTGGGAAAACTCGACGCCACCCAGCTCGTGGAACGGTTGGCCAGTTCCAATCTGGAAGAGCGGCGGCTGGCCACGAACGAGCTGTTGCACCGCATCGGTCCGGACGCTGCCGCAGCGGCAAAAACCGTCATTCGGAAAGGTACGGACACGCAACGAATGCACGCCATCGCGATCCTTGAATCCTCCGGCGGACTTGACGAATTTCTCGGCAAACTCGGTCCGGACCCAGCGAATATCGTGCGCGCCGAAACAGTGCGCACCATCGGTGAACGTGAGCAATGGAGCGTGGACGATTTTCACCTCGCTTACGGCAGCTTGGAAGGTCTGGATGCCACAGTGCGCAGAAATGCGCTCCACGCACTTGCCCAACATCCGTGGTTGGAAGCCCTCGACCCCGTCCTAGCACTGGCGGTGCAATCCGATCAGGGGGACATCGAGTTGAACTACGCCTTTCGCTTGTGCCTGCGTGATTTTCTCTCCACCTCGGAGGAATTTTACAAGAAAGCCACCGCCTTGGCCGCGAACGACTCCCGGAAGGCGGAAATACTCGCCGATGTCTCTCTCGCGGTGAAAAGCCCGGAGGCAGCGGAGTTTCTCCTCAGCCATCTCCAGCGCACCAATCTCGCCACGCCACGCGTCGGGGAATACATCAAGCATGTCGCGCTCTATCTTCCCGCCGAAAATTTTGATGCCGTCACGAAATTGACTACCGACATCACGGGCGCATCCCTGGCCCAACGAATCGCCGCGGCGGATGGTCTCTCGCAAGCTGCCCGCCAGCGCGGCCTCTCGCTGCCGGAACAGGTGAAGACATGGACGCAACGCGTGATGATCGAAGCGCTCGGGAGCAGCGATGATGCGGTTCTAAAGACCGCTATCGAAAGCGTCCGCGAATCCCAGTTCGATGCGAAGCTTGGCCCTCTCGCCAAGATCGCCGGAAGCGACAATCAGCCCGAAGCGCGCCGCATTTCCGCCCTCGAGGCGCTCGCCAATCTGGACACTGGTCGCCCCGTCCTCGCGCAGGCTCTGGCCACTCCTTCCACCACGAAGCTGCGCAAACGTGCCGCCGAATTGCTCGGCCAATCCACAGCCGATGATGCACGTGCAGCCCTCCTCACCTCGCTGCCCACGGCCCCTGCCGCGGTGGGCTCGGCCATTGCCATCAGCCTGGCGGCAAACGATCCCGGTGCAGAGGCGCTTCTGACAACGATGGAAAACGGCAAGGCTGCGCCGACCCTCCTGCGCAATCCTGTCGTGGCCGCGCTGTTGGAAAAGCGCCCCCAGTCTTTGCGCGACCGTGCCACGGCACTGACCAAGGACCTACCACCCGAGGACGAACGCCTCGACAAGCTCATCGCCCAGCGCGCCGAAGCCTTTCAAAAAGCCAAACCGGACGCCATGCACGGCGCGCAACTCTTCCAACAGAACTGCGCCGTGTGCCACAAGATCCACAACCAGGGAGCGAACATCGGTCCGGCGCTCGATGGCATCGGAGTCCGAGGAATCCATCGCGTGATCGAGGATATTCTCGACCCGAACCGCAACGTGGACCCGATGTTCCGGCAGACCGTCGTCGAAACCACCGACGGCCAGACGCTCGCGGGGCTGAACGCGCACGTCGAAGGCGAGTTGCTCGTCCTCACCGACGTGACCGGCAAGCCCGTCAGCGTACCCCAGGCGAAAATCAAGACCCGGACCCAGAACAAGCTGTCCCTCATGCCGACGATCTTCGAAACCACGCTCGCCCCCAACGACTTCAACGATTTGCTCGCTTTCCTCTTCGCTCCGACGCCATAGCGGGAAGGCTCCGGAATTCGACTTCCCCCTAGGCCAATGGCACGAAGGCGGCTAAGTAAAGCGCACCACCATGTGCGGCATTGCCGGTTTTATCGATCCATCTCTCAGCGCTGAAGGGGCCCGGGCCTCGCTCGAGCGCATGCTCGACCTGCTCGCCCATCGCGGGCCGGACGGAGCGGGCCTGCACATCGCGCCCGGTCTCGGTTTCGGCATGCGGCGCTTGAGCATCATCGATCTCGAAGGCGGCTGGCAGCCAATCTGGAACGAGAACGAATCGATCGGCGTGGTCTTTAACGGTGAGATCTACAACTACCTCGAGTTGCGCCGGGAATTGATCGCGGGCGGCCACGAATTCCGCACCCATACGGACACCGAGGTGCTGGTGCACCTTTACGAACAACTCGGCGAAGCCATGTTTGCCAAATTGCGCGGCATGTTTGCCTTCGCGCTGCTCGACACGAACAAGAATCGCTTGCTCGTAGCCCGGGATCACTTCGGGCAAAAGCCGCTCTATTACACGACCAGCGGCCAGCGCTTCGCTTTTGCCTCGGAGTTGAAGAGTTTGTTCGACCTACCATGGATCAACAAGGAGCGTGATCCGGAAGCTTTTCTGGACTACGTCTCGTGGCTTTCGCTGCCCTCGCCGCGCACGCATTTCCGGCAGATCGCGAAGTTGCCCGCCGGCTGTTACCTATCTATCCCCCTCGATGGTCCGCAGCAACCAGAGCCCCATCGCTACTGGCGTTACGAACTGGACGCACCGCCGGACCTCACCGCGCTCGAACCCGCGGTCGAGGAATTGGACGCCGTCCTGCGCGACTCCGTGAAAGTGCATCTCCGCGCCGATGTCCCGGTCGGGGTGCTGCTCAGCAGCGGACTCGATAGTCGCACGGTCGTCACCTACGCGCAGGAATTGCAGGAAGGGCGGACGCAAACTTTCACCGTGGGCTTTGGCGGCCCCGATTCCGAAACCCAGGGCGCTGCGACCACCGCGCGGGAGATTCAGTCGAAGCACCACACCCTGGAACTCACTTCCGCCGATTTGCTCGACAACATCGAACGCATTGCCTGGCACCTCGATGAGCCCGTGGGCGATCCAGCCGCTTTTGCCGTGTTGAAAGTCTGCGAACTCGCTCGCGGCCATGTGAAGGTGTTGCTCTCCGGCGAAGGTTCGGACGAACTTTTTGCCGGATACGACACGCGCTACCTCGGGATGATGAATACGCTGCAACGTTCCGAGAAGCTGCGTCGCTTCGCGCCCGTGTTACCCGAAGCTGATCCCGCGGGAAAACCCTCGCGCTGGCAGCGACTCGGTTTGCGCGCCCACCAGTCGCGAGCCAGCGAAGCAATCAGTCTGCGCCTCGAAGGTTTCCCCGGGGACGTGCGTCATCCGCATGGCCTCACGGCCGACCAGTTGCGCCGCCTGCGCCAGCGCACCGACACCGTTGCCGAAAGCACCTATCGCCCGCAGCGTGATATGCTCAGTGAACTGCAGACCCTCGATCTCGATTGGCAACTCGCGGAATCCCTGCTCCAAAAAGCCGACAAGATGAGCATGGGCGCATCCATCGAATTGCGCACGCCACTCCTCGACCTGCGCGTCGCCGAACTCGCCGCGCGCCTCGCCACTCCGCTTAAGCTTCCGCCGACTGGGCCGGGCAAACTCGTGCTGCGCCACTGCCTTGCCCGCAAAATCCATGAGCCCATTGATCGCCCTAAGCGCGGCTTTCCCGTTCCTTTGCGCGATTGGTTCACCGGTCCCCTGCGCGAGCCGCTCGAGGCCGCGCTCTTTGCCAAAGACGCCGCATGTCTCGAATACCTCGACCGCACAGTCCTGCGCACGGCATGGGATGATTTTCAAGCTGGCACCTGGGCCGGTGCGCACACGCTTTATGCGCTGTGGATTTACGAGGTCTGGCGTCGGAAATTCGCCCTCTCATGAAATCTTCGGTCAGCATCGGCATCCCCTGCTACAACAACGCCCGCTGGCTGACGCAGGCCATTGAGAGCGCCCTCGCTCAAACTTGCCCGGAAAAGGAAGTGCTGGTCGTCGACGATGGCTCGACGGACCACTCCGCAGAGATAGCTCGCAGCTTTGGCGATCGTATCCAGTTTTTTCAGACGGAGAACCGCGGCGGCAATCATGCCCGCAATCTCGTCGTGCAACACTCCACCGGGGAATGGCTCCAGTTTCTCGACGCGGATGACTACCTCGAACCCGAAAAGATCGCGCGGCAGTTGGCGGAAGTGAATCCCGAGACTGCTGATGTCATCTACAGTTCCGTCCTAATCGAAACCGGAATCGGTGCTGAAGCTCATCGCGAGCGGAGCCAAATCGACACCTCGAATGATCTCTTCGCCCAGTGGCTCGCGTGGGAAATCCCGCAAACCGGCGGCGCGCTCTGGCGCAAGAGTGCTCTCGAATCAATCGGCGGATGGAAGGAAAACCAGCCCTGCTGCCAGGAGCACGAGTTGTATCTGCGAGCTCTGCAAGCCGACCTGCGCTTTGTCTTCGCACCGAGTGCGCTGGCTATTTACCGCATTTGGTCGGACAGCACCGTTTGCCGCAAAGACCCGCGCTTGGTGATCCGGGTGAAGACCGGATTGATCGATGAAATGTGCACGTGGCTGCGACAGCGTGTCCAATGGACGCAGATTCATCAACGCGTCGCGGGCCGGGCCTGCTTCGAAATGGCGCGGACCCTGGCCAAGTATGATCGCGATGCGGCCGCGGAGTATCACCGCGAGCGACGCGACCGGCAGTTGATCCACCTCGAAGGCCCCGCCGCACCCATCTCCTATCAAGTCATCTATCGCACCCTCGGCTTCGCCTTTGCCGAGCGCTTCGCCGCTGCTCGCCGATGAAAATCCACGGCATTTGCCTCCTCAAGAACGAGGCCGACATCATCGAATACTCACTTCGGGAAAATGCCCGGTGGTGCGACTTCATCTACGTTTACGACAACGCCAGCACCGACGACACCATGGAACGTGTCAAGGCGCTGGCTCAACGCGACCCGCGCATCATTCCTTTCGGCACCTGCACCAAACCCTTCGCCGACAGTCTGCGCGCCGATGTCTATAATCATTTCAAGGCGCAAGCCGCGCCGGGCGATTGGTGGTGCCGCCTCGACGCCGACGAGATTTATGTGGGCGACGTCCGCGAAGTCCTCTTACGCGTGCCGCGGGCCTGCCACGTCGTGTGGTCCATCTACATGCAATACTATCCCACGGAGAAGGATCTCGCGCGCATGGAGCCCTTCGAAGGCCAGCCCGCTTACGATGTGACCGAGGAAAACCTGCCGCGTCATTACCTCGCGGATTACGCCGAGCCGAAATTCTTCCGGCATCGCCCCGGATTGCAATGGGACACGGGCTCATGGCCTCATCACCTCGGGCTCAACGCCCCGGAAATGCTCCTGCACAAACACATCCAGTACCGCTCCCCGACCCAGATCGAATTGCGCCTCAAAACGCGCCGGGAAGCCGCGGCACACGGCTGGTCAGGCTTTCCGAACAGCGCAGAGCTAAGCTGGCGCGAAAAGGTCCAGTCGTCCGCCGGTCTGCACACCGAGGATTCTGACGGCCGGTTTTACGTGGAGAAAACGAGACTCCCAAATCACCTTGAGCCCGGCTGGCAGCGTCTGGTCAAGCGGTTCATGCACGGCACGGGGATCTGGCCATGACCGACGCGCCACTTGTTTCGCCGCCCGTGTTGATGCTCTCCACGATCCACGCCGGACATGCCTCCCGGTCCGGTTACGGATTGCTGGCCAATTACATTCCCGGAGCCGAGTTCCTGCACGCGCCTCGAGCCGACCCCAAAGGTGCGGCGTTGTTTTTCGCCCGGGTCGCTCGGCAGGTCTCATTCTCCCGTTGGTACCTCGGGGGAAGCGCTCAGGTCGAATGGCAGGCTTTTCGCCGGCTCCGCAGTGGTTTTGACGGCGTGGTTCACTCGATGTGGGCCGATCACGACCTGGGGTATCTCGACCTTCTCGTCCCAAACAAGAAACACCGCTTCTGCGGCACATTTCATAATTGCCCGGATGATTTTCGGCACACCATCCGCTTCCCCTCGCGCTTGAGAAATTTCGCTGCGATCGTCCTTATGAGCGAATGCCAGCGGACATTCTTCCGCAGGGCCGGCGTTGCTGACGATCGCATTCACGTGGTGCTCCATGGCGTCGATAACGAGTACTTCACCCCAAATCCTTTCCCAGACGAAAGACCATTTACCATCCTTTCCGCCGGCGGCTTTCGGCGGAATTTTCCCCTACTCCGTCAGGTCTGCGAAAAACTGGAGAAGGCGCCGGGAATCCGTATCGAGATTGTCGCCCCGCCTTCCTTCCGTGGCACATTCGATGGTCTTTCGAATGTCGAATTCCTCAGCGGAATCGACGACGAAACTCTCTTGACCAAGTACCAAGCAGCCTCGTGCTTACTCCACACCGCAGAACACGCGACCGCCAACAACGTGCTCCTTGAAGCCCTCGCCTGCGGCGTGCCAATCGTCGCCGAACGCGTCGGCGGCATTCCGGAGTACGTCACACCGGAATGTTCCATCCTCGCCGAGCCGCGCGACGCAGATGCGCTGGCCAATGCCGTGCTGGAACTCGCCCACTCACCGAAAGCGCGAGCGCAAATGGGGGTCGCCGCGCGAAAACGCGCCGATGAACTTTCGTGGTCCAAAGTGGCGGAGCGCATGATCGAGATTTACCGCACCTTGTGAGTCCAACCTGCGCCATCACCATCACGACCCACAATCGTCGCGAGGACCTTTCGCGAACATTGGAGGCTCTCACACGCCTCACTCCTCAGCCGACGGAGATTCTTGTCGCCGTCGACGGCTGCACCGACGGAACCGCGGATTGGCTTCGCACCTCCTACCCGCAAGTGCGCATCCTGGTGCATGAACATTCGTTCGGCTCCATCCCGTCGCGAAACGAATTGGCCGCCGCAAGCACCAGCGACCTCTTTGTGAGTTTGGATGACGACAGCTATCCTCTCGATCCAGATTTCATCTCCCGCGTTTCGGATCTCTTCTCGCAAAATCCCCACCTGGCCGTGGCGTCATTTCCCCAACGGTCGGATGAGTTTCCCGAAAGCCTCACTTCCGTCGATTTCGGTTCACCCCTTTTTGTCGGTAGCTACGCAAATTCCGGTGCGGCTATTCGCCGATCCGTCTTTCACAAACTAGGCGGTTATCCCGATTTCTTTTTCCATGCGTATGAGGAACCGGATTTCGCTCTGCGTTGCGTTGCCGCCGGCTGGCAGGTACGGCACGAACCCTCGCTCGTCATTCGCCATCATTTCACTCTCGCCCAGCGGAATGAGTTGCGGACTCACCAACGCCATGCCCGCAACGAGCTTTGGAGCGTACTTTTACGTTGCCCGATGCCGCAACTTTTCGCTCTGGCTCTATTCCGGCTCCTACGGCAGTTCGGTTACGCGTGGAAGCGCGGTCCGCATTGGGCCGCACAGGAACCGAAGTGGTGGGTAGCCGCCCTCCAGGGCATTCCGCGATGCTGGAAATATCGCCAGCCCATACCATGGTCACGCTACCGTGCTTGGCTCATGCTGGTCCGCCAACCGATTCATACGGAGTCGGAGTGGACCGCTAAATTCGGACGTGGCCTGCCCTGAACAGGCAATGAACGGAATCGACGCCACGGCTTCTCGATCCGCCCACTACTTCAAGTCCCGGTCTTCGGCCCGGCTTTTATCTCCTGCCGAGCCGCTTCACGGGCCGTGAGTATTCCGCGAATAATCGCCGGCCAGTGATGCCAGCGCAGGACGTTCCGACGGAGCAGCAGGCGGCGGCGCAAAATACGGTGCCACAAAAACCAGCGGCGCCACCGTGGTGGAACGTGCCGGTAATAAACGAGCCACGAGGAAAAATGCTTGTCGAACTCACTGGCAACGTTGGTGGTGTCATTTAATCGCAAGCCGCCGGCCTGCCAGTGCAAGTGACGCACGGACGCCTTCGAATCAAAAACGATTTGCATCCCCGCCTGTGCCATTCGGATGGCGAGATCCGTGTCATCCCCATAGGAATTGCCAGTAAAGATTGGATCGAAGCCGCCCACCGACATAAACGAACTTCTTCTCACCGAGCAATTGCAGGTCGAGAGGTGCGCGACCCGCCGCTTCCCCGACGAACGTCGATTGAAAAATTCCGCTTCTTCGTAGAGTGAGGCGAACTGCGATTCATCGGGGGAGTCAGCGGCGAAATCCGGTCCGTTGAGTTCCTGCCCGCAGACGGCATCGACGGCCGGATCGGTGTAATTCTCCAAATGCCGGTCGATAAACGCTGGCTCGGCGATCCGCACGTCGTCGTCGAGAAAAACGAGCACCTCATACCGCGCTTCGGCCGCTCCAAAATTACGAGCCTCGACCACTCCTGGCGGGCGGCGAAGGACGCGCACAGGCAACCCATTATCGAGCGTACGCGTGTCCCCTTCGATTGATGGGGACGGACTTTGATCAACGATCAGCACTTCCCCGCTCACTGCGGAAAGTCGTCCCAAGTCCAACAACACCTCGTGCAAGGGATCGGAGCGCCGATAAGTGGGGATGATGATGCTGGCGCCGGGAGCCATAAGAACTCCGGTTTACCTACCAGCCGAAAGTTTCCTGGCGCGAGTAAATACTCCGCGCAACGACCGCTCTTTTCCTTTTCTTGCGCGCCCCACGGCATAGAAATCGCAGTGTGTCTTACTGGATGTGCACGTCGCCAGTCGTCAGTAAATCGAACCCGCTCGCCCGGTTGGCACCCGCCTTTGAGCGGACGGGGTCCCACGTGACTTGGAAAAGCGCACCTCCGGGAGGGCATTTCTCGTGAAAATCTCGATCGCGGCCACAAATCCGTGCCATCTTTTCCCCTTCGCGTTGGAACTGGCCAAGTGCGGCGCACTCGGAGCCTACTACTCCGGTTATCCAGCGTGGAAACTACCAAATTCGGCAGGGCTCTCGCTGCGTACCCACAGCCTGCGGACCAACATCGTCTACGGCTTGCTCAAATACGTCCCCGAAGGCGCGCGGCCTGCCTCACAGCGCCTCTTCCGTTGGCAGGATCACGGATTCGATCAATGGGTGGGCCGGCATCTTGAATCGAGTGATTTCGTCCACGCCATGCCCGGCCAATGCCTGCACACCTTCCAAACGGCCAGGAGGCTCGGCATTCATACCGTGCTCAATCACGCCACCGGGCCAGTCTGCGAATGGGTCCGAATCATCGAACCGGAATGTGCGCGTGTCGGCCTTCGACTGAGCGACATCTGCCCCTACGACGAGGCCTACTTCGCTCGCGAAGCCGCAGAATACGCGCTCGCTGACTGGCACTGCGTGGCCTCTTCCGTAGTGCGAGACCAACTCATCGGTATCGGCATCGATGCGCAAAAGATCTGGCAGGTGCCGTACGGTGCGGACAGCCGCATTTTTCATCCGTCTAAGGAAGCGCCTCCACCACATTTCCGCATTATTTTCGCAGGACAGGTCGGATTGCGCAAAGGCTTGCATACTCTGCTGGAAGCGTTGACCGCAGCGAATCGCCCGGATTGGCGCGTCGATTTCTACGGCGCAGTGCTGGGCGAAGCGCGTCGTGATCTCGATGCTTACCACGGCGCCACACCGTTCACTTTTCATGGTGCCGTCGGCCAGCACGCATTGGCGGACGCATTCCGCGCCGGCTCGGTACTGGTGCTGCCTTCGCTGGAAGAAGGCTTTGGCCTGGTGGTGCCGCAGGCGCTCAATTGCGGCCTGCCCGCCATCGTCAGCGACCGGGTCGGCGGCAAAGATCTGGTGCGACATCGGGAGAATGGCTCCGTTTTTACGACCAGCAATGCTGCTTCTCTGGCTTCCGAGTTGCTCTGGTGGGCGGAGCATCCGCGACGCGTAGAGGAAAACTTTGGCTGGAGTCAGCCCGCAGAAAGGCTCATCGAATTCAGTTCCGTCGCGCTCCTATGAATTTTCCTCGCCCCAAGCACCGCAATACCGGTCCGCCACCAAGACCGGTCGGCCCCAAGCAAACGCCGCCGGAAACCACCGAGCATCCGCACCCCGATCTCAACGGCACGTATGCCGCAGTGGTCGGCTTGGTCCTCACCGCGCTGCTTGCGAATGGCAAACTACCCTCAGATCTCGCGCGGGCCTCCTCCGTCGGAACGCTCCTGAGCCTCGGTCTGAGCGTGGCGGCTGATCTGCGCGCGGGAGGCCCGCGGAATCTGATCCGCGCGGACCTCATGGCTATTCTCGCGTTTTATTTCCTGACGTTGTTCGAGTTCCTCTTCCCGCAGCCGAACTTCAACACTATGATCGACATCCAGACTGCGTCTACAGCTCTTTTGGCCGTGGATCTCGGTTTTTTCGGCCTGCTCGTCGGCCGCCATTTTCTTCATCCGAAAAGACAGCCTTTTTCGCACACGCTGACCTACGAAATCCCGGCCTTCTGGGTTGCGGTCATCTTCTTTAGTTGCATCCTGATCGGCTACTTCCACATGATCATCGCCGTGGATTTCAACGTGGCCGAGATGATCAGGTGGTTTATGGAACCCCGTTTTTCGCAGCCCTGGCAACGCGGGCGCCTCGGCGATTGGAAAGCCTTGCTGGTTGAACTTGGGCTTTTTATTTATCTCATTCCTCCGCTCGCGGGAATCATGATTGCCCGACGCAACCGCTACTCGGCGTTCACGATAATAGTGGTTTGCGGAGGTCTTCTTTTCACGTTTTTTTACGGTTTCACCAATGGCACGCGAAACGTCTTCGCCTCCTATCTGGTCACTTTTCTCATCGCTTACAGTTTCGCGTTGCCCTTCGCGCGACAGAAAGAATTAATCGGTCTTTGTATTGCTTGCGCCATGGTCATGGTTTTCTCGACCTACTACATGCTCCAATTCCGTGACGTCGGTTTTCGCAATTACATTAACGGAAACTACACGCCGCAATACTCCGATAATCGGACTCTTTTCGTGGACTACAATCTTTACGCGATTTGCCGGCTCGTGGACGTCTTCCCGAGAAAGAAGGATTATCTTGGCTGGGAAATTCCCTACCAGGCACTGATCAGACCAATCCCGCGCGCTATATGGGCCGGAAAGCCAGAGGGTCTCAGCACTTCCATCGAAGATGCGCTGGGCGCGCGAGGGGAGACCATCGCCGCGAGTTTCGTCGGAGAAGCTTACATGTCCGGCGGAATGGCGGTCGTGTTAATCACCGGCTTGATCTTCGGCGCGCTTACCGGCTGGTGGAACTTTCTCGCCTCTTCACGCAACTCGGAACTGGGCATTTTGATTTATGCGTCGGGGTTTTTTGCCACGGTCATTTCGATGCGAAGTCTCTTTGTCTTCACCACGGCGCTGCTACCCACCGTCGCCGCTCTGATCATTGGTACCTATGCTGTGCGCATCCTCTCGGCGCAGGCCCAGCGGTTGCTCGCGCGGGCCTCCCGCAGGAACGCATCCCAGCGGCGACCCTCGCCACCGCCCAGACGATGAAGGTGGCGTTCGTTTCCGTGGTTCCATCGCCCTACCAGCGTGATTTGTTTCGCGCTCTGGCGCAAAGAGAGGAAGTGGATTTGAGCGTGTACTACCTTGAGGCCACCACCCCGGAATCGCCCTGGCCGCAAAAAACTCTCGAGACCTACGAACAGGTTCTCCGTGGCTTTTGGTTCCCGCTTGGTTCTGGGCGCTGCTACCTCAATTGGCCAGTGCCCGATCTGCGTCACTTCGACGTGGTCGTCATGAATAGCCTCATGTCCGTCACTGCCCAGTGGTTGATCCGCACTCAACTGCGATACAAACCTTGGTTTTTCTGGGGCGAACGCCTCGGGCAGCGCGGTGGATTGCACGCCCGAGGTGCAGCCGTGCTCCATCGGGCTGCCGGGATTGCGGCGATTGGCAGTTTCGCGGATGAAGATTACCGTCGGCGCTTTCCCGAACCCCGCCATTTTTGCATTCCCTATTTCTGCGCTTTGGATGCTTTTCTCGCCACCCCCCGGCGGGCGCGGAACGATGGCCACACCGTCTTTCTATTCTGCGGACAGATGATCGCCCGCAAAGGTGTTGATCTTCTGCTCGAAGCTTTTCAGCGACTCGGCAGCAGTGCCCAGTTGCTGCTCGTAGGACGTGAGGCGGAATTGCCGCAGTTTCTGGCGATCCTGCCGGTCGATGTCCGGAAGCGCATTGTGTACGCTGGTTTCCAGCCACCCGAGGAGTTGCCCCGCTTTTTCAGCCAGGCCGATGTTTTTGTTCTCCCGAGCCGTTACGACGGCTGGGGTGTCGTCGTCAATCAAGCGCTCGGTGCCGGCCTGCCGATTATTTGTTCCGACATGGTTGGCGCCGGGCGTGATCTCGTGAAAGAAGAAGTCAACGGACTCCTTTTTCCCGCCGGCGACTCGGCCGCACTTGCAGAGAAGATGCAGCGCTTTGTGGTGCATCCGGCATTGTGCGACAGTTGGGGCGTGGCCTCGCGACAGCAAGCACAGCACTGGACACCCAAAACGGGAGCCGAAAAATGGGTCCAAACCTTCCAAGCCGTCCTCGACGCATGAGAATCCTTCTCGCCAGCAGCAGTTCCGGGTCCCGCGGCGGCGGCGAGCTTTACCTGCTTTATCTCGGTCGGGCTCTCACCCAGCGTGGCCACCGCGTCGTGCTCTGGGCCTCGGACCATCCACGCATGGATGAGTTAGCGAACAGCTTTTCCGGCATCGGCGAAGTCGTGCGGTCCCCCTATCGCAATACCTACGACCACCGCGGGCGCTCGATTTCGAGTTACCTGAATCGCGAATGGAAAAAGTCAGGACCGGATCTTTTGCACGTGAACAAGCAGAACCTCGAAGACGGCCTCGATCTCCTGCATGCTGCCCGGCGCTCGCATTTGCCCAATGTCTGCACGATCCATCTCACGCAAAGCGCAGGATACCTAAAAGCGAGGCTCGCCCCGGCGCGCGATTTCATCGCCCGCCGCGCCCTGCAAAACTATCACAACCCGCTGGTCACCGTGCTCGAGAATCGACGGCGCGACCTGGCTGATTTTATCGGCGATTCGCCCCGCATCCGCATGATTCCCAACGCCGTCCCGCTCTACGATCTGGCCCGCAGGTCCGTGGTGCGTGAATCGAAACGCCTGGACCTTGGCCTGGCGAAGGACGATCTGCTGGTTATCGCCGTGGGCCAGATGGTTCCGCAAAAACGCCCCTTGGAATTTCTGGCCCGCGCCGCGGAGGTATTGCGTCATCAACCGAAGGCGAAATTTCTGTGGGTCGGCGATGGCAGCCTCAGCGCAGCGTGGGATGAATGGGTCGAGAACCATCATCTGGGAAAAATCATCCGCCGTCTTCCTTGGCGAAATGACGTCCCGTCACTGCTCATGGCCGCGGATGTGTTCCTGCACGTGGCCGAGTATGAAGGCTTGCCGCTGGCCATTCTCGAGGCGATGTCCGCCGCGCTGCCGTGCGCCATCTCGTCGAACCTGCTCAGCGAAATGTCATTTCTCAATCCCGCCAATTCGATCGCCGTCGCGAGCGATGGCGCCTGGATGACCGCATTGCAC
>Ga0206924_1087_pt1 | contig 20082 bp, 17 predicted proteins | sample Alteio_BWOrgHeat_61_FD_152947 | JGI IMG/M metagenome (GOLD analysis project Ga0206924, IMG submission 152947) | Enriched cells from forest soil in Barre Woods Harvard Forest LTER site, Petersham, Massachusetts, United States -... | ecosystem: Environmental > Terrestrial > Soil > Temperate forest >...
TATGGACTGAAGGATCGCGGCGTGGATTATTCTGCGGATGAATTCAATGCCAAGGTTCTAGATGCTCCTGTGCGGAAAAAATTGGACGATTTAAAGGCTCAGATCATCAGCGGAAAAATTCAGGTCCCCGATTACTACAAAATCGGGAAAAAATAGTTTGAGGCGGAAAAATGGCCACGCAGAAAAATTCCGCTGACCACTTTTTGGAGTTTCGTTCCGTCAGCAAAAGTTTTGGCACGTTGAAGGCCAATCAAGACATCTCTTTTTCGGTGCGTGCAGGATCTATCCATGCCCTTATCGGTGAAAATGGTGCCGGTAAATCCACCTTGATGAAAATACTTTTCGGTCTTTACAGCGCCGATGCCGGGTCGATTCTGCTGGACGGACAACCGACTGCGTTCACGAACTCTATCGAGGCCAAGGCCGCAGGACTGGGAATGGTGCATCAGCACTTCATGCTGGCCGGACCCATTTCGGCATTGGATCACATCATTCTTGACGAAGAGTCCCCTCGCAGAGGCTTGGCCCGTTGGCTGGCACCGCTCCCTCGAAAAGCCATTTTAAAAAATGTCGAAAAGGTCGCAGAAAAATTCAACATGCCGGTGCCATGGAATGAGGCCGTTGAAAATCTGCCAGTGGGTTTGCAGCAACGCTTAGAAATTTTGAAGCTACTGTACAATCAGGCAGAAATCCTAATTCTGGATGAGCCCACCGCTGTGTTAACCCCCCAAGAGATCGACGGATTTTTTTCCCAATTGCGACAATTGAAGGCCGCGGGAAAAACGATTCTTATCATCACCCATAAACTGAAAGAGGTCTTGAGCCTAGCCGATGATTTCAGTGTTCTCCGTCAAGGTCAGCTGATTCATAGTGGCAAGGTGGAAGGACAAACGCTTTCAAGCCTAGGCGAACTGATGATCGGACGAAAACCGCGAGCTCTGCCCAAGGCCACCACGACTTCCACGCATCAACCTCCCGCTTTGAAAATCGAGGGACTTTCTTATCAAGAAAGCGATCGCACTTGGCTGCATTCGATTTCCCTGCACGTTCAGCCTGGCGAAATTGTTGGCCTTGCCGGAGTCGAAGCCAATGGGCAGTCTCAGCTTTTGAATTTGCTGTTTCGACCCCGTGATATGGACGGGACCAAAGCAGGTCGCATTCAAATTCTACAAAACGACAGCCTGAATCTTAGCAACACCGAAATTCGTTCTCTGGGGGTGAATTACTTTCCGGAGGATCGGCTTAGGCAAGCTGTATTGTTGAACGGCAATGCTCGGGAAAATTTTCTTTTGGGCCAACAATGGCGAAAAAAATTCTCGCGCTGGGGCTGGTTGAAATGGAGCTCCATCGAAAACGAAGCAGCGCAGATGATGCAGAAGAATGACGTGCGCCCGCTGGATGTGCATTTGCCCATGAGCCGTTTCTCTGGGGGCAACCAACAGAAATTTGTCGTCGGTCGAGAGCTTTCGCAATCACCAAAACTTTTAATTGCGGCCCAGCCCACCCGCGGTGTCGATATCGGCGCTATCGAAAGCATCCACGGCGAAATACTTCGGCACAAGGAATCTGGCACCGCCGTATTTTTGGTTTCTTCGGAGCTGGAAGAGATCATGAAGCTCTCTGATCGGATCTATGTGTTGTTCCAGGGCCGCATCGTCGCCGAGATGTCCGCAAATCAATACGACGAAAAGCGAATCGGCGCCTTCATGGGCGGAGCTGAACAATGAAAATGTTCAGTAGCCTTCTACGAAGTTTCCTTGGATTTTCAGTGGGCCTGTGTCTGGCTTTGGCGCTCACAGCTCTAGCTGGTGAAAATCCGACCCACGTTTTGAGTGTGCTGCTGCACTCGTCGTTTGGTTCTAGCTATGATTTTGGCTTGGTTCTTTTTTACACGACCTCTTTGATTTTCACGGGTCTAGCGGTTTGCCTGCCATTTCAAGCGGGGCTTTTCAACATCGGGGCCGAAGGACAGCTCACTATGGGCGCACTGACCATGGCGGCCGTTGGTATTTTATGGCCGCAGTTGGGACTTCCGTGGGCACCGCTTCTGGCGGTGAGCGCTGGCTTTTCCGTGGCTGCCCTTTGGGGATTTATCCCGGGCTGGCTGCGCGCCAGCCGCGGCAGTCACGAAGTCATCGTCACGATGATGTTCAACTTCATCGCTGCGGGAATCTCTAGCTACTTCGTCGTGGGTGCGCTGAAATCCGTCGAATCACAAAATCCTGAAACGGCCAGTGTCGGGTCTGGATATCTTTTCAAAGATTTCGATCCGCTTCATGCGCTAAGCCCGGACTCTCCGGTGAATATTTCGTTGGTTATCGCCATAGTTTTGGCCGTGATCACCTGGTTGGTCTTGAATAAAAGTCTGTGGGGTTATGAACTCAAAGCCGTCGGTCAGAGTCCCGATGCTGCCAGCACCGCCGGAATCAACGCCAAAAAATATAAAATACTTTCGATGCTGATCGCCGGAGGATTCGCTGGCCTGGTCGGAATGAATGAAATCTTAGGATCTGCCGGCAAATTTCGTCTGGGTTTTTCTCCGGACTATGGATTCGTCGGCATTGCTGTGGCACTGCTAGCTAGAAATAATCCGCTGGGCATTATTTTTTCTGCCTTTTTGTTCGGTGCTCTTCAAAAAGGTGCCACAGATTTGGATCTAGAAACGGCGACGATCACACGTGATTTTGCGAAGATCCTTCAGGCCATCATTATCTTGGCCGTAGCGGGATTTTATTCGGTTCAATTCTTAAAGGTGAAAAAATGGATCAAGAAAACTTAATATCACTTCTGATGAGCAGCTTGCGTGTTGCAGTTCCGCTGATCTTTGCGGCCTACGGCGGCTTACTGAGCGAGCGTTCTGGTGTGATTCAAATTGCGCTGGAAGGTTTTTTGCTGATTGGCGCCCTGGCCGGAGCTGTGACCGCCCATTACACGGGCTCTGCCTGGCTGGGGGTTTTGGCTGCAGCGGCGGCAGGACTAACCCTGGCTGCTGTTAAGGCTTTTTTCGTTTTGAAACTGAAAGTGGATCAAATCATCGCCGGAACTGCCATCAATCTTTTGGCCTTTGGCGTGGCACCCTTTGTGACGAAAGTGCTTTTCGATTCCACAGGATCAACACCTTCGTTACCAATAGAGGCCCGCTTTTCATCAGCACCCATCTTCATGGCGGCGGCACTTTCCCTCATAATGACCTACTGGTTTCACAAAACCAGGTCAGGGCTGTCGGTTCAATTCGCCGGCGAAGCTCCGGAAGCCTTGGCCGTCGCCGGCACTTCCGTGCTGAAGACACGATGGTTATCACTGATGGCCTGTGGCGCCCTGGCCGGAATCGGTGGAAGCACTTTGTCCACGTATTTGTCCTCGGCCTATTCTCCGAATATGACTGGGGGGCGCGGGTTCATCGCGCTGGCAGCTTTGATTTTTGGCCGCTGGAAACCAATTCCGACTTTGTTCGCTTGTCTGTTTTTCGGCTTTACAGATGCGCTGCAAATTCGTCTGCAGGGCATAAATTCGGCCATTCCAGTTCAGTTCATTCAGATTTTGCCGTACCTTTTCACAGTCATTGCACTGGCCGGATTTTTCGGGCACAGTCGAGCACCAAAAGCGTTAGGACAATCTTTCGATCGGGGATAAAATGAAAATTTTGTTGGCAGTGACCGCGGCATTTATCTTGAATGGATCACAGGCCCGGGCTTGGGGCGGCCGTGGCCATCACACTCTTTGTGATGCCGCCACGTTTTTAACCCAGGAAAAAGAACTGCACACTTTTCTGACCACGCGACCACACACCATGGGCCATCTCTGCAATACGCCAGACATCTACTGGCGTGGCCTTTCCGGTGACATGACCAAAGAGGGAAATTCAGGTCACTTTATGGACTGGGAAATGATCGGTGGTACGGTCAAAGATATTCCTTTGGACTACAAAAAGCTGGTCGCCGATTTCGAAGGCAAAAAACATGCGGACAGCGACGCCATCATTCACAGTATTCCCCACGAATTCGGTTCACTCTGGTGGAGAGCCGACCAATTTTATCGTCGCGCCGTCGCCAACAAAGCGGACATGGCTAATCTTCCCACCGGCACCGATAGCGACGAAAGTGCTTTTAACAAAGCAGTTTATAGTTTCTACACCAATTTAGGTTTAATGGGCCACTTCGTCGGCGACAATTCACAACCTTTGCACATCAGTTCCGATTACGATGGCTACGGTAAAGGCCATGGAGGCATCCACGGCTATTACGAAGACGTCATATTATCCGCGATGGATGCCGATCTTCAATTCAGAGTTTACAAAGAGGCCAAAAAAATGATGACCGCTTCACGCAAAGAAAAATTCCTGACTGAAAAAACCGTGCTGGAAAAAATGCGGGCGCTGGCCGTGCTTTCCAATGCAGACATTGATCTGGTTTTAAAAGCGGATCTGCTGACAAAACCGTCCGAGCAAAAAGATGAGCGCGGAATGAAAATTCGCAAGCCAGCAGAACGCCAACCCATGGAAAATACCAAAGCGAAATTTGAACCACTGATCGTAAGGCACTTGGCCCGAGGTGCTGCACTGCTGGCGACCTTATGGGACGAGGCCTATCGCGAAGCCGGATCACCAAAACTTTCCGCTTACAAAAGTTATAAATATCCACTGGCGCTCGATTTTGTATTTCCGGATTATTACGAAATCAAAAAAGACGAGCCCGCGAAAAATTAGAAATAAAAATCTTTGCACGGGTTCGGCGAATTCACGTGTTCTCGTGTGTGCTGCTTGTAGAGTCTGGCGTAAAGCTGCAGCTCTATGTCCGAAAGCCTCTGTACCAATACACCCAACTCAGTCACTTCAGCTTTATGCAATTGGTAATAGTGAAACAGCGGTGGGTAAAGACTCAGATCTCTGTTCTCTCGCAGAGCATTCATGAAGCTCATGCAGCTGCCAAACGTTGGGCCACAAATTTTATCTGGCTGTAGAAGTGGATCGACCACCACTCGTAGTTTCACGTAGCGTTTGAGATCATTCATGATCTGTGTCGAATTTAGCTCGGGCGGCAGAAGATGACGTAGCTGAACTTCTCTTAGGGCATTGTTGATGTTGTTCACTTGGGCCGCCGAAAACTGGTCGTGGTTCTTAGGATCCGTATCGTCAGTGGCTGCCACCGAATCAAATATTTCGATTTCATTGAGTGTTTGCATGCCAGCTTGTGTAGAAATTTGCATGTGATGGAAGCTTTGCCAGTTGAGCCCATAATTTTTATTACCGCGACTGTCCAAAAAATTCTGCTCTAGATTGGATCCACGACTGAAAAATGAATGCATTGTTCGAAATAACGTCAGTGGTTGCTGAATATAGGCAATGTTTTTTTGATTGGTGGAGGTGACAACGCATGTTTTGGCCGACCCCAATTCAAGACTTTCACCGCTATAGCAGGAGGCATCTATGATGGCCAACTTCACGCCTTTGAGTTCTGCGGCCTTCTTCACAACTTCTAGAACATTTCTGCTCACACTTCCATTCCCTGTAGAAACTATTCCTAGGTCATTCGCTCCCGTCCCCCCGGGACCTCCATGAGAGTCGACCACCAGAAGCAGTTGCTGACCGGACTTAATTTTCCCTGCTAAAATATCATGTTGAAGAATGTTGAGTGCGGCGACAAAACTCTCATTGGTAAACTGTACCACCGAGCCTTTGGTGATCGCCTGCAAAGCCAGACGATCACTGTTTCTGGTGTTATCACCAAACCATATCTGAACATTCCACGAATAGTGGGACAACTCCGCCACCGAGGTCGCACCGGTGATAAGATCAGAGCCTGATCCTGCGCTTTCGCCGCCGCCGCCAAAAAAATAGACGTAACCGCGAAAACCAAATTCGGCCTCTGTTAAGGACTTAATAGTACTCAAGGTCACCGAGCCAGTTTCAGCAAGAACCCGCAGCGCTAAAAGAAAACTCACCAAGAATATAAACCCATAATTTCTCACGACTTCTTTTCGGTTTCGGAGCCGTAATATTGAGGCATTTCTTGTGGCCAAAACGTGCTCGGACCAAAGTTGGGGTTAGGTCGAAGGCACGCCCGGCTGACAGTCCTCTGAACAGGTCTGTCCTATATGACCATCGTCACCGGACGGACCGCGGGCACCTGCCGGTTGAGGGACTGGGCATATCACATCGGCAGGATATTCCAGTGAGGTTCGAATCATGCGCTCGGTGTGACAACGACCAATGTAGCCGGAGCCTCCATCACCGCCGATGCCTCCATGCCCGACCAGGTGAAAGACCTGCACTTTGACCATGGGTGGGATTTGCAGATGAACAGTTCCTGTGTCGCCGGCGGGAAAGCCCGGATGACCAATGCCCCCGGGATGGTCGTCGGCTCCGTTAACACCCGGAAGACCTTTGCCGCCGTTCTCTCCTCGCATGAAGATCTTCAGCAAGCCATCAGCGTCGGTGATTTCAATTCGCAAGTCACCACCACCACGTCCTGTGTCGCCCATGCCTGCCGTTGTATTTTCCGCAAATGTTTGGATGGAGCCGTCCTGGGAGGACAAGTGTTCGGCATGAACCAATATATCTAACCCATTGGTGATCAATGTGGAGCCAGGAAGAAAAACCAAATTTCGCAGATGCGCCCATTTCTCAGTGTCGTCCGCCGTGATTTGGTTGACTCCGCTGAGGTACAAATCCAGAGGTACGGTGATTTTGATTTCATGGCTCTTACGAAATTTTTTTCCAGTGATGGCACCAATGGAATAAATATACGTGTGGCCGGCCTCCACCTTTTGATCCAGGAAGACTTCGGCCACCGTGGTTTGCCACTCAGGTTCCGGATTTTTTTCAGATTCGCGCACCAACATATAGTTGCTGCCGGGTGGGAACTGCAACTTGACCGAGAATTCGTTGACCGACTTTCCTTCCACGATGCTCGCTGAAAACGGGGCAGGCTCTGCAATGGGAGCCGGGGCCCCGCCGTCATCCAAGGATTTAATATCACATCCACTGAGTCCGGCGACCAATACGGATGCAAGCAAGCGGTTTGTCCAATTTACATGTTTCATAACTGACCCTCCATGAGTTTGGTCTCTGCAGCGAGGATGCCAGATTCAACTCAAAGCAAGACACCGTCCCTATCCGCATTTCGGACGATGAAGCAATGCGTTTTATTGGGTTGTTGGTTTTATTTCGACGTCGAAGTGTTAACTTAGGGGCAACATGCAACCTAGAAAAATCATCTCTGGAAAAATCAAAAGAAGTGCCGATGGCTTCGGCTTTTTAATCCCCGACAACCCCGAACATCCCGATGTCTACATTCCCCGCCACTGTATGGAGGGGATCATGACCTCCGACAAAGTCATGGTGCAGGTGGAAGAAGAAAAAGGCGGAGAGCGCTTCCGCGGAGAGATCATTAAGATCACCGAACGTGGATTTAAAAAAGTCGTCGGCCAATTTTTCCGCAACGGCACAGACAAATTCGGCATCATCAAAGACGAAGGCAAAGGCTGGGGCGGCGATCTAAAAATTAGAATCGAAGATTCTATGAATGCCACGAATGGACAGTTAGTGGCAGCGACAATTCTGACTTATCCCGACGACGCCAAGGGCTTTAATGGCCGGATCTCTGAAATCCTGGGAAATGCCCAAGATCCAATGAATGACATCAAACGCGTTTTGTTGGCGAATAATATTCCTCATGAGTTCAGTCCAGCCTGCCTGCGCGAAGCTGAGAAGTTTTCTGAGTTGGTGTCCGAGGCCGACATGAAGGGCCGCCGGGATATCCGCTCGATCAAATTTATCACCATCGATGGAGCCACGGCGAAAGATTTTGATGATGCTGTTTATGTTGAGACCAACGGCACCGGATTTCTATTGTATGTAGCGATTGCCGATGTTTCCCACTACGTGCAGGTTGGCTCTGCGATCGACAAAGATGCTTACGAGCGCGGAACTTCTGTTTACTATCCTAATTTCGTGACACCGATGTTACCGGAAGTTCTTTCCAATGGACTCTGTTCTTTGAATCCTCACCTTCCGCGACTGGCTTTGGTGGCGGAAATGCAGATGGACTTCAACGGTGTGGTTCAGAAGTCTAATTTTTATGAAGCCATCATCGAAAGTAAAGCTCGCGTTACCTACGGCGAGGCCCAAGAGATCATCGAAGGAAATGTTATTGATAAATTGAAGCACGTAGAGCCCGAAATTCGGCGCTGTGCGGATTTGGCCAAAGTCCTCATGGCCAAACGCTTTCGGGAAGGCTCGTTGGATTTGGAAATCCCGGAAACTCAGATGATCATCGACGCCAGCGGTGTGCCGATCGACATCATTCGCTCGGAAAGACTGTTCGCCCACCGAGTGATTGAAGAGATGATGTTGGCGGCCAATGTCGCCGTTGCTGTTTTTCTTTCGGGAAGAAACATTCCGGCATTTTATCGCATTCATGAAGATCCGAATGCTGATGCCATCGCTATTTTGGAGCGCTATCTGCAAACATTTGGCGGAAAATTTAAACTTAAAGGTGGCAAGCTTCAGAAGCAGCTGACCAAGGCTTTGCAAGAGTTCGAAGGCAAGCCACAGGCACAAATCCTGAATATTTTGACTTTGCGTTCGATGGCGCAGGCTAAGTATTCGAATAAAAATGTGGGTCATTTTGGTTTGGGTTTTGCCCACTACTCTCATTTCACTTCTCCAATTCGTCGCTATCCTGATTTGATCGTGCATCGCTTGATCAAGAATCAAATCATGCCGAATTCCAAATATCGCCTGATGAGCGACGACGACCTGGCCACTGCCGGGGTCATGCTTTCGGCCTGTGAACAACGGGCCGTGAAGTCAGAACGGCAGTTGATCTCGATCAAAAAAGCCCGCTTTATGGAAAAGCATGTGGGTAAAGAGTTGGACGGAATGGTGAGCTCTATCGTCAAGTTCGGTGTCTTCGTGCTGCTGCGGGAGTTCGAGGTCGATGGTCTAATCCATATGGAAAAGCTGGGCCACGGATACGAGTATGACGAAGAAAAAATTCGTCTTTACAATCGTCGCTCGGGGCATTCCTACAATATCGGTGATCCCATCAAGGTGCGCGTGGAAAGTGTCGACATCGACGCTGGCCAAATCAATTTTGAGCTGGCGGCCGCTCCCATTCACAAGCCGACCAATGAGCCCGGAAAATCGGTTAAATTTCGTGGTGAGGATCGCGGTCGTAAGGGCGGCTCTAGACAAATGCAGTTTCGCAGCCCCAATGATCGCCGGCAGTCCCATCAGGGGCAGCGCCCTGTAGTAGGCAAAGATGAGCCAAAGCGTCGAGAGCCATCTGAGCAACGACACCCCGCAGAGAGTAAAACCGAGAATAAGCTCGCCAAAAAGGGTCTTTCCTTGTTGGAGCATCTCAAGCGACGCCGCCAGGAAAATAAATCTTCACGACCTCCACAAAAGCCCACGGACCGTTTTCAGGCCAGAAAGAAACCGGAAGAGGATTCTGAAGTCGACACTTCACCCGGGGGCATCAAGACCCAGATGAAAAACAAGAAACCAAATAAGCTGGGATTCAAGAGCAAAACCCGTGGACAGAAGAATCCCCGCCGTCGATAATTTTTTAGGGGCCTAAGATGCAGTTTTTAAAGACCTCTCGACAAATTGGACAGACGATTCGCAATGCGGCCCGCTTGCGCACCATCGTTGGCGTCTTCGCCAAGCATGGCTTTCACAATGTCGCTGAACGCATGAAGCTGGGGCGATTCCTTCTGGAACGGCTGAATGCCGGCCAGGATATGGATCGCTACACCATGGCCGAGCGTGTACGCATGAGCTTCGAAGAGCTTGGCCCCACCTTTGTTAAGCTGGGTCAGCTGCTGGCTTCCCGCCCCGATCTTGTGCCCGAAGAGTTTGTCGCCGAATTTTCAAAGCTGCACGATCAAGTTCAGCCCCTGGAATTTGCACTGATCGAAGAAGTCTTGAAAAATGAGTTCGGGGAAAATCTTTACACGATATTTTCTTCCGTCGAATCCGAGCCCTTGGGCTCTGCCAGCATTGCGCAAGTGCACCGGGCGACTCTAGCGAGTGGCGATCTGGTGGTGCTCAAAGTGCAACGTCCGGGCATTATCGAAAAGATCAATGACGATTTGAATGTCCTTTATTTCCTGGCCGAAATGATCACCACTTATTTTCCAGGATCCCGAGCCTTCAATCCCGTGGGCATTGTCGACGAATATTTCAAAACCCTGGAGCTTGAGACCAATTTCGTTGTCGAAGCCAACAATCTGCGCCGATTTAAAGAAAATTTCGCCAACGATCCCACCATCAAAATTCCCCGAGTGTATTTGGAACTAACCACAGAAAGAGTGCTGACCATGGAAGCCCTGAGCGGTTTCCCTTTAAGTCAAAGTGTGGGCCATCAGCCGGATTTTGATCATGCGGAGGTCGTCCGCCGTGGACTGCGCGCCTATTTGAAAATGGTCTTTCAAGATGGTTTTTTTCACGGGGATTTGCATGCCGGAAACTTTTTTATTCTGCCCGATAACCAAATCGGATTGATCGATTTCGGTGTCGTCGGAAGACTGAACCAACGCACCAAATCTTCCATCGGCTCCATGTTTTTGGCGCTGTCGAAAGAAGACTACGATCGCCTCGCTTTTGAATTCGCCGACCTGGCGCCCTTCAGCGAAACGGTGGACGTCGATGTCTTCGCCAAGGATCTGCGCGATTTAATCGCGCCATTTTATGGTCTAACTTTGCAGAATGTGAATTTGGGAAAAATTCTTTTATCTTCTGCGGGGGTGGCGGCCAGACACGGCTTAGTGGTTCCCACCGAACTGATGCTGTTCTTCAAATCTTTGGTCTCTGTCGAAGGCCTTGGAAAAAGAATTCAGGCGGACTTTGATATTCTTAATTACGCTTTAGATTTTGCCGTAGAGATGAGCAAAAACAATTTTGATCCGCAGAAAATGCTCACTGGCTTTTCTCAACTGGCGCGTGAATCCAAAAGTCTGTTGAATAGCATGCCCCGTCAGCTGCACTTCATGTTGCGACGGCTGAACAGTCCCGATTATGCCTCCAAGATTCACATCAAGAATTTGGATGATTTAAGAAAGTCGGTAGAGACCTCTTTCAACCTTCTGTTTTTGGGTATCATCATGGCCGCACTGTTAGGAAGCGCCTCATTTATTTTGGTGCAACCGACCACCAATCAGCTGGGTGGAATTCCCGCCTTCAGCTTTATTGGATATTTCTTGGCGATCTGCCTGGGTATTATTGCTTTTTTCAATTACATCAAAAAATAGGGACGACGAATGCTTCACAACCTCACCTACGAAATGTCGGTTCTGGCCAAATCTGTGCAGCACAAAAACCTGTCGGCAGCGGCCGCCCACGTTGGTCTTAGTCAGCCCCAGTTGGGCCGAGTGGTTTCGAAGATTGAACACGAACTCCAAATTGTTTTACTGGATCGCACGGCCCGCCGTAAATCAGGATGGACTCAAATTGCTATTGATCTTTCTGTGACCTTTATGAAGGGCATGGGCCGCCTCGAGGCCGAGATCGGTGCGCTGGCGCAAGAACAGGAAGTTTCCGAATTGCATGTTGGAACTCTCGAAGGAATTTCTCTGATCGCTTGTGATTTTGCAAAGAGTTGTTTTGAGCGTTTGAAAATGAAAAAGATCTATCTAGATGTTTTGGATTTTAAAGATTTGGATTCCCAATTCTTGAATGGTGGATTGGACCTAATTTTCACGGTACGACCACCCACTAAACAGAAATTCGCTCACATGATCGAAGTCGGTTATCAACAGATGGAAAAGGTCAGCACCAACAAGTCTGTGCTTGTTGCCAGCACTCATGAGTTGGGTGGGCTCAACAAAAAATTTCTGGACGGGATCGAACACTTTATGATTAGCAATTCGCTGGAACTGCGAAGGCATTGGCTGAAAGACTATGGCGGAACCGGGAACATTCCCGTTGACGCCAAAACTGGCCGTGGCAAAGGCCAGTACACCATTTATATGATTGGCAGCGATTTGATCACTCCGAAAACCTGGAAAAAACTCACTCGCTTGATGGAGTGATCCTCAGAAAGCTCATCAACATTGATGAGCTTTCCTGATACTAGCATTGCGCAAAACTGTCTTTACTTCTCAAGATCCCCAGGGTCTACAAGCGTAAGTCGCCTTCTTATCATTGAAGAGCCGCTCAGAAGAAATGGACCGATCCCTATTGACCTTGAACTGATAAGGTAAGGACACGCCATCATTGTTCACTGTCAACACTCCCGTTGCTCCGACTTTGGCTTGCCGAATGTCAGTCCCTGAATATGTCGCAGTTAAAATAATACCCTCATTTGTAATCTCAAAAAGAGCGGGGACATTACTGGTCGGAGTATCTGTGACTGCATCCATTACCCAGGACACCGTGAATTCCGGAATCACATAGCCTTGATTCCCGTCAGAAGAGGACACCTTGCAATAAAGAGTCTTATAGTATTGTGGCGGAATCGAAATAAGATCATGATGGGATGGGTCTTTGATGCCCAATTTCACGTCCACCTTACTGACTAAATATTCCGAAAGCTGATTCGACAAGAAATAGGCGGAGCTTTCTCCGTGATTGACTTCGAAACCAGAGAGTCCGGCATATTCATGATGAACAAGCACGTACTGACTTTCAGAATTATTGGCCTTAAACCGATCTATGTTGCATCTGATATAAGGAGTGCCGTTTTCATCCTTATCATTCATGCAAGTTTTCTCAGAAGAGCCAATGAAAATTTTATCGTCAGTGCAACTGACCTTCGCTTTAGAGATTTCATTGAGCATCTGAGAGTTGTACTGATCTAAAGAAATATCTTTAGGAAGCCGGAGGTCCTTTGACCCTCCCTTGACAATCCAAGTCTTAATATCATCGCGAACGACATTGATGCGATCTTCGCAGAGGTCGCCACCATTTCCAGTCACATGCCCAGCATGGGCAACTCCGCTGATCACAGCGAAAAGCAGTGTCAAAATTATTTTTTCCTGTTTCATATTTTTTTCTCCATTTTAGTTAACGGGACCATATTAAAACACATTTTAAATACCTCACTTTTTTTGCCGCCCTCAAGATAACGGCAAAGCTGATCTCGAAATTCACGCACCATTTTTTTGGCTTCACCAAGGCGTTCTGGATCAATGGCCATCGTCACCGAGGTAAAGTCACGCTGGTCCACTGGATCATTCTCCAAAGAACTTCGAGCTATTTCCAAATCTTGGAGATGGCTTTTACGAATGGCGATATTGGCTATCTCATCAGAGGTGGAGTACTGAACCCCGGTGGCCACAAGCCGACCTTTTGAATTTTTCTCCAACATCCCAAGGCGCTCGAGCCGCTCGAGAGCAGACAGCACCTCATAGTTTCGCAAACCCAGTCTTTCTGCGATCCATTTCGAGTCCGACTGGAAGCCCTTAGTCTCTGCTAGGGAAAGAATCGCAAAATGATACCAATCCGATATAACGTGATAGTGATCCATGTTGATCTGAATATAGGGCTTGCATGGCCCTTTCGCTTTAGTGTTCATTTTGGTTCTTGGTAAGATAGAGAATCCGCGAAGAAGCTCATCGCGCTCCAAAGGACTTAGCAAAAGTCGGTCAGCGATTCGTTCCGCCATTTTTTTTGAGAAGCGTCTTCGGCCACTTAAAAATTCCGACAGGGCGGCTGGGCTCACATTTAATTTTTTTGCGAATGCCCTTAAGGAATAATTTGGATTTTTCGCGCGCGACTGAGCCAACGATTCTTTGAGTCGCATTTGCAGTGTCAGTTGTTCGTTATTTTGTATTTCCATGCACAAAGAAATAGAACAGACAGAGAAGCATTGCAAGCTTACCGCGAACAATGTGTTCCAAAATAGAAATGGAACACTGACAAACTCTGGAGAGGCCCATCAGGGCCTCTCCTCAAAAACTATTGCAACAACTTCAAGGCCACCTGTTGGCTGGCGTTGGCTTGCTGAAGGACAGAGACTCCGGCTTGCAACATGATGTTGTTGCGGGTCATCTCTGCCGTTTCTGCGGCCACGTCGGTGTCACGAATTCGTGAATTTGCCGCCGAGTAATTTTCCTCGGTCACGGCCAAGTTCGCTGATGTGCTTTGCAGACGATTCTGAAGAGCACCGAAATTGGCACGAATGGCATTCACGGAGGTCATCGCGTTGTCCACCACTGCTAGTGAACCTTGCGCTGACTCTTTCGTGGCAACAGTCTCTGCGATCATTCCCAAGGACTCCAGGCTGGCGTTGGCCGCTGAAGCGTTGAATGAGATCCGATCCAGAAACGGGTTGTTGTGCACACCCACTTGAATGTCGATCACTCCACCCGATCCGTTCAACAGATCATATCCATTGAATGAGGTCGAGTCCGTGATCCTTTGCATCTCTGACTTTAATTGCTGATACTCCACATCCAGGAATTTTCTTTCAGTATCTCCGACTGTGTCAGATGAAGCTTGAGTCGCTAATTCGCGAAGGCGAATCATCATATTCGAGACTTCATTCAAACTGCCCTCTGCGATCTGCACCAGAGAGACTCCGTCGTTCGCGTTTCGATTCGCCTGCCTGTAACCTCGGATGAGTCCTCTCAGATTTTCTGAGATCGCCAATCCTGCAGCATCATCGGACGCCTGATTGATCCTGTAGCCCGAACTTAACCGAGCCATTGCCTGATGTAATCCCCGTTGCGTGTTCGTCAGATTCTTCTGAGCGTTCAGCGAAGGGACATTCGTTGAAATACGTAAACCCATTCTATCCTCCTTGCATGGCCTTATCCTCCTTGATTTATTGCCATCCGTTTTGGCATGCAGAAGCATTCTGCTTCAGAGGTCACTCGACATGAGTTCCCTATGTTTAACAACGGAAGTTGGATGTCTCAGTATGAGTCCAGATTCGGAAAATTTAGAAAATAGTTTTTAGATTTGAAATGGATTTGCGAGTGAAAAAATGGAAAACTTTCGAAGTGTCAAAACTTCGTCGCGGCAGCTGTGATCAGCGCCAATTCGGCATCGTCCGGATTCCGTCTCCAGCAAAGGGAGAGGAAGAACCTACCGATATCCCAGCTCATGATTTTCGCGCAAATCGAGGAAAAAAGCGAGCGGGTGCTTTTTCTAAGTGTGGGACCCTACCTTTCGGTAGAGCCCACGGCGCAGGAAACAGTTCAATAATTTCAGCAGCAGTGAGGCTTATAAAGCTGAACAAATATTCGGCGGGTGATCGTTTAAAGATCTAAACCGAAGGACGTTCAGGGGAAATTAGCTGGCAAAGCCAGCCAATTATCCACCGAACGTTTTGTTCAAGAGGTTAAGCGCTACGTTTGCTGATTGGTTAGCTTGCGCTAACACACCAGTACCGGCTTGGAGTAAAATATGATTTCGAGTCATTTCAGAAGTCTCTTCAGCCACATCCACGTCTCGAATTCGAGAGTTCGCTGCGGACATGTTCTCCACAGAGTTCGCGATGTTACTGACGGTCGTCTGAAGTCGATTTTGAAGGGCACCGAAGTCGGCACGCATCGCAGACACGCTCATGATCGCATTATCGATCGCTGAAAGCGAGTTCTGTGCTGAGGCCTTGTCGGCGACACTCGTTAAGTTCACTCCGAGCGCAGCTGAATTGGCGTCCGCTTTCGACGAATCGAAAGAGATACGGTCAATTTCTGGATTGTTGCGGATACCAACCTGGAAATCCATGATTGATCCGACACCAGCCAGAAGCTGTGTTCCGTTGAACTCTGTGCCGTCGGCAATACGATCCACCTCTGAGATGAGCTGGTCATACTCCACGTTGAGGAATTGTCTCTCAACGGGTCCGATGGTGTCAGAAGCGGCTTGTACAGCCAACTCACGAAGACGGATCAGGATAGTACTGACCTCATTCATCGCTCCCTCTGCCACCTGCACGAGTGATATTCCATCATTCGCGTTGCGTGAAGCTTGCTTCAATCCGCGAACCTGAGCTCTTAAATTCTCAGAGATCGCTAACCCTGCAGCATCATCGCCTGCGCGATTGATCCGGTACCCAGACGCGAGTTTTTCCATACTCTTATCTAAGTTGAGCTTTGTTCCCCACAACACCTTTTGAGCGTTAAGGGAGCTCGTATTTGTATTAATTCGCAAACCCATAATTCCTCCTCCTTGAAGATCTCTAGATATCAATCCCTGATATCACGTGGACCGAAAAGTCCAATGGGTGATCTGTCTTACCCTACTGATCGGAGGAACCTAAAAATCCTAAAGTGAGACGTCTCAAAATAGTCACAAACTGGTCCTTGGGCGGAAGATTTCGAGGGTTTTGCAGGGCAAAACTTGGCCAAGGTCCTGAGATTTTACGGACGAAAGTAGTGGACTCGGCATTTTCTGAAGATCACACTCATAAATATGAAACGAATTTTCTGTCTTTATATATGTATGCTTCTGCTATGCTCTTGCAGTCTGTTGAAAAATCGCACCATCAAAAATACAGCCACCGAACTTTGGATGCATGATTTTGAACAGGTTTTGGACAATGAGCAGTCGGCCATCATTTCAGGACGAAATGTGCGAGGAAAAGATTTCGCTAAGTACGTTTCAAAACGCACGGAAATCGAAATACTTGATTTGAAGGAAATCAATGACAAAGACGTGGTGGTTTTGGCACGCATGAAAACTGTCAGTCCCGAAGCGCGGAAAATTGTTCTGGAAATTCTTTCGGTTCGTGATTCAGGTGCCGCTGGGGCTTTCAATTTTTCGGATGGCTTGAATTTGATCCATCATGAAAAGCCAGACCTAAAGATTGAAAGCGATAAAGACTTAGAGATGGAACTACAGGAAAAGGACGGAGAGTGGCGTCGCACCAAATAAGGATCAAGATGGCGGTCGAAAACCGGACACACGGTTTTCCAGGGCCTGCGAAGCACTACGTCATTCGTTCGTAGAGATGGAATGAAAACGCAGGACTCCCCGGACGGTCTGTCTGGGAAACCAATTTGAACACCTTCTGATTGAACTCGGGAAACTTGGTGTCACCACTGAAGTCTTGTTCAATCACCGTTAGATAGATGCGGTTGAGAACCGGCAGGGATTGACGATAAATTTCGCCGCCGCCGATGACGAAGACCTCATCCCCGTACTGAGCCAGCAAAGATTTCGCACGCAAGACTCCTTCATCCAAAGATTTCACGATCACGACCTGTGGGTGCTCGAACCGAAAGTCTGGGTTGCGGGTGATCACGATGTGCATTCTTCCTGGCAAAGGCTTGCCTCCGAAAGAGTCGAAGGTCTTGCGGCCCATGATCATGACATGACCCTTGGTTTTATCGCGGAAAAATTTCATGTCTTCGGGTATTGACCAAGGCAACGCACCACCCGCCCCGATCATGCGATTTTTTCCCATGGCCGCGATGGCCGATAGGATCATACCGCGACCTCACCCTTGATGGCGGGATGGGACTCATAGCCCACGATGGTAATGTCCTCGAATTTGAAATCGAAAATATTTTTTACCGAGTGGTTCAACAACAATTGCGGTAATGGTTTGATCTCTCGCTGCAGTTGCAGTTTCACCTGTTCCATGTGGTTGGAGTAAATGTGAGCATCACCCAAGGTGTGAATAAAATCTCCGACCTTCAAATCACAGACCTGAGCGATCATATGCGTGAGTAAGGCATAGCTGGCGATATTGAATGGAACTCCTAAGAAAACATCGGCTGAACGTTGATAGAGCTGGCAACTTAATTTTCCGTCGGCCACGTAAAATTGGAAAAAGGCATGACATGGTGGCAGAGCCATCCGTTCGATTTCACCGGGGTTGAACGCCACCACCAACAACCGACGTGAGTCTGGATTCTTTTTGATCTGTTCAATGACGTTAGAGATTTGATCGATCTTGCGACCGTCCGCAGTTTCCCAAGCTCTCCATTGCTTCCCGTAGACGGGGCCAAGCTCTCCGTTCGCGTCTGCCCATTCATTCCAAATAGTGACCTTGTTGTCGTTCAAGTATTTGACGTTGGTGTCGCCGTGAAGGAACCATAGCAGCTCATGAATGATCGAGCGCAGATGCAGTTTCTTGGTGGTCACCAGCGGAAATCCCTCTTGCAAATTGTAGCGCGATTGAGCCGCAAAAATACTGATGGTGCCAGTGCCGGTGCGGTCTTCTTTCACTGTCCCGTTCTGCAAAACATTTCTCATGAGTTCGTGGTATTGGCGCATAGGACCCCCTGGACATAGAAAGATTACGCCAAGCCCAGTCGGCCTTTCCAGCTTGAATTTCCACATTGCAGCGCAAAAAGGTGAGGTTTTCCACATTAGATCTATGAAAACTGGGGCTTTACCTCTATTTATCCCACATGGAAATTCGCGATCCCGTACATGGCACCATCGAGCTCTCTGATGCGGAAACACTGGTCATTGATACAGCGGAATTTCAGCGGCTTCGCCAAATCAAACAGCTGGGGTTCTCAGAGTTCAGCTTCCCCGGGGCCACGCACAACCGCTATCTGCATTCCATCGGCGTTACACATATTGCTGGCTTGGTTTTTGATCACGTTTTCAAAAATTTTCCATTTTCTGCAGAGTCCGCCCGGCAAAGATTTCGTCAGGCCACAAAACTGGGAGCTCTTCTTCACGACATCGGACACGGACCTCTTTCCCACACCACCGAAGAGGTCATGCCGCCGCTGTCCGAGCTAAAAATCAAGGCCTATGAAAAACGACATCTTGTGCCCGGTGCTACCGCGCAAATGCGGGCCAACCATGAAGATTACACCATCAAGTACATCACGGACTCTCCGCTGACCCAAGTGTTGCGAGACGCTTTTCCGGGTATCGATCCATTGCACGTGGCTTGCCTGATCGACAAAAGTTTGATCGCCCCGGATGATTTCTTCTTTGATCAGGGTGTGGATTTTCGACCGGTGCTCTCGCAGCTAGTGAGTTCCGAGCTGGATTGCGATCGCATGGATTATCTCGAGCGCGATTCCTTTTTCTGCGGAACTAATTACGGCAAATTCGATCTGCCTTGGATCGTCAACAACCTGGTGGCTCATCGTGAGAAGGATCAGCTGTTTTTGGCCATCAACCGCCGGGCACTCTACACTTTCGATGATTTTTTGCTGTCACGACACCACATGCATTTGATGGTTTATACTCATCACAAAAGCATCATCTATGAAGAGATGCTGAATCTGTATTTGACCTCGAAGGATTGCACGTTCCATTTGCCAGCAGCGATCAATGAATACACCAAGTACACCGACTACAAACTGTACGAACATCTGGCCCAAAGTAAAAACCCTTGGGCCCAGCGAATTGCACAACGCCGAGCTTTCAAAGTTCTCATTGAACTGCACAACACCGAAGAAACTTCGCGGCCGGCCAATATCAAGAAGACTTTGAACGACGCCGGCATTGAAGTCATTTGGTCGAGTTCTAAAAATCGCTTATCTAAATACCATTCGAGCACTCCGCAAGATCGCGCCAGCCAAATCTACGTGGTCGATCAGTATGACCGCTGGGATCATCCGGCACCCATCGACCAATCGACAGAGATTTTCAAGCGCTATGAAGGCGCCCGAATCATCGATCGCCTGTACGTGGCGCCCGAGGATTTCGCTCGGGCAGAGACTATTTTAATTCAGAAGAAGATGTGATTAATGTCCGGAAATACGAGCAGCTGCAACGGCTGAATCAAAACTGCAAGAGGTGACATAGCTCATCTTGAAACTGTTCAGATCAATTCTTCCACTTTGGACTAAATCGGCCACCTGAAACGCCTGTTGATCAGCAAGTGGGTGACAGTAGTTAAGACTTTTTGCCATTTGAATCAGCCCGGAAACAATGTTCGCCCGAGGCAAAGATGAAGCGGCATTCAATGAATCATCATAATTGCAGGTTGCAGTGTATACCATTTTAAAGCCGTCATAAGAAATCTTCTTTAAGGCCACAAGATCGGCAATTTGAAGCGCGTCCCGACCGACCAGCGTTGGGCAGTCAGCAAGACCTTTTGTAAACTCAATAACATTGGATACTGTATCCGCATGAGCTTTCGAGCTTGCCGCAGAAATTGACTCTTGATATCTGCAAGTGGCTTTATAAGCCTCCTTAAAACCCGGGTAGCTAAT
>Ga0206924_1089_pt1 | contig 19975 bp, 18 predicted proteins | sample Alteio_BWOrgHeat_61_FD_152947 | JGI IMG/M metagenome (GOLD analysis project Ga0206924, IMG submission 152947) | Enriched cells from forest soil in Barre Woods Harvard Forest LTER site, Petersham, Massachusetts, United States -... | ecosystem: Environmental > Terrestrial > Soil > Temperate forest >...
AGCAGGCCAGCGAGGCGAGCACGCTGAGCGGGATGGAAACAGCGATGATCACCGTGCTGCGCCACGAGCCGATGAAGAGCAGGATCATGACCGCCGTGAGTGCCGCGGCGATGGTGCCTTCCTTGAGCACGCCATCGATGGCCGCGCGGACGAAGAGCGATTGATCGGCAAACTCCTGGACGTGGAGGTCGGAGGTGATGGTGGAAAGCACCCGCGGCAGTTGCGCTTTCACGCGCGCCACGACATCGAGCGTGGAGGCGAAACCGCTTTTCATGATGGTGATGAGCGCACCACGATGGGCGTTCATGCGGACGACGTTGGTCTGCGGGTTAAATCCATCGCGGACCACGGCCACGTCCTTCACGTAAATCGTGGTGCCGTTGACGCGCTTGATCGGCAGGTTGTTCAGTTCCTCGAGAATGCGCGGGCTGCCGTTGACCTCCACGTCGTACTCGGTCTGGCCGATCTTCGCCGTGCCGGCCGGCAGGATGAGGTTTTGGGCATTGATCGCGTCGACGATATCCTGGGCCTTGAGGTTCTTCGCCTTGAGCGCGTGGAGATCGAGATCGACGACCACCGTGCGCTGGCGTCCGCCGTAGGGCCACGGGATTTGCGCGCCGGGGATATTCGCGATGCCGACGCGAACCTGGTTGAGCGCGAGGTCGGCGACTTCCTGTTCACTCAGCTTCTCGCTGGTGAGGCTGTATTGCAGGATCGGGACGGTCGAGGCGTTGTAGCGAATGACCAGCGGCGGGGTTTGCCCCGGCGGCATTTGCCGGAGGATGGTCTGGGCGACCGCGGTGATCTGGGCGACGCCGCCGTCGACGTTCGCACCGGGCTGAAGGAAGACCTTGATGATGCCGACGCCGTTGTAGCTCGTCGACTCGGTGTGCTCGATGTCGTTGACCGTGGCCGAGAGGGAGCGCTCATGGTTGTAGATGATGCGCTGCTCCATCTCCTGCGAGTTGAGTCCGGCGTACTGCCAGACGACCGAGATGACCGGAATATTGATCGACGGAAAGATGTCCGTGGGTGTTCGCAGCAGGACAAACGGCGAGAACAGCAGCAGGACGATGCAGGCAACGATGAAAGTGTAAGGGCGCCGGAGCGCGAGGCGGACGATCCACATAAATGGGCAGTCGGGAGCCCGTTACAATCCGGTAGCGGACGTATTGGGGCTTGGATGTGCTTGCGGCGGCATGAGAACGATCTTGCGCACGTAAAACTACGCATGCGTAGCATTTCCCCATTGGGTGTTGGGTGTTCGATGTTGGGTGTTCGATGTTTTTCCGGAGGGATGAAACACCCAACATCCAACGCCCAACATCGAACATCCAATAGGCGCCGGTTTCTCCGCCGGCCGGGGAATTACGACGCGCCCGCGAATTCCCCCGGGCTCACCCCTAGCACCCGCTTGAAGTGGCGCGCCATGTGGCTTTGATCGGAAAAACCGCACTCGTTGGCGATGGCCGCGAGAGTCCATTCGTGGCTGTGCTGCCGGATGAGTTCCTGCGCGCGGTCGACGCGCAGGCGGATGAGATAGTCGTGCGGCGGATGGCCGGTGGCGGTCTTAAACTGGCGCGCGAAATGGAACGGGCTGAGCCCGGCGACGTCGGCCAGCTCTTCCAGGGACAGGGAATCGCTCAGGCGGTGCCGCATGAGTTGGACGACCTTCAGGACCGCGACCGGCGGAGCCGCGGGCAACGGCTTGGCCACGCGGATGTGATCGAACTCGCGCAGCAGCAGCACGGCGATGGCCCGGGCCAGGCCTTCGGCCGCGAGCGGTGCGCCGGCGGGCGCGCTGAGTTCATGGAAGAGCTGCTGCATGAGCAGGCAGGCGGGGTGGGTACGGTCGAGTTTGCGGTTGTTGGTTTCGGCCGGAAGATCGGCCGTCGTGCCGAGTTCCGCGGCCACGCGCTCGAAGAACCACGGCTGAAATCCGAGCATGAGCACGCGCACCTCGCCCGTCCAATGAAAGGCCACGGGCCGTCCGGCGGGCGTGAAGCGGCCATCGCCCGCTCGATAGCTCAGGGTCTGGATTTTGTCCCCGATCAGCACCTCGCTACGCAACGGCTTGAGAAAGCAATAGAAGACGTGCTGCCGGATTCCGCCCGGATAATTCACGCGGCCCGATTTGCCGCGCCGTTCGTGGAGGAGAATCCCTGGCCAGCCGACGGAGCGCCGCACCACGGTGATCGCGGCGGGGACATACGTCTCCATATCAACGGGTGGAAGGGCGGGCTTGGACTTCATGGAAGGTGGCTGCTGTTCTTCACCCTTATCGTGGTCTTGGCCTTGGTCCCAGTCGATATCGAGCGCATGGAATCCGGTGAATCAACCGTGGTGGCTGGTGGGAGAACTACGCTGCATCACGCCGGCGATAAAATCACTTTTCCCGGAGGTATATGCTTCGCGGTCGTTTGAGTGGGTGGCGGCGAGTTGCATTTTCAAGCGCTCATAGTCCCGGGCGACATCGGGGTGGGCCAGGAGGTGATCGCGGAAGACCAGGCTGCTCCAATTGGGGAAGTCGGGCTCAACGATGTGGAGGTGATGAGTGCGTTCACCGGCGGCATTTCGTTTGATGAGCCAGGCGTACCAAGGGGAACCGTCGCCGGGCGAGTTGGTGGGGCGCCAAAAGTAGTCGTAACCTTGGGACTCGAGGATCGGGACGATGCGCTCCCGGGCGGCCTCGATGTCGGTGACCTCCACGAGGATGTCGACGATCGGCTTGGCGGCGAGTCCGGGCACGGCGGTACTGCCGAAGTGCTCGATGCGCCCGAGTAACTCCGTGGGAAGGCAGCCCCGGAGGTGGTCGCGTTCCCGCCGGAAAAGCTCGGGCCACTTGGGATCGTAGGGTGCGATCTCCACGTGTTCGTCGAGGCAGCGGGTAACGCGTTTCTGAAAAGCGCTCGAATTGAGTTCCGCCCGCCACGCGGCCGCCCGGCTGTCCATTTCCCGAATGAATTCATCTTTGCCGTGGGCGTAGCTCGCAATGTCGGTAGGATAAAGGCCGGCCAGCCGTTCTTTGAGCGCCTCGTATTGCCGGGCCAGACGTGGGTGAGCGCTCATGAAATCGCGAAACGCCAGGTGGCGTTCGATTTGTAGGGAGCCTGTGTGGAAGGCGTGGATTTGGTGGGTGCGATTTCCGGCGCGATCGTTTTTCCGGAAGTAGCGCCGGTCGGGGATGCCGAATTCACCCTTGGCTTCATAGCCCAGCGCTTCCAGGTGGGAGGATTGCTCGTCGAGATGGGAGAGATCACCGACCACGGCCAGCATGTCGATGATCGGCTTGGCGCGAATACCTGGAATGGCCGTGCTGCCGATGTGGTGAAGTTCGACGGGCAAGTCATCCAACGCGGCCGATATGGCGGAGGATTCACGCGCAAAATCCTCCGGCCATCGGAGATCGTGGGGAACGAGGAACACTCGCTGCATGGTCCAACTGCGGAATTCAGGATGGGCTACGCTTCCGGCGTGAAGCCCATGACGATGTCGTGCTTTGCGGAAAGCTCGCCCGCTTTCGCGCCGGGGATGGGCATGAACTCCGCGCACAGTAACTCCGGGTTCTGCACGTGACGCGTGACGCCATCGTTGTCGTTTTTCGGATCGCCCTTGATGTGCAACTCGGTGGTCCACTTTTCGTGGCCCTTGAGGCCGACGGCGAAATGGATGTGGGGACAGCGCCCGGTATAGGCTACGGGCTTGATCGTGCGGAAGAGATATTCGCCGGTGCTGCCGGTGAGGAAGCGGCCGTAGCCCTGGAAATTCTTGTCCTGCCGGGATTTGTCTCCCCCGCTCTTGCTGTGGATGTAGATGCCGTTGGTATCCGCTTCCCAGATTTCCACGACGGCATTGCGAATCGGATCGCCGGACGGCCCAAGGATGCGCCCGCTGACATAAGTGATCTCGCCGATCGCCGGCGTCAGCGAATCATTGATGAGGATGAGATCGTTATCCGTATCGAGCGGCAGATGATCGGGATAAAACGGTCCGAACCCGACGCCCGGTGTCTGCGTGAGCGCCTCGGCAAAAGCGCCCGGGATGGCGAAGAAAGCGGCACTGGCGGTGAGACTGCGGATGAAGTGGCGGCGTGTGTTCATGGGGAGTTGGGGCAACCTGACGCGCCAAGCATCTCACGCATTGGCGCATCGTTCCAGCGTGAACGCGCAGGTCGGGTAACCCTGCGCGGCGGTGTGCTGGAGGATGTCTTCGCAGCATTGGGAGAGTTGAGCGAATTCTGCGGTATCGTTGCTTTGGGCGAGACGCGAGGCCGCGGCGCGGAAGAGCGTCGCGCTGGAAGCCAGCTTGTAGGCATCAGTCGAGCCGCCCATCAAGGTTTCCGCCGAAATTCCGCGCGCCAATTGTTCGGCGACAACTCCGGCGATTTCCGCGTAGCGCGCTCGTAACTGTGGATCGCGAAGATAGTCGCAGGCTTCATCCAGATCGCGGAGCGCGTAGGTCTGGGCCGTGGAAGAGCGGCCCAAGCCATCGATCTGCGGAAAGATATACCAAATCCAGTGGCTGCCCTTTTTGCCGCGACGCATTTCCGCGAGCGCGGTGGCGTAACCCGCCCATTGGCCAGCCTGGGCTTTGTGAAAGCGATCGAGCGACATACGGAAGAGGGATCGCCGTTACTTCTTCGCTGCGCCCCCGGTGCGGAGAGGCCAGTCAGGATTTTCGCTCCGCGCGGTCTGGAAGAGTTCTTCGAAACGCTGCACCAGTTCCGGGTGCGCGTCGTGGAGGTTCTGATTTTCGCCCGGATCAGTCGCAAGATCATAAACCTCCGTCGGCGCATCGGGCCGCAAGCGCACGCCTTTCCAATGCTCGTCGACCAGCACAGCCTGTTTGGTCGGCCCCTCGTGAAACTCCCAATAGAGATAGTCATGCTTCGGTTGCGATTGACCGAAGAGTTCCGGCGCGAAGCTGATGCTATCGAGGTTTGCGGGTGGCGGCGTGCCGGATAACTCCGCGAGCGTCGTCATCATATCGCCGAAGTATCCGACATGTGCGGAAGTCTTTCCCGCCGCGACTTTCCCCGGCCAGCGCGCGAGGAACGGCTCGCGGGTACCGCCCTCGTAAAGGTCACGCTTCAGCCCGCGCAGCCCGCCGCTCGCATTGAAAAACGCCGGATCGTTTCCGCCTTCGTGATGCGGCCCGTTGTCGCTCGAGAAAAAGACGATCGTCTTGTCATCCAATCCGCGCTGCTTGAGCAGTGCGAAGATGCGCCCGATGTCCTTGTCCATGCGCGTGATCATCGCCGCCTGGCCCTTGTTCGGCTCGGTCCAATCCTTGTCCGCATACGGCTCCAGGCTCGGCACTTCCTGCCCGTTGCCGAGCGCCTTGGCCGCTTCGTCATTCGCGTGCGGGATGGTGTAGGCGAGATAGAGAAAGAACGGCTGCTTCTGCGCATCGATCCATTTCAACGCCTCCTCGCTGAAGAGATCGTGGCTGTAATCCACCTTCTTCGTCGCCCAACCCTGGCCAAAGAGCCCTTCGCCCGGCACCACATTGCGCAGGCCGACTGGTGATTCGTTGCGGATGAGAAACGCCGGCCAGTAATTGTGCGCGTGATACTGATTGAGATAACCGTAGAAATAATCGAACCCGCGATGCGTCGGCTCGCTGCCCGAGGCCAGTTCGCCGATGCCCCATTTGCCGATGATCGCCGTCGTGTAACCCGCTTTCTTCAGCATCTCAGGCAGCGTCGTTTCCTCCGGTTTCAGCGTCTGTGCTCCCAGCGCAAAGAGGTCGTCGATGCGTTTCCCCGCGGCGTTGCCCCGCACCGACACATGCCCCACATTGCGGCCCGTCATCAGCACCGCTCGCGATGGCGCGCATACCGGCGCGCCCGCGTAAAAATGCGTGAAGCGCATCCCCTCCGTCGCCATGCGATCGAGATTCGGCGTCTGGATCAATTGCTGCCCGTAGCAGCCGAGATCGCCGTAGCCGAGATCGTCGGCGAGAATGAAAATGATGTTCGGCTTGTCGGCGGCCACCAGCGGCAGCGCGGAGAAAAGCACGCAGGCCAGAGCGAGGGGAAAGCGCATCCGTCCATTGTCAGACCGTTTCAGAAAAGGAAAAGCCGGAACACGGCACCCAGCTCAACGCTGGCGTTTTCGCTGACAAAGATTCCTCGCCGCTTCCGGCCACTTCGGAAATTGAAACGGGAAACCCGCTGCGAGCAATCGCGCGGGCACCACGCGCCGGCTTTTGAGCACCAACTCCGATTCCGTCCGCAACAGCCGCGTACCGATCTCCACCATCCACTCCGCCGCCGGCAGACCGAATGGCATTCCCCACGCCTCCCGAATCGCGCGCATGAAATCCGCATAGGGCAGGGGATTCGGCGCAGTCACGTTCACTACGCCGCGGAAATCATCGTGTTCGATCAGCCAATGCACGGCGCGGATGAAATCCTCCTCGTGAATCCACGAGACGAACTGGCGCCCGTCGCCCACGGCTCCGCCGAGGCCGCAACGCACCAGACGGAGCAGCGTGGCGAAGACGCCGCCGTCGTCCGGACTCATCGTCATCGCCGAGCGCATCGCCACCTTGCGCGTCGCCGGGGTCAGCGCCTGGTCAAATTCCCGCTCCCACGCCTTCGCCACTTCGATGCTGAAGCGCCACGTATCGGGCGCATCCGGTTCCTCGCCGCCAAGAATCCCCGTGGCCTCGTCATTGGCCGCATCATAGCGGTGCGCATAGATCGTCGCCGTGCTGGCCTGCAGCCAAACCTTCGGCGGACGCAGCGCCCGGGAAATCGCCGCCCCCACCGCACGCGTCGATTTTACTCGTGAATCCAGAATCTCCCGGCGATGGCGCGCGTGATAGCGGCAGTTCACGCTGCGCCCCGCGAGATTGATCACCGCGTCCGCCTCCTCCAATTCCTCGGCCCAATCGCCGATCGTCACTCCATCCCAGGCCACCGTGCTCCACGGCGCGGGCCGCGGCGTCCGGCTGAGCACGATCACTTCATGCCCTTCGCCGTGAAACGCCCGCGCGAGAATCGTGCCCACCTGTCCGGAGCCGCCGGGAATGACGATCTTCATGAGCGCCTCCCGCCACATTCCGATGGGGACCTTCCGGACAGCGGCGGCGGTTGCCGCGGCCGGACTCCGCTTTCACAATGCGGCGCCGGATACATCTCCAGCTTGCGCTGCAATTCCTCATTCGACGTCCCCGGCGTGAGCCAGTGCGAGATTTGGTAACGATTTGCCGCCACGATCTCGCACAGCCGCCGGGCCAGCGGGAGCAGCCCCGGATGCGCCAGCCGCAGCGCCCATTCGCGATACTCCTGCAGCGCCCACAGGCACGTCACCCACGCCGCGCCGCCCTGCCACACCTCGCCCGCATCGCTGATCACCACGATCTCTTTCTCCGGGTGCAACTCCTTCAACCCCGGAAACCGGCACTCGGCCTCAGGCGATTGCAGCGGGAGAAACTCCAGCGGCACATAGCTCGGCTGCCGCCCGAGCCAGATGCGGCAGCGCCGGCAAAATTCGCACTGGCCGTCATACAGAATATAGAGCTGTTGCATAGCGCGTCCTCCGGTTCAGCCCGCCACGGGCAGATGCGCTTGCGGCGGGATGGGTGGCGGCGCGCTGTGCAGCAGCCCGCGCCGGCGCATCTTCGAGAAGACATACAGGTTGAAGAAATGCATCCCGCCGAGGATGACCAGCACCGCGCCCACCTTGGTGCTCAGCGCCTCGAGCAGCTCCTGGAGATTGGTCGCCTTGTCCCCGTATTTCAGGGCCAGCGAGACGTAGCCGATATTGATCAGGTAAAAGCCCACGACCAGCAGGTGATTGATGGAATCGGCGAGCGCTTCATTCCCGTGAAAGGCATCGACGAGAAAGAGCCGCCCATTCTTGTGCAAGGTCCGCGCGACCCACACGGTGAGCGCGATGCTGATCGCGAGATAGAAGGCATAGGTGACGACGACATAATTCATAATCAATTTCCTTTCGTATGTTTTTGTATTTTCAGTTTATTGTGAAAGTAGAGGTTAAAAAAAGGGGGTCATTTGAGAAACTTCAGCGCCCATGGGACGATCGTGCTCTGCTCCGAGCGTACCACCTTGCTCAGCACGCCATCCGCCATCTCCATGAATTCGCACAGCGCCTTGGTCTGCTTGGCAAAGGCCAGCGCCTCCGGCGACTTCAAGCCGTCCGCCCGGTCGAGACAATCCTTGAGCACGTTGATCGCCGGCCGGATCTCCCGCCGCTTCCGCTCGCGCACGATGATGCAAAACATCTTCCACACATCCTTCTCCGCCTCGAAATACTCCTTCCGCTCGCCCTTCCGCACCACGCTGCGAATCAGCCCCCAGCCCGCCAGCTCCCGCAAATTGGTGTGCGCATTGCCGCGGCTGATCTTGAGTTCCTCCATCACCTCATCCGTGGTCAGCGCCCGCGGCGTGATCATGAGCAGCGCATGAATCTGGGCCATCGTCCGGTTGATCCCCCAGGCATTCCCGATCGCCCCCCACTGGGTGACAAACTCATCCCGGGCCGCCGCCAGTTGCGCGGCTTCCGCGGGAATCTCGTTGGTTTGTCGCTTATCCATTTCTGTATTTTCAGTATTTAATGAAAATTAGGTTTTGGCAAGGGATTTTTTCTACTGCTTTTAATTCGCAAGCAAGAGCGGGACGGCGGACCAGGTCTCACTGACCCGGCCGAGTTTTCAGATGTCGCATGAGAAAAAGGGCCACTCCAAGGACAAGGCCTACCGACGCAGCGAGCAGCGCGTAAAGCGCGACATTGGGTCTGGCCGGGTAAGCGGACGGTTCCGCTTTCTCCCAGATGATCACGGTCGGCGGCTTTACCGCCGGCGGGTTCATTTTCTGCAGGGTGAAATTCAGTTCAACTGCCTCAAGGAGTTTCCGCGCCTGGATGGCCTTCTTCTTGGCCTCAACGTATTCGGTCATCTTCGCTTTTTCGATGATTGCAGCGTCCGAGGCCCCGGCCTGCGCCTCGAGTGCCTTCGCGGCATCGTCTGCGATTCCGATCGTGGAGAATTCCTTGTCCGGGTCGGGATCGGTGATGTCGTTACGCGACCGAATTTGCATCGCCAGTGTGCCGGCATCTTCGGTTCTCTGGCGTTGTTTCTCCAACTCGTCCGTGAGTTGATCAATACCGCGACCGACGTTTGTTGCCGCGTCTTCCCAGCGCTTTTCCTTATAAATGACCGCAATGGTATTGGCGATATTGGCGGCTCGCTGGGCGTCGGTGTCGTAAACCCCGATCTCGATCAACCCGGTGTTCCGCACTTCCTGGAGTTTCATGGAGCCCTTGAGCCGGGTATAGGCGTCCTGGACGGAGAGTTTTTCCCCGCGAGGCGCATAATCTTTCACTAAATTCAGGCGATCAATCACCGGGTAAAGAATCTCGGTCTTCTGCAAGATCACGAATTGCGTGGCCGTGAATTGCGGATCGTAGGTATTCGCACTCGCTCCCAATACGCTCACCTGAGGGGAAATCGGCTTCACCTCCATCGTCACCTTGGAGAAATACTCCTTGGGCACGAAGTAGATGGTCGCGCCGGCTGTCACCAACGCGACGAAAAGCATCGTCAAGAACGAGGTCAGAATCAGACCGAGGCAGAATTTGATGGTGCGCCCAAAATCCGGAGAGGGCAGCGTCGCCGCAACGGTGTTGTTCATAAGCGGGTTGGGGGAACCTGAAACGATTTCTATCCTTTGTTCGCCTCACCTGCAACCGCGGACAAAGAGAACTTTAGAACAGTAAACCGAGCCGTACTCACGGGCTCGGCCGAGTCTTTTGATATCGAATGAGAAAGAGACCGGCTCCAAGGACGAGGCCGACCGGCGCCGCGAGCAGCGCGTAAAGGGCGACATTGGGTCTGGCCGGCTGAGCGGATCGCTCCGCTTTTTCCCAAACGATTGCACCCGGAAATATTACCGTGTCATACTTCTTTAGGTTAGTGTAGATAGATTCCATGGATTCGAACATTGTCCGCAGGTGGATCGCTTTGTTCTTCTTGTCCGTGTATTCAATAATCAGAGATTTCCGTTCGGCTAGTTTCGCGGGCGCGTTATAGACATCGTCGAACACGCTCATTCTCTTCTTTGCCACGTTGAGTTGGTCGGATAAATGGACACGGACACTTTCCAGTTTGTCGTGCAGAATTCGGGAGTAGGCTTCCTTCTGCGCCTCCAATGCCCTAATCTGCGGGTGAGCGGGTCCAATTCCCACATTAGTTAACCGCGCTTCTTCGGCGTTTATATTTTCCAACAGGGTGAGGTTTTGGGTGATAGCCGGGTCGTCGACGTGCAGGCTTTTAATCACTTCCCGAAGTCCGTCCGGGCGTAAGTTGTTGATCGATTCGAGCAAGCGCTCTGTTTCGTCCACAGTGCTCCGAATCTCTTGTTCCTCGTTAAAAGAACCCACTGCATGGTACCTCAAAATTTCGATGTGGGAATTGGCCTGATCGGGATCGGAGTCAGCAATGCCGTATTTCGCTCGAAACTGCATGGCCGATTCGGCAGCTTCTTCGGCCTTCTTGCGGTGCTGCTCCGCTTCTGCCGCCGAGGATTTGATCTCGCGACGGAACTGTTCCGTCACGGTTTTGTCGCGATTTTCTTTATAAACGATGCCAATGGTATTCGCGATATCGGCGGCCCGCTGGGCATCAGTGTCGTAAACGCCGACCTCGATCAATGCGGTGTTCCGCACTTCCTGGAGCGTCATGGCCTTCCTGAGCCGGAGATAGGCATCTTCCCGGGAAATCGTTCCTCCGCGAGGCGCATATGCTTTGGTCAATTCCAATTGTTCGATGACCGGGTAAAGAATCTCGATTTTCTGCAAAATCGCGAATTGCGTGGCGACGAATTGCGGATCGTATGATGAAGAACGTGAGTTCGGACCGAATTCGATCGTTTCACCGGAACGATCCAGCTTCACTTCCACTGTCACCTTGGAGAAATACTCCTTGGGCACAAAATAGATGGTGGCGCCAGCGGTCACCAACACGGCGAAAAGCATCGTCAGAAACGAGGTTCGCATCAGACCTAGGCAGAATTTGATGGTGCGCCCGGAATCCGGAGAGGGCAGCGTCGCCGCAATGGGGGTGTTCATGAGCGAAGGGTGCAGAGGTCTTATTAGCCTTCTGAGCGCATTTGCAAATTGTAAACTTGAGGATATGAGGGGGAAGGCAATCTATGATCCGGAAGATCTTCATTACGTCCCTGAAGTTCTTTTTCGTTCTGATCCTTTCCGCGGTGCCAGCTCTTTACGTTTCTCTACATGGTTATATTCCGCAAGTCGTCGATCTTGAAGATAATGAGTATCAGAGGATCCTTGGTCTTCGGCCAACATCCGGGGATGTATGGGCGGACTCGTTTGGTTTCAAGGACGCCTTCTATTATTACCGATTGAACCTGTCTCAGGCCGATTTCAACGCGACCGGAATATCCCAGTTACATCGGATGGACAGCGCGGAAAGCGAGTCTTTGCGCCGCGGTCGTGATACTCCGGTATGGTGGAATCCACCCCCGGAGGCTGTAAGCTTTGATGTGCCGAGCCATCTACAGGCAAAATACTTCTTCTACGACACGCAAAGGCAGGTGCTCTTCGCTATCTGCCGTTTTTGATCTGCGCCCCGCTCCGTTGCGAAGTTACACTTCGCGTGGCTATCGAAAGTGAAGTCCGTCCCGGGCAGACCCCGCCCCGTCCGCGCAACGGAGTTGCAGCCTCTCAAGGTGTGCATGCCGAAGTCCTCAACTTCGGCACGAGGAGAAAGAGCGTAGGAGTCGGCTCAAGGCGCCTCGCTCTCGAAGTCTGAGGGCGTGAGCCGGGGGAGGCCTTTGGTGGCGGGGTGCTGGTCTTTGCGGCCGTGGACGTAGAGGGCGGTCCATTCGGCGAGGCGGCGGCCGAGGATGCGGCAGCTCTCCTGGATGTCGGGTTCGCGCGGGGCTTTGGGGCCGACGGCGCCGTAGTGCAGCGTGGTCTTGCGCCCGGAGTAATCGGTCACGCCGAAGACGAGGAAGCCGAAATTGATCAGCACCGTGAGCACGGATTGGCATGCCAGTTCCATGCCGCCGCCCCAGCCGCCCGCGCTGCTGAAGGCGCAGGCGATCTTGCCGTCCACTTCCATCCAGAGTGGGTTCATCACGTCGTCCCAGAAGCGTTTCATCTTCCACGAGAGCAGCCCCATATTGGTCGGGCTGCCCACGGCGAGGCCATCGCACCATACCACGTCCTCGCCCGCGGCTTCATCGACGTGCCGCAGGCGCACCTCGGTGTCCGGCACGGTGCGGGCGCCTTCGGCGACGAGCGCCGCCATCTGCGCGACGTTGCCCGACTTGGAATCGTAGAGGACGAGGATTTTATTCATGGGTGCGGAAAGAGCGCGCCGGACCGCGCGCGAAGCAGTGTCATGGCTGGGGATTGAACTGCCGTTTGATCGGGCGATGCTTGGAGCGGGGGCCGGGGACGCTGGAAGTGCTGTTGCGGCTAATGACGAGCTCGACCTTGACCGGGTGCTCCATGGCCACGCTGAGGAGTTCGGATAACCGGCGCCGGGCCGCTTCCAATTCGTGGCGGTCGATGTCGCCAGGCGCCCGGAGGTGGACGATGTCGTAGTCAATCTGCACCAGCTCGAAGCGCCGGAGATTGATGCCGTTGTCGTACATCATGCGGTAGGTCACATCGAGCAGGCTGCCCGCGGGCACGAGATTGCCGGCGCGCGTGAGGAAGGCGTCATTGACCCGGCCCTGGATATTTTCGATGGAGCCCCACTGGATCGCGCAATCCACGCCGGCGCCGGCCGTGGCGAGGTCGCCCTGCACATAGCGGATGAAGGGCATGGCGTGATTGAGCAGATTGGTGATGACGACCAGCCCGGCTTTGCCCGGCCGCTGCGGCAGCATCGTCTTGGGATCGAGAATCTCGACGATCACCGTGTCATCGCAGGAGTGGTAATGTCCGCACGGGCATTCCAGCGCGATGCGCATGCCTTCCTCGGAGGAATATTCATCGAGCACCGGGACGCCGATGGCCTGGCCCCACTGGCGGCGCGTCGCGCGGCTGGATTGCTCGGAATGGGTGACGATGAGACGCAGCGCCGGATGATGCCAGCGCTCGCGGTGTGGCAGCAGCGCCTCGAGATTGGAGGGATAAAGCGAGAGCACTTCCGAACGCAGCTCGGCCAGGATCCCGGCGATGAGCGGCGGCGAGATGAGCGAGGAGATGAAATGATTGATGTAGAGGCCATCGATGGTCCCGGTCCACCAGGGCACGGTGTAAACATTGGCCACGGTATCGAGGGATTGGTAGCGCAGCCCGGATTGCAGGGAAAATTGCCGCACGCCGTGCAGGGTATCGGTGGCGATCGCTTCCAGATCGACCATGATCGGCAGCGACATGCCGGACGATCCCGAGGAGCGCGTCTGAAAAGCGAGGTCGCGTTGCACGCTGGAGTGCACGCAGCCCTGCGGAAAGACTGCCTGGAGTTCCGGCTTGGTGATCGGCGGAATCTTCCGGAATTCCTCCCAGGAATCGATGCGCCCCGGCGTGAGGCCCGCGCGGCGAAATTTCTCCTGATAGACCGGGATTTCCGCGGCGTGACGCACGAGCCGCGCCACGCGTTCGAGTTGGGCATTGGCGATCGCCTGCTTGCTTTGAAACGGCGCCTGCATGGCCGCGGGCAGATCGGACTGCAGGATTTCACCGAGCCGCTGATCGAGCAGCGGCGTGTCCGTCAGCGCGGTGGGCGCGCCCGAGTGCTCCCAGAAGTGCCGGTAGCGCCGGGTGCGCGCCGGTCCGGTGACCTCGAGATAGGGGCGCTTCGGCCGGGCGGGCGTGTCATTCATCTGTGGTCGTTGCTGGGGAAAAAGGCCGGATCATCCCGCGGATTCGAAACGGCTTGGATAGCGTGGAGCGCATAGGTCGACGAGCCGGGCCTTTCTTATCGGGAAACAGCGGGCAGGCAATCATTTCCGACCGCGGGCGAGGGGTGTCAGGTTGCGCCTGTTTTTGGGTGGGTAAATGGTTGACGTTTTGTGGGAACATGTAATACTTGTTCCTATGTCATTCGGCATCATTTCCAAAGACCGGCCTTCCCGCCGCGCTTTGGTGAAGGGTTCCCCCGGCCGCACAGGTCGGTTTCCACTTTGTTTTTGGGGCCAATTACCGGCCAGGTTACCGACCAATAACCGGCTTGCTCGGACTGAAACCGACCAAAACAAACTTCAAAAAAGATTTCGATCCCACCTCGTTTTTGAGGGATTCGAATCCGAGAGCGGGGGGGCAAAAATGGGGAATGGATTCGACTTCCCGGCTGGGATTACAGGATGCTCACCGCCCCCTCCATGAGACGATTGTTTCACATCCTCCTGCTTTTTCTTTTGCTGGCGGCGGCCCGGGCGGCGGATCGTCCGAATATTCTTTGGCTGGTCTGCGAGGACTCGAATGTGAACTGGTTTGGCTGCTACGGAAATCCCGAGGCGCGGACGCCGAATATCGATGCTTTTGCGAAGCAGGGCTTCCGTTACACCCATGCCTTCGCCAGCGCGCCGGTCTGTGCGCCTTCGCGCAGCGGATGGATCACGGGGATCAATGCGCTCTCCACGGGCACGCTGCCGATGCGCAGCCGCTACGTCATCCCGCACGACCAGATCAAATATTACCCGGATTACCTGCGGGCGGCGGGCTACTACACTTCCAACCACACGAAGACGGATTACAACATCGGCGGACGTCCGGACACGGAGTGCTGGGACAACAATGTCGCGCACTGCTGGGAAAACCGGAAGCCGGGGCAGCCCTTCTTTCAGGTGATCAACTTCATGGAATCGCACGAAAGCCGGGCGCAAGGCGACGTGACCAATACGCGCCATTCCCCGGGCGAGGTGACCCTGCGGAAATATCATCCCGACGAGATGGGCATCCGCATGAATTACGCGAAGTACTACGACGCCGTGGAAAATATGGACACCGAGGTCGGCAAGGAACTCGCGGCGCTCGAAAAGGCCGGGCTGGCGGACGACACGATCGTGATTTTCAATTCCGATCACGGTGGCGTGATGCCCGGCAGCAAGCGCTTCCTCTTCGACGACGGCGTGCACGCGCCGCTCATCATTCGCATCCCGGAAAAATACAAAGCGCTCTGGCCCGCGGCCACGCCGGGCTCGACCGTGGATCGGCTCGTGAGCTTCGTCGATATGCCCAAGACCTGGCTCGCTCTCACCGGCGCGGAAATTCCGCCGGTCATGCAAGGCTGCGTCTTCCTCGGGCCGAAGGCCGAGCCGGAACCGGAATATGTCTTTAGTTTTCGCGAGCGCATGGACGAGCGGATCGACAGCGAGCGTGCCGTGCGCGACAAGCGCTTCGCCTACATCAAGAATTACCTGCCCTATGTCATCTGGGGCCAGCATCTCGAATACATGTGGAAGCTGGTCGCGATGCAGGTGTGGGAGAACGCTTATCAGCATCATCGCACGGACGCCGTGACCGGCCGTTTCTTCACGCCCAAGCCCGTGGAGGAACTCTACGATATGCGGGCCGACCCCGACAATGTGGTGAACCTCGCCGACCAGCCCGAATATCAAAAGACCTTGGAGACGATGCGCGCCAAGCTGCGCGAGTGGCAGCTCCGCATCCACGATTCCGCGCTGCTGCCCGAGGCGGAACGCGCGCGCCGCGCCGCGGAAAACAAGACGACGATTTACGAGATGGTGCGCAATCCGAAGCTCTACGATCTGCCCGCGTATCTCGATGCCGCCGATCTCGCGCTGGCCGCGAAACAGGAGAACGAATCGCGCCTCATCGAGTTTCTCAAGAGCCCCGATTCCGGCCTGCGCTACTGGGGCGCCGTGGGGCTGCTGATGTTAGGTAAGATTGGCGCCGACGCATCCGCTGCATTGGAAGCCGTGCTGCACGATCCCTGCGCGGAAGTCAGTGCCATGGCCGCGTGGGTGCTCATGCAATCGGGCAACGATGCCGCGCCGCCACCAGCCCCCGAAGACGCTACGCGGGCCGAGGCCGAAAAAGCTCTCATCGACCTGCTGCAAAAACACACGCCTGCGACGTTGTTCATCCTCAACGTCCTCGATTGGTCGCACACCGATATCCGCCCCTTCGTCCCCGCACTCACCTCGCTCAGCCCGCATGGCGAATACATCGTCGGCGAAGAACAGCGCCTGATTACGTGGCTCCTCCAGTCCCACGGTCTGCCGGTCCCGCCAGCCACGATCTCGGCGAGCGAGCAGCAGCAGCAACTCAATGTCATCAAAGACATGTGAGGTCGGCGAAGTTATCCTCACACACTCCCCATGAAAAAGTTCCTCCCCCTCCTTCTCGCATTCGTCTGCGCCTCGGGTCTCACCGCGCGCGCTGAAACACCTGCCGAGCAACTCGGCTGGACGCTTGCGGTCCACTCCTACACGTTCCAAAAGTTTACGATCTTCGACGCAATCGACAAAACTGCCGCGCTTGGCCTGAAGCGCATGAGCATTTCCGGCACGGTGATCCTCCCCGGACCGGATGGGCAGGTCACGCCGGCGCCGACGATCAAGCTATCGGACCAGGATTTCGGAGCCATTGAAACGCGGATGAAAGAGAAGGGGCTCGACCCGGCCTTTGTGAACATGGGCGTGGTGCGGCCCACGGTGGATGAAGCCCAGAGTCGCGCGATTTTCGACGCCGCGAAGAAGATGGGCATCGGCATCCTCGTCGCCGAGCCGGAGACGCACGGCAAGATGGAGGAACTCGGCCCGGTGATGGACGTGGTCGAGAAGCTGGCCAAGGAATACAACATCAAGGTCGCGATCCATAATCACCCCGGCCAAAAGAGCTTTTATTGGAACCCGGAAGTGGTGCTCGCGGCGGTGCAGGGGCGCAGTCCGCTGCTCGGCGCGTGCGCGGACGTGGGCCACTGGGTTCGCTCCGGGCTCGACCCGGTGGAGTGCCTGCGCAAGCTCGAAGGCCGCGTCATCACGCTGCACTTCAAGGACTGCAATGCGGCGGAGGTGAAGGCCATCGACGTGCCGTGGGGCACCGGCGTGGGCAATATAAAAGGCATGATGGCCGAACTGAAACGCCAGCACTTCAAGGGCTTCGTCTGCATCGAGTACGAACAAAATTCTCCCACCCTCCCGGCGGAACTCGCCCAGTCCATCCAGTTCTTCAACGACACCTGCGCGGAGTTGATCAAACAATAAGACGACAGCGGATATGACCGGTCTCCGAATGATGAATTTCAGTTCGATCCGTTCCTGGTTCCTGGCTGGCGTTATGCTGGCGCCGGCCCTCATGCGCGGCGCGGAGGCTGATTTCCCGCTCGACAAGGAATTGAGCGCGCAGCGCGAAGTGATGAAGAAGGCCTGGCAGACAAACGATCCCGCGCAACGCGAGGCCGCGCTCGAACCTTTCCTCAAGGCGTGCGAGGCCAAGCTGGGATCCGAAAATCGCTATGTGCTCCGGCTCAAGGCACTCCAGGGAGAATTCTACTTCCAGCTCAACCGTTTCGACGAAGCGGAAAAAGCACTCCGCGAAACCATGGCGACTCAGACCCGTGTCCTGGGCGCCAACGACGTTGCGACGATCGGGACGCGCAGTTCCCATGCGATGGCCCTGGTCGCCTTGAAACGGACGGAGGAGGCGATTGCCGAGTTGCGGGGCGTGATTGCCGCGCAGACGCAGGTCTTCGGCGCGGAAGCGAAGCAAACCCTCCTGTCACGATCGGTCATGGCGGGCTCGCTCATCCGCCTGCACCAGGATGAAGAGGCGGCCACGGAACTGCGCAGCCTGGTGGCGATTCAGCGGCGGGTTCTCGGAGAGCACGATCCCGGCACGCTCCAAAGTCATTTGCAGTTGGCTCGGGCGCTGGTGAATTTGGATCAAGTGCTGGAATCCCGGGAGGAGGTGCGTCTTTTGCTCGAGGGGCGGGAAGCGGTCCTGGGCCCGCTGCACCCGGAAACGGTCCAGGCTCGCGATCTCTACGCGCGGGCGCTGCGGGAGACGGGCATGCTGGAGGAGGCTGCCAAGCAAAGCCGTGCCTTGGTGGAAGCGAACACGCAACTGCGCGGCGCTGAGTCGCCCGAAGTGCTGGAGCAGCGAGCCGAACTGGCTGACGAATTGGGAGGCTTGAATTGGTACCGCGATGAAGAAAAGGAAGCCGGCGCCGTGCGGGCGATCGCCGAGCGGGTGCTGGGTCCGAAAGACCGGATCACGCTGGCGGCCCGCCGGTTGCTCGCAGATGCCGCCTGCAAGCTCGAACGGGTCAAAGATGCCGCCACCGATTACGAAGCTCTGCTGACTGAGGATCTCGCGGCCCTGGGCGCGGACGATCGAGAGACGTTGACGGTCCGCCATAACCTGACGTTTGCCAGAATGGAGCTGGGTCAATTTGCGGGTGCGGAAGAGCAATTGCAGCAAGTGCTGGCCGGCCGGATCAAAGTATTGGGAGCGGGGCACCTGGACACATTGAATTGCCGCCGGACGCTGGGCGTTGCCCTGCTCAAAACGGACAAAGTGGATGAGGCCGAAAAGGATTTGCGCACGGCCCTGGAGGGAGGGGAAGAGTTCCTGGGGAAGGAGAATGCCTGGACGCTGCTGTGTTGCGCGGATTTGGCGGAGTGTCTGGCGCGAAAGGGCGAATGGGAAGAGGCCTTCGCTCTAGCCAGCCGGGCTTGGGAGGGAGCGAAGACGGCCTTGCGACCGGCTGATCCCGCGACGTTGTACATCGGCGACCTTTTCAAGGCCGTGAAATCCCGGCGCAAGGAGGAAATTAAAAGGCTGAAGACGTTCTTTTGATGCTTTATTCCCGTTTTCCAGTGTATCCTGGCCTCAAGCAATGGCTGGCCGGCCTGTTTTGCGAAAAGGTTCATTTTCTCATTTACAAGCGGCCTGAGGTCGTCTTTCTTTCCCGCCCCACGCGCGTAAAAGAAAAAGACGCACCGTTGGTCCCTGGGTGGCGAGTCCTCATGATTCGCCGCTATCGCGCCAGGGGTAACCCGGTGAAATAGAAAGATACTGAAACCATGCCTGTTCGTTTAGGACGTTTCGAAATGCCGAAGTCGCTCGTCAAGGATGAGTCTTCGCGCACAGATACCTACGCCAAGTTCGTTGCCGAGCCCTTCGAGGCTGGCTACGGCAATACCATCGGCAACTCGCTCCGCCGGGTGCTGCTCTCCTCGCTCGAGGGTGCGGCCATCACTTCCGTGAAGATCACGGGCGCGCAGCATGAGTTCCAAACGCTGCCCCACGTCGTCGAAGACGTGACGGACATCGTGCTCAATTTGAAAAAGGTGAAGTTCAAGGCCAACGATCACGAGATCCGCAACCTGACCCTCTCCGTGAACAAGGAAGGCCCAGTGACCGCCGGTGACATTGAAGATTCCGCCCAGTGCGAAGTCCTCAACAAGGACCAGATCATCTGCACGCTGGACAAGAAGACGAAGTTTGAAGCCGAACTCGAAGTGAAGGTCGGCCGCGGCTTCTCCACCGGCGACGAGAACAAGCATCCCGACCAGGCGATCGGCGTCATCGCCATCGACTCGATCTTCTCGCCCGTGACCCGCGTGAAATACTTCGTGGGCAACACCCGCGTGGGCCAGCGCACCGATTACGACAAGCTCGAGATCGAGCTCTGGACCGACGGACGCATCACGCCCGAGGAGGCGCTCGTGCAGGCTTCGTCCATTTTGAAGAAGCACTTCGAGCCCTTCTACGCCTACGACGAAAACGCCGTGCAGTTCGACGAGACCCCGCAGGCGCAGAGCCAGGAAAACCAGAAGATGAAGAAGCTTCTGAACATGAGCGTGAACGAGATCGAGCTTTCGGTCCGCGCCGCGAACTGCCTGAACAACGCCAACATCACGACCGTGGGCCAGCTCGCCATGAAGACCGAAGCCGAGATGCTCAAGTACCGCAACTTCGGCAAGAAGTCGCTCAACGAAATCAAGGACAAGCTCACGCAGTTGGGCCTGTCGCTCGGCATGAAGTTCGAGGCTGGC